>MDSV01139311.1_pt1 | contig 11680 bp, 2 predicted proteins | sample 810851 | NCBI WGS metagenome assembly MDSV01 (sample SAMN05326640, study PRJNA326480) | marine metagenome | isolation source: seawater | place: Atlantic Ocean: North East | collected 2012 | reverse complement strand
TAGATTATATACAAGAATACCACAATATTTGGTAGATGATAGAGTTAGTAATTTTTTAAATGAAAATAGAATTACTAACTGTTTTGAATTTCGTGAAACTGAAACAAATTTATTATTAAAATGTTGGAGAGATAATAAATTAACTGATGTGTCAATTGATATCAATCCTGGTAAAAGAGAATATAGACCTATTTATGGGTTAAGTGTTAGCGTCTGATATATTAATCATTGTTCATATTTACGGTATTACCACTACTTTGAGGGTCATCTGCTTCTTTACCTATAGTGTTGTATATTGATGAACCATTAGCAGGATTTACTGTTAATACATCACTTGTAGTAGCAGTTCCTGTATAAGTAAACGATATCCTCCATATCATCGCTTGGCCAGATGGCTGTTTTTGAATACCTGTCATCACTGGTGTTGACGCTCCGCTTCCTGTAATACTCAAGTCAAAATCACTTGTTTGTAAGTCACCTGTTCCATTGCTATTATTATAAACATATTCACTAAAGGTAACATCAACAGCATCATTATTTGTGCCGCCACTTCCATTATGGATAGCTATTTCTTGTATTACTGGTTTAGTTTCAATTACAATTGCTTTGTTAAATCCTAATGAGCCTGTGTCACCCGGGGTAGGCAATGTTAAAGTAACATCATTTCCTGCTTGATCTTTAATTGTTGCACCACCACTAAGGACTAATGCGGTTTGTGAAGTATAATCTAAATCATCTGAGTGATCACCATAACCTACTGTATAGTCAAATTGCAATTGTTGTGCGGAAGAAATTGACATGGGTAGAGTTTTAATTCCTGTGTAACCTGTACCATTTCCAACACCATTCGAACTTACATCTAATTCAAGTGTAATGTTGCTATTATTACCCCCATTATCTACAGCAAGTGCTTGATTGGTGTTATCAGTAAAGTTAACTAAAATAGTCATAATATTATTCATACCATATGTGCCATTTGCGATGGTTGATGTCACCCCACTTACTGTTGGTCGTATACCATCAATAATAATATCTTTATTAGAAGACAAGGAATTAGGTTGTTGTGGACTAGGAAGTGTTAAAGTAGCATTATTTCCTGCTACATCCTTAATTGTTCCTCCATTTAATGTTAGTGAATTTGCACTAACAGCATCCAAATCACCATTAAATGCAACACCACTTGTTTCACCTTCTACTACTGTATAGTTAAAAGTAAGAGTGGTTGTTCCAGAACCAGAAACATAAACCCCACTACCATCGACCGTTGTATTAGTTTCTAGTGTAATTGTAGGAAATCCTCCTGTAGTTACAACTGTTACTGCTTCTGTAAATTGCGCAGTAACTGCAATTACATCACCAATTCCATATGTGCCATTTGCGGTGGTTGATGATAAACTACTTATTGTTGGGACAACACCATCAATTACAATGTCTTTGTTAGCTGCTAATGAACCTGCTGCACCTGGTGAAACCAATGTTAAGGTAGCATCATTTTCAGCATCATCCTTAATTGTTCCTCCATTTAATGCTAATGCTGTTGTTGAATTATAATCTAAATCAGTTGATGTATCTCCTGTTCCTACTGTATATTCAAAAGTAAGAGTGTTTGAGCCTGTCCCACTACTATAACCAACTACTGCACCACCTGTATTTAATGTAAGCTGAGGTGTTCCTGTAACATCAACATCTTCTGAAAATACTACTTGAATAGAAATTGTGTCACCAATCTTATAGGTTCCATCTGCTGTTGATGATGTTACATTACTTACTGTTGGTCGTATACCATCAATGGAAATGGCTTTATTAGAAGACAAGGAATTCCCGCCAATGCCTCCCGGAGTTGCGGCCAATGTTAAGGTAGCATTATTTCCAGCACTATCCTTAATTGTTCCATTAACTCCATCATTCGAGTTTAATGCCCCCGTCGAAGCGTAATCTAAAGTCTGATATTGATTTGTAGATGTGTTGTCTCCTACAGCTACAGTATAAGTAAAATTCAATGTATCATCAGTGTTTGTTTGTGTAGTTAAACCGATATAATTCACATCTGTAGTACCATTTCCCGTCTGATCTGTTAGTAATGTAAGTGTGGGAGTTCCTGTTACAACAAGTGTTCCATCAAATACAAGCTGGACATTGATTGCATCACCAATTCCGTACAAACCCAAAGAGTTCGTGGACGTAGCCTCCACGAAAGTTGGTGCTGTGCTATCATAAGTCCATGTGAATTGTGTGGCAGCTGTATTAAAGTTTCCAGCAGCATCTGTAAATGTCCCTCCAGCTACATCTATTGTGCAATTACCGTCAGCACTTGGTGTAAATTGTACTGTATAAGTTGTTCCAGAACCAGTCATAGTACCTAATGAACCACCATTTTCTGTAATATCTCCTACCGCGAAAGTGGTTGTGGATTCACTGGATGTAAATGTCAAGACAATAGGTGAATCGTTTGTAGTAGAGCCACTTGCTATTGCTGTTCCACCAGTGTTCGCGGCTGTAATTGTCATAGTTGGTGGTGTTAGGTCATTAAGTGATACTGTGTTAGTGGATTGACTTGTGCTTGCTGCATTACCTGCTACATCATAAATAGAAGCTCCCGTCGCTGGATTTATAGTTAATGTTTCGTCACCATCAGCGGTTCCTGTTAAACTAATTCCTAATGTAAATGTTTCATTGTCGGTAGTACTAATAATACTTGGTGTTGTGGATGATAATGAAGCAGTTCCTCCTGCAATTGAAAATTCAAAATCAGATACTTCTAATGCTCCACTACCACTACCAGTATTTCCTCTATAAACAGCTTCACTAAATTCTACATCGACTGTCGTGTTGTTTGCTGCTAAATTAGAAGTCCCAGTAATGGTTGGTAGAGTTGTATCTACTGTAAATGAAGAACTTGTGACCTGAGCGGCTGGATTTCCTGCTGCATCACTTACATCTGCTGTTAAAGTATATGAATTTCCATCTGTAAGATTTCCTAATCCTGCCTGTGCAATTGTCACAGACGCTGAATTACTTGCAACGGATGCCGTATAGTCTACACTATTTAATGTTATTGTCACTGTTTGACCATCTTCGGCTCCACTTGTTGTTATAGCTACCGTACCACTAGATCCGGCCTCTGCTGCATTAAGGTATGTTCCCCAACTAAATTCAGTTGGTCCAAAGTTACTTATTGTTGGTAGAGTTGTATCAACGAGAATCGTGTCTCCACTTTGAGTTCCTGTTGTTGTATTTCCTGCTTGGTCTCTTATAATTGCAGTAAATACCATAGTTGCTCCCTCCGCATAACCTGTTATAGCCTCGACTGCCGCCTCAGCTACAGTTATTTCTTTGTCGGTGCCCAAGTCTCCACTGACAATAGTTTGTATAGAGCCTATATCTGCAAAAGAGTTTGCTCCGATCTTAGCTTGAATTTGAACCCCACCAGGAACTCCTACCAGACTGTTATCACTTGCTATAGGGACATCAACCTTTATACCAGTGTTTGTGCTATTCCATTTTGTCGCAACAACAGTTCCTCCGTCAGCAACTACCGTTCCTACAGTAAATGCGGCAGGTGCTGTTGCATCAACTTCTACTGTACCCGATGTTCCTGTTGAGCTTCTTACTAGTATAGAAGAAATAGTAGTTCCACTCGCATCCCTTCCAGGAATCTCTGCAAAATTACCGGCAGCATCTTTTATATTTTGTGTTGAATTCATCGATATATCTGTTACACTTAAATAATTGGGATTAAAAGCATCATTATCTTCAGATACAACTGTATATCTAAATATTATTCCCTTTCCTGATACAGCATCATCATCAAATACTATTGCAGGGGTATAATTACCTAGAACAGGAGCAGATGAATTAAAAGTATTTAATTGCAAATTCATATCATATGGTGCTGTTGACGCTGGAGGATCAATATCGTATATAATATCTTTATCCCACCTAACTGTAATATCAAATGCGTCCCCGATATTGAGTAAGCCAGTTGCTGTGCCAGCATAACAAGGCCAGGAGGTTCCACTATTCTGTGCTACCAATTCTGGTCTCTTTTGGTCAATTGCTATTATTGTAGAACTTTCAGCTCCTGTTGTAGCATTTCCAGCTACATCTGCTATTATTGCAGTAAAATATGCATTCGTTGAAGAAGAAGTTTCTGCTGGGAATGAAGTTAAACCTTCAAACGCAGTTGTTTGTACAGTTTTTGTGCCTGCTGTAATATCTGCTGCTGTGATTGTGAACGTGTTATCAAGATTTTGATAAGAAGTGTTATTAACCAAACTAGCACGCAATTGAATAGTTCCATTTTCTAGAGTAGAATCATTTGCGATTGGAATAACAATATTAAGTCCAGTACTATACATATTCCAATAACCTGAAACTTGATTTCCACCATATGCAGAAGTTGCAGTTACAGTTCCTGTTGTAAAAGATGCAGGACTTGTTGTATCTACTGTAAATGAAGAACTTGTGACCTGAGCGGCTGAATTTCCTGCTACATCATTTACATCAGCTGTTAAAGTATATGAATTTCCATTTGTAAGAGCTTGTAATTCAGTATCATGAATTGTCACAGACGCTGTATTACTTGAAACTGTTGCTGTATAGGATTGACTATTTAATACGACTGTCAGTGTTTGACCTTCGGCTCCACTTGCTGTTACAGTTACTGTACCATTACTTTGGGTCTCAGTTGCATTAAGGTATTCTCCCCAACTAAAAGCACTTGTTGTAATGGCACTTATTGTTGGTGGTGTTTTATCTACTGTAAATGAATCACTTGTGACCTGAGCGGCTGGATTTCCTGCTACATCACTTACATCTGCTGTTAAAGTATATGAATTTCCATCTGTAAGATTTCCTAATCCAGCCTGTGTAATTGTCACAGACGCTGAATTAGTTGAAACTGTTGCTGTATAGGATTGACTATTTAATACGACTGTCACTGTTTGACCATCTTCGGCTCCACTTGTTGTTACAGCTACCGTACCACTAGATCCGGCCTCTGCTGCATTAAGGTATGCTCCCCAACTAAAAGCACTCGTATGAATATCACTTATTGTTGGTAGTGTTGTATCTACTGTGAATGAAGAACTTGTGACCTGAGCGGCTGAATTTCCTACTAAATCATTTACATTTGCTGTTAAAGTATATGAATTTCCATCTATAAGAGCTCCTAATCCTGCTTGTGTAATTGGTACAGACGCTGAATCACTTGCAACGGATGCCGTATAGTCTACACTATTTAATGTTATTGTCAGTGTTTGACCATCTTCGGCTCCACTTGTTTGCACCGTCACATCACCACCAGCTGCATCTTCTGACTCTGCTTTATTAAGATATGCTCCCCAACTAAAATCACTTGTTGTAATGGCACTTATTGTTGGTGGAGTGTTATCCACAGAAACGGCAGAAGCATTTGTTGTTGAAGTCACAGTAGTTCCAGAATTTCCGGCTATATCACTAAAATCTATATCAAATTGCATATTTCCATCAGGATCATTACTGTCTACAGTATATACTGCTGACCAGCCTGTAGTTGCTCCACTATATGAAGGAGCCGAACCTTGAGCAGTTTGCCCATTTGGTTTAAAAGTGACAGTTGGTTGATTTATTGATTCTGAAGCAGTAATAGAAATTGTTACTGTGTCTCCTGCCTTTGCAAGAGTATTATCATTACCATTACTCGATATTATAGTTACGGCAGTCAATGTAGGAGCCAAAGTGTCTATTGTAAAATTGGGAGAATCAACACTACTTCCTGCATAAGCATTACCTGCTATATCTGACCAATCTGTTCCTAAAGTGAATACATTTGTACTAGATTCTACACCAGCGGTTGGTGTATAACTTCCTGTCCAAGTAACTCCTCCATCACTAGATGTCATAGTAGTCAATGTTCCATTTGGAACAGTTATATCATCATTGCTAAAATATGGGATAGATCCAACAGTGGAATAAACTGCTTCATTAAATGTTAATGTCACTGTGCAAGAGTCTCCAATTTTTAAGGCTGTATCTGAAAGTGAAAAAGCAGGTGCTGTTGGCGCACTTTCATTAATTGTTAATGTTAAACTATTATTTTGTGTTATTTGACCTACATTTGTTGCTATATCTGTTATTGTGCCTTTAAAGTATAATTCATCTCCATCAGAAAAATTACCAACATTTATTTGTCCTTCACTTACAGCAAGACTTTTTAATCCATTAACTCTTTCTGAATTTGAAATATATGTATCACTAGCAGTAGTATAAGTTATAGCAGCCCAACTACTATAAGTGCTGCCACTTTTCTTTCTAGCTTCTAATGCAATTACACCACCATCTAGAGAAGTATCATTTGTATCAAGTGGAATTGAAATTGTAAGCCCAGTATTTGTTGCATTCCAATAATTAGCTACGATAACTGCACCTGCTCCACCAGTAGTAACAATATTATCAACTGTCTGTGTTGTAGGAACCACATCATCATAAGTCCATTCATATGCTCCATCTGAACCAACATTCCAATTGCCTGCGGCATCTTGAAATGTATTAGATGCTACCGATACTTCCACAAGTCCGTTTGTGGTTGCGGTTACAGTTCCAATATATGTTTTATTGTCGCCTGATGGATTTGTCAATGAACCACATGAACCATTATTAACGGTAACATCTGTATTTGTAAAGTTAGTAGTTTCTTCTGTTGTTTGAAATGTAATAGCAATAGGTTCATTTTCATACATAAAACCAGTCCCAACATTATTAGGTAAGACTGTTGATGTAATGACAGGATTTGGTGGAGTATCATCAAAAGTCCAACTATATATATCAGAACCAATGTTTTCTACTCCATATTTATCTATAAATTTATTTCCTAAAATTTCAATAGCACAAGGAACAAAAGCATTTGCTGCTCCATTACCTGATACATCATTACTTGAAAAATCAAATGTCCAATATTCGTAAGTATTTCCTATTTTATTATGCCCAACAAAATTTAATATTTCTCCGGTTGGCTGGGCAGGATTACCTCCTGCTCCATCAGGATCAATAGTATTAATACTAATATCTTCTGCCAAAAAATTTATACCACTAATTTTTTTATAAGTATTTCCATTTTCATAAGGAGTAGCTATAAAACTTATTATATTATTACTAGTATCAACTGAACCATCACCTTTTGGGTCAGGTATAGTTGAAGATGATATATCCATTTTAGGAGGCATAGTAGCTGGTTGATTTTCTGGCCAACTTTTATAAACCGGATCTCCAGAAACATCTAAAATATTAACAGATGGATATGAAGAACTTGGTGTATATTTTATTTTTGCACTAGATGGATCAGAAAAAGGAGTCTCGGACCAATCAGTATTATAAGGAGCAGTTCCAGTATTCCAACCTGAAGTATCAAATTTTATGTTTAAGCCACCATTTGCATTCTTTGAAATATTTGCCCACTCTGTAATGGGAGTTACGGATTGTGTAACATTGGCACTATCCGTTAATATTAAGGTAAATTGACCCCACCAAGCAGTTGCTTCAGCAGTGCTCATTTGGAAATACTCATCATATTCACCCCATGGATTCTTTATTTCATTATTCCATACTATAGTTAAAGTTACTGTTAAATTATTCGTAAAAGTAGTTGTGTAATAAGCATATTTAAGATATGGTACTGCTGCCGCAGAAATATCTTGATAATCAAAATCCATCAACCAATATTTATCAACTCCTAACTTAATACCACCATGTCTTCCAGAAGATTGCACTCCAATAGGTTTTTGATATTTCAGTTGATGTAATGAAGAACCGATTGGATTAATATTTTGAGCAAATCCAAGTACTAAGGTGTATTCATTTCCAACCGTTTGATTTCCATTATATTCGTTAACCCAACTTTGTTGATTTGGTTGAAGATTAAGTGTCTCTCCATTAATATTATAACTTATATCCCAACAATTAAGAGGTGTAGAATCAAAGTCACTAAAATTAGGATTCCATTTTACATATACTTGATTCCATGCAGCGACTTGGTTATCGCTTTGGTCTGTATTATATCTAATATATGGATAATTATAACTTGGGTCATTTGTATTAGAATCGTTTGTAATTGTTTCAAATGAACAATCATAAATATTGGCTTCACCATAATTTATATTATTGGGGTTCAACTTATACCACTTAACATTATTTGTTACATTAAGAGAAAAATCATGTTGAATTTTTCCTCCGTTTTGACCTGTAACAATATTTGCTTCATTTGTAACATCATAACTATAACTAATATCAGTTGTTAACCCACTAATATCTTTTGTAAATGGAATTTTTAACCATTGTGTATTAGTTGATTGACCGCCAATATTAAGATTAGTTGCACTAGAAAGAGTAGATGTAGATGTTGCATAAGTAGTATCATTTTCAGAAAGATCGAAAAAATTATTAAACGATGAACCTGAAATATCTATTCTAGAAATATCATAAAATTGAACAACATTTTGAGAGTCATACGCAGGTTGTTTAAGTGCAAGATAAACAACATTAGGTTCATTTTGAAGAACAAGAGCTGTTTTTTTATTGCCAGAGGGATTATTATTTACAGACAAATCAAAAATATCATTAGAAAAAGAAGTGCGATTAATATCAAAATTAGGCAAATAACCTAATGGTCCTTTAGGTCTATTACTACTTATATCTGGTCCTACATATTTTAAAGAAATATCGTATCCAGGTCCGTTAGACTCTGTGTGCATTCTTGAAAATCCTCTAATTCCATTAGCAGAGTTAAATCCAGTTTTTAAAGTTATTATTCCAGATGCTAATGATACATTTTCTGCAGGAATCGCTTGAAATCCATTAGTGCTTAAATCTGTATATAAAGACCCAACTTGAGGATATTTTGCTTCAAAGGAAAATCCTTCACCATTTCCCATATCATTAATTCCGTCCACGCCACCTCCTGGTGAATTAAATATTAACTCAATATCACCAAAGGCATTAATTTTACCATTAATTTTTGCAAAATGAAGAGATGGAGCAGGAATATTTTGACGATCAAATTTGGTAATTGTTTTAGGAGGCAATTTGAGACCATAATTATTTCTAATAACTGAAACATTATTTGAATAATCTAGTGTAATATATGATGTTGCATAAACTGGTTTATTCAAATGAACCGTAACCGTATCATGACTTGCTCTACTAATTTTTTCAATATAAACATTAGTTGGATCATTTACAACAAATGAAAATCCTCCGGAAAGGTCAGGATTATAAATGTTATTTGAACCATCAATAAAATTTGTGCATATATCAACATTATATGGTAAATTAAATGTTTGTGCTCCAGAGTCTATTAAAATTCCATTAGTTGGAACTTGTATTTCTCCACTTAAATCCATATTATTAATAAGTGGCATATCATTTTTTGCAAGCATATAATTATTAAATTGGTCTTTTATTGTAGATGGCCAACTATTAGAATTATATGTTAATGTCACTTCATCTCCTTTATTAATTATTTTATCAAATGATTCAGTATTATAATCAACATATAACGCAACTCTTGATGAATCATATTCATATTTTCCATCTGGATTAAAATTTTTTCCTGTTGTAAGATTTTTAAATGTAAAATCTGTTAATTCTGCATCTGTTAATGAACCACTTATATCTTCTGTTCCATCTTCAGTCACAAAACTTAATATTACATTATATGATAAATCTTCTCCAGATATTCCACTAATATCGGCTGCATTTGTTCCTGATGTTTTAATTTTTATTCCTTTGATTAAATTTTTTGTAATTCTAACACAACTTAAATCTGTTTCATTCACATCTGTTTGTCCATTTGTATCAAAATAAGAAGAGAAACATTCATTACCGAATGCATCTCTTATTCGATAATTATCAGAGATATTTTTACTTAAATCATACATAATTCCAATATTTCCACTACCTGCATTATTATATTTAAACGGACATGCAAATAATTCATATTTTATACCTACTCTATCTGCATATTTTGTATCTATTCCATAATATTCGCATTGTGTACTATTTAATGTTATATGTTTAACTTTACTAACATCATATAAAACATTCTGTCCATCTTTATTCATAAAAACTCTATAACAATGTACTGCATTGGCATATAAATTTGAGTATGTAAAATCTATTGTATTATCCATATTAATTCCACTTGCATCTCCAACTTTAAAATAGCAGATAACTCCAGAAGGGTCTTTATTACTAATAAATGCATCATCTAATATAAGTTGTTTTACCCTATTTGTAACAGTAATATTAGATTGATTTAATGATAAGTCAAATTGATCAGCAATATCACCGGTATCTACTCCAGTTTGTATATTTAACGAAACATTCATACCATTTTGTATTTCTCCTTCATAATTTTTTAATGTTAATACTTCTCCGGTAAATGATGGTTCATATGAAGCACCTTGTGTTCTATCCCATACTGGATTACTATAAGCTCCTCCTGTTTGACTTGTAATAGTAGGACTTACTCCATATCCAGCAGTCCCACCAATTAATGTTGAATTTGAACTAATAGTCCTACCTTGAGTAAAATTAATAACTATATTTTTAGGTGCTTCATGTTCAACAATTGCACTAGTTATTGTAGGGGTTGGTGGTTGAATTGACGAATTTTCCGTAACTTGATCTTTAACTGGTTCTAAATCTCCCAATGGATATCCTGTATTACTATCTACTAAACTACAAGTTGCACTGTCTGTATATGTAACTTGAATGGTTTGATTTGGTTGAGGAACATCGAGATTATTAAGTTTAAGACGAACAGTATTGCCAACTATTGTTGCCAGAGTTGCAGTGATAGTTGTATTTGATGTATCAGGGTCTACCTTTATTACAAAATTGTCCTTCAAGGACGAGGTGGAACCTGGCTTTAATGCTAATGTTTTTGAAAATGTTACTTCTAAATAAGCGGCTACCATATAATATATAAAAATATATTATATACAAATTTTAAACAATAATAATTTCAAGTGCAGAAATAATTGGCGGTGGTAATTCACTTGCTATAACAATTTGCATTCTTCCACTTGCTCTAATTGGTAGATCTGTTCCACAATTTTGATATATAATTTTTTTACCATTTGGAAATAAAGTTGTAGTTGGTGCAGAAACTCCTTTTATTTCCGCATATCTATTAACATATGAACCAGAAGAATCAATAATAATAGTTTGACCTGTGTCTCCAGCGTTTGCTAATGTTAAAATTGTAGAATTTGGAGTATAATTATTACTTATATCTATATTATATTGAGGTGTATCATATGGACTACAAAAATGAGATTTTATTTGTTGTCCAATATAATTTTGAGATAGGTCTTTTCGTGCAACTGAAAGATATTCTTCAAATCCCTTTTTTATATTTAATTGATCATTTTGACTATTAAATTTAGATATAATTCCACTTTTGTTTAAACATGCATTAGTTGTTCCTACAGCAGTAAATCCACTAGATATAAATTTTTGTCTTAAATCACAAAACATATTGTAATTTGCTCTTTTATTTGTGTAATCTTTAGCTGATAATTTTGAAGATGAACCAAAACAACGACTCATTTTATATGTATATATTGGACAAATTAAAATATACTAATTTATTATATGAATTTCGATTTAGATATTGATAATTATTCAAAAGAAGATTATATTG
>MDSV01060597.1_pt1 | contig 11680 bp, 4 predicted proteins | sample 810851 | NCBI WGS metagenome assembly MDSV01 (sample SAMN05326640, study PRJNA326480) | marine metagenome | isolation source: seawater | place: Atlantic Ocean: North East | collected 2012 | reverse complement strand
TAACGCCAAGCCGGAAAGCCTGCGCAAAGGCGCAGGCCGAGGACCGGAACCGATCTTCCCGATCATTAAATCCGTCAATGCCGTTGTGATACTGCCAGAACGGATTGAAAACATAGCGGTTTTCCAGCAGCAGCCGGACAGGACCCGAGAACCTCTGCCAAAGGGCCCTATAGATGCGGTGATCGACATCCAGCGCAACAAGGCGCCCGAAATAGCCAAGGAACTCCGCACGTTCGCTGTAGGAGCCGGCCTGAAACTCGTGTTCATCGGCATAAGCAGCGTTGAAGGCAATCCACAGGAATATGAAGCACGCATCATCGTCGTCAGCGCAATCTTCCGCCCGCCCGACCCAGCTGATCGCGCGATGAACCCGCAATCCCATCGTTTCAGGAAAACCTTCACGCAACGCGCGTTGTTTGCTCTTCAGGACGGCGAATGCCATGTCATTCCGCATCTAGCTTTTCCTTCTCGCCCGGATCAGGAGCAACTCGCAATTTCGGACCGGCCAGATCGCGGATTCCATAGCGATCAAACCGTCAATCGGCAGAAACATTTTCAACCCCCAGACCGGTTCCTATCGCAGCCTGCCTGCGACCAGAACCACATATCCCCATCCGCGAGCGGCAACGAGGCTCCCGGTAACATCGAGGCTTCTCTCATCGACCGGGTAACGCACCACAGCGCTCACCGTCAGCTCCGACGTATGATTGCCGGCGCCGAAATTGTTCGCGATACAGCCGATCTGACGCCTTGCGCCTGTTTCATCACAATGAATGAGCGCCATGTTCGATCGACTCCCGACCCCGGCCAGCAAGAGCTGATCGCCAACCCTGACATTCCGCTCGATATAGGCCTGACATTCATCGGGATCGGTGTTGAAACGGCTGCGACGCGCTGCCCAGCCAAGATCCACCTGTTTGTGGGCGCCGGTTAGCACCATGCCTTCGCCGGCAGCGCCCGCGATCGCGCGTGGCGGCGCGCTCCCCCAGGCAAATTCGCGATCGCCGACAAAATAGACCAACCGGGTCTTTGCGCGGGTCAAGGCGACATAGAGCAAACGCGCCTCTTCGGCGGCATCGCCCTCACGAGCGCTATCGGACCAGCTTTGCGTGCCGAAAGAGGAACGCGACGGAGCGATAACGACATTCTGGAACTCGAGCCCCTTGACCTTGTGGATCGTCGACAAGACGACCTCATTGTCTCCCTGACGTTGACCAAGGAGGCGCTGGAGTTCATCGCGCTGCAACCCTTTGATAAAACGCAGCAGCGTCGACAAATGCGGGAATACGCTCTCCTCGCGGCAAAGCTCCCAGAGCACGTCCAGTTCGACCCGCCCCGCGCTTGCATGATCCGTTTCGGGTATGTCCTGCCGGCCCCGGAAGGAACCGCTCAACTCCTCCAGCAGGCTCGCCGTCAGCGTACGGTCATCTTTCGCGATCTCGGCCTCGAGAAAGTCGCACCACAGCGCGACATGCCTGAGATCGGCAACATGCATGTTTTCACTGCTTTGGACGGAAATAGCGGGGAAATGCGGTGCAAGATGACGGTGGATTTCGGCGACCTCGTCATTCGTACGGCAAAGGACGGCCAGCGTACCGGGGTTCTGGGCGTGCAATCGCATGCAGGTCTCCACCACCGCGCTGGCAGTCCGGCCCCAATCCCAACCCCTGGCGTCAATACGCTCGCAGCATCCTGTACCGGCGGTGTCAGCCTGTCTTAAAAGCGTGGTCTTCAGACGGCTCGATTGCGGGTTTCTTTCAAAAAAGGCCGTGATCATCTTCTGGCTCATGGCCACGATATCAGCACCAGAGCGAAAATTGACGCAAAGTTCAAGCGCGCGAAGGTCGCTGCCGCCGAAATCATCCCTGAACCGCTGGAAATAGACCTCCGCGAATGCTCCGTTTTCGCCTGTACCCGCCTTGCGCTGCCATCTCAGAATATCCTGGTCATCATCGCCGATCACCATGACGCCGGCCTGCTCGCCGCTGCCGAGGTGGATGTTACGGATGATCGAATAGACATCATCCGTAACATCCTGGAATTCGTCGACGAGAATGCTCCGGCATTCGCCCGCCACGCTTTTCCGGAATGCAGCATCCGCCTGAAGCCTCGCGGCGAAGCGCGACAGAAGGTTGTCGAAGGCAGCGCTGTCATCTCCGGCATCGGCCATGCTGCGCCGTGCCAGCGCGTGGAAGGTGAAGACCCGCACCTGCGACGCATAGGCCGCATAGCCCAGCGCCTTGAAAAGCTCGCGGATCCTCTTCCTGATCTCGAAAACGACGGCCCGGTTGAAGGCAAGCACGATAATTGCGGAAGGCTTGATGCGCTGCTCACGGATAAGATGGGTGATGCGGGCGACCAAAACCGATGTCTTTCCGGCGCCGGGGCCGGCATTGACCAGCAGATGCCGGTTGAAGGGATGGCTGATGGCCTGCCATTGGGCGGACTCCTGCGCATGTCTGTAGCGCTCGAAAAACTCGGTCGCCCTGGTCGCGCGCAACTGGTCGCGCTTTGCCGCGATAAAGGCGGCGACCTCGTTATCCTCGCCCTCGATTTCGCCTAGCTGGGTTTCGAGAAATGCCTTCAGTGCCGTTCCGTTGGCCTGCGCGAAATAGGGGCCGATAAAATCCCCGCGAACAGGTTGCGGCAGGTTTGCGAAAACCTCCATTGCAAAGCTTCTCGCTTCCGCAAACGCATTCACGTCGTTCAGCTCTTCGACCAGTTTCTGGTGCCGGCTGAACCCCTTTTGAGCGCCGGTCAGATGCAGGACATAAGACAGCGGTATGAGTTCAGGCTGCGCGCTGACCAGGTTCAGCGCCGAGAACAGGCGCAAAAGCGCTTCCAGATCGGCGATGCGGAACGTCTTTCTGGGATGTGCCGCCTCGATCCTTCTGATCAGGCTCTGGACTGCCACATTCGTGAGTTCCTTTTCGTTGGCCGCCTTGAACACGGCAAGCAGGGCCGGCGCCATCGAGAGAAGATCATTGCAGCGCGCGCTCGCCTTTCCCTGAACGGACGGCGGCATGGAGGCCACCCAGAACACCGCTTCCTCGTTCTGGCGCACCAGCTGCTTCATGCGTATTCCGCTGGCGCGCGCCAAAGTTCTGAAACCCTGCAGATAAGCCCGATGGTAGCGGCGCAGAAGGGCTTCGCGCTCGGCTATCATCTTCTCCGAACGCGCCTCGTCTTCATTGAGATCAGGAATGCCCCATTCCTCACGATCGAGATAGTCCAGCGGATTGAATTCGAGGCGACCGTTCAGCTCAAGGCGCTTGAGAACCCGGCGCACGGCGTTGCCGGCGCTTGAGACCAATCCATCGATCTGCCGTTCCGGCTCGGACAGAAGCGGCCGTTTCGCGAAATCGAGCGCCCATCTCATCTTGAGGCAGCCGCGCCGCTGCAGGTCGGCCAGAACGGCCATTGTCTCATCGGTGCTCTTGAGCCGGCATTGCGAGCGGATCTGGGAGATATTGATCACGGCGGCGGTCTCGTCGGCGCCGAGGCGGCGCCCCTGGGGCGCAGAGGCAGTCCTGTCGAACTTGAGGCCGATCAGATCGGAAAGCCAGTTCACGAAACCGCCGATGAGGCCGTCCCTGGCCCCCTCGCCTGCCGCATTCGCGGCACGTCTGAAATCACCCTCCGGCGCTGCTGCGATCGAGAGGATCGCTTTCGCCACGACCCCGCAGGATGATTGTTCCTCGGCTATCTCGGCAAGACGCGCCGGCGTCAGGTCCATCGAAATAAGGTCCGCGACGGAACCGAGCTGCACAAGGTGCCCGGCCTTTTCCAGCCAGAAAAGCGCCATGCGCAGGCTCGTCGCTTTTGCGCGCATCTGTGCCGCACTGGTATATGATCCGAAACCGGTATGAGGTACGAAGGCAACCCTTTGTCCCTCGATGGTCTCGGCAACGCCAAGGATATTCGTCTCCGTTTCGTCGATCATCTTGTCGCTGAGTTCATTGACAGCCCGAAGACTGCGCATCGTCTCGAATTCGGCGGGCGAGAAAAACATCGCGGCATTGAGCTGGGTGAGGCCTGCGCGTTCGCGCTCCGCAACGCCGCGACCGATACGCCCGACTTCCTGCAGGTAGTCTTCGATATAGGCGGGCGGGGAAAGGTGCATGACCCAGTGGATATCCGGAATATCCATGCCCATGCCGAAAGCCTTGGTCGCAACGAGGATATCGAGGTCTCCATCCCGAAAACGGGAATAGATGTCATCGCGCGTGGCGGCATCTAGCCCGGCATGAAAGCTCTCGACATCGCAACCGGAAACTTGCGTCAGACGCGCTGCCAGATCATCGGCATGGGTTCGGCGGGTAACGAAAATTATGACCGCGCTGCGCTGCCCGGTCTCAGCGCGATTGGCGCGGGCCTTGCGGATAACGCCCAGAATGTGAGGCAGACGCTCTGCCAGGGCCTGATCGAATCCCCTCTTATCGAGAAGGTTGCCTCGTGCACGCACTGGCTCGATTTCAATATGCGAGCGCAATGGGCCAGCAGACGTCTCGGGGTTGGCGCAGATGCTTAAGGGAAGGCCCGCATTGCCATGCGACAGATTGGCGAGCAGGTCGCCGATATTGTTCTTGTCCGAGGCCGTAAGCGTGGCCGACAGCAACAGGAACGGCGTTACATCCTGCTTTCCGCCGCCGCGAAGGCTGTTCATCAGATAAGAGAAGGAATAGAAATAGTCGGGGCGGAATTCATAGCCCCATTGATTGATGCAATGCGCCTCGTCGAAGACAACATATTCCAGGCCGCCATCGGCCTCTATCCGCCTGCGCAGCACATCGAGGAATGCGGCGTTGCGAAGCCGTTCCGGGGCGACGTAGAGCAGCACGATACGATTGTCGAGAACGCCCTGCAGCACTTCCGCCAGTTCGAAACTGGCCCGATCGCTGCTGAGATAGTCGACTGAATCGGCAAAACCCTGTTCGTGCAACCTGGCGACCTGATCCCTCATCAGCGCCTTGAGCGGTGAGAGGACAAGCGTGAGCCGGCGGTTCCGCAGCCCCCTGCAGAGCGCCGGCACCTGAAACAATACGGATTTGCCCTCGCCGGTCGGCAGGCTCACGATGACATCATTGGCGCGTGTCCGAATGGCCTCCATCGCCAGCGCCTGCGTCTGTTTGAAGCCGACGATGGAGTCCCCCCTGGAGTTGTCCGCCGGCTGCCAGTTTCTGACCAGAAAGCGCTCCATGGTCGCGAAATCGGATGGCGCCTCCTCCCGCCTGATCCGAAGTGGTTCGAAGACTAATTGCAACCGCTCCGCCTCGTTGGCCGACCATGGCGTGCCGTTCAGCGGGCTGAGTTCCATGAAGGCGCGCAACCGGTGGCTCGCAGCCGATGCGCGCGGGTCCAGAATGACCGCCCGTTGCGCGCTTGAATCCAGCCCGCATTGTTGCAGCCAGGCGCCAAGAAACTTGCCGATGAGTTCAGACGCCCGCTCAAGGACAACGCCATCGGAAACTGCGACCGCCGCCTCCAGGGACGACGTTGCCGTTCCGGTCGCCTCGGCCTCGCCTTCGGCCATTGCAGTCTCTGCAAGCGCGAACCACTCCTCCAGAGGCAGCGCGTCCACAACCGGTTGCAGCGAAACATCATCGTCGCGCGCCAGCGCATGCCAGTCCCGCCAGTGGTCCACCGTATCGACGATGGCCAGCCCGCGGCTTGCTGCGCGCAGGAGATGATCGCGGCGGCTGCGATACGACGTCTTTTCCTCGCCGAGCCCTACTTCTGAAAGCGCCGTGCGCAGCATATCAAGCAAGGCGACGCTCGCCGTGCTGGTCACCAACAGGATGGGAACGGCGTCGGCGCGCGCATATGCCCGAAAGGCCTCGAGCACGCCGATCCAGTAGCCCGCCTGATCTCCCGAACCCGGGAAGTGCGCGGGATACTGCCTCGTGGCAAGCACGGGCCGCGCCTTCGCCGCGCGGTCGGGACGTTCAACCCGCGCGATCGCGTCGGCAACCAAAACCGTGCGGAAACTCTGCCAGCCGCCGCCGACATCGAGGATCTGGGCGGCGCGATCGCGAAACAGCCATTTGTCGCAATGCGGCTCCGCTATCCGCATCAGAGCCGCGCGCTCCTGCTGGCCGGTCGGGATATCCACATCCGCGACCGGCGCACCCCTGTCCACGACAAGGGCCTGACCATCGGCAAGAGCCGCCCGCAGTTCCTGGGTCTCTGGCGCCGCCCACCATTCCGATGCGCGCGGAAAGGCCGCAATAGAGATTCTGCCGCCCTGAACGGGAACGAAGCAGGACCGCTCGATGGCCTCCGCCAGCCCGCGCTTCTTGTCCACCAGCCAGGCAGGCAGCATGTTGTATCGCACCGCCACGCCCTCCTCCGCCGCGCGCTGGCACACAGCCAGAAGCACAGCAGCGAAAGGGTCTCCCGCCTGCCCGGCGGCCAGTTCGGAACCAAGAAATTCCGCATCGATCTGCCAGAAAGGTCTTTGCAGCGGCTCACGCAGGTCGGCCTGAACCACCGCAACCCCGGCAACCCAGTCGAAATCCCGCAGCTCATGCGCGGGCAGCAGCAGGAGCCGGGCGGGATCGCGACCTTCATCGTGCAGGAAACCGGGAAAGGGCCGAGCCGGAGACGTTGTTTGCGGCACGGCATCGATAATCGCCCGCAGCAGGGTCGCGGTCCCGTCAAACTGCCGGGAAAACAATTTCGCCGAAAGCGCGGACGGCAATCTGTCGAGTTGCCGGACGAAAAGCTCGATATTCGTTTCCGCATCCGCCTCCGCGTGATGCGAGCCGCCCAGCGCATGGGATGTGGCCTGCGGCTCCAGCAGATACTGGACAAGCAGCGTATCCCATATCAGCGGCTCTGCGCTCAAAGGCATGCGCGGCGCCAGAAGCGGCCAGTCCCATGCCAGGATGTTGTGTCCGACGACGACCGTCGATGCATCGATACATGCGCCTAGCTCCTTGAGCGCGACCTCGATGTCGGTTCTTTTGACCTCGTCATGCACGCGAACCGAAACGCCCGCCCCTGAATAACCGATTTCCCAGATTCGATCGCCGTCGGTTTCAAGGTCGACGGCAAGAGCACGGGATCGGGCAATCTTGCCTTGCAATCCCGGCTGTCTTTCGATCGCCTGGAGAAGTCGCTCCGGTTCGCGCTCCCAGTCCGATTGAACCCTATGCCGGACGGCATCGGAAAGTTGTTCGAAAAGCATCGTAGCCGCGGTGGGGTCGTGGTCGACCAGCCGATCGACATAGGCCTGCGCCAGCAGGCCCGCTTCGGCCAGAGCCATGATCCATTGCCAGATGACGGCCGGAAGCGGAATTCCGCGATCCAAAAGACGCTGCGCTGCAATGGCTTCATCGGCGCTATCGGCCGCGAGCCAATCGCCAAGCCTGTCTTCACTGCCGTTGTCGATATGATAGAGGAGCGCCCATTCCAGAATATCGGCTTTTCGTTCCTCTTCCCTGGCTGTCGCGCGGCGCGAGACATCGGCGAGCAAACTGTCCTGCCGCTCCGGTTGCGGTGCGTCAAGCCATGTCCGTTCGGGCGGACCAAGGACCGCCATCTGCTCGGGTGAAAATCGCGCCAGCATATTTTCGACGGAACAATGGGGACTTGCGGGATTGACCGTCTCCTTGAAGTCGAAGCGGCTGTCATGCAGATGCTCCCTGACCCTGGCGCTCCGCAGAGCGTCAGCATCGAGCGGGACAATCCGGTTGACCCATTCCGTGCCCAGTACGCGGTCCTGCAGATCCGTCGGAGCGTTACCACCCCACTGCTTCACATACCATTGCGCATCCATCTGCTGATGCAGTTGCTGGAGCGAGCGCTGCTCGAACAGACGGGACCGGTAGAGATCCAGATCGGACTGGCTTTTGGGCGGTGGCTGACCGAGCCAATCGAGATCGGCTACCCGTGCCCACTGAACCACGCAACGCCGCCCCGGTTCCTTTGGGCGCGTGCCGATCTGGCAAAGAACCAGGTCTTCCGCCTCCACATCGATGAAGTCGCGCCGTCCCATGCTGTTGGCCGTGACGTGAAAGAACAGCCCCTCCGGCATGGACTCGCAGGTTACAAAACCGAATCCCCGTTCGGCGACCAGCTCCGTGATCCGCGCCAGGAACGGCAGCCTCAGGGTTTGAACACCAGAAGTCTGCCGTGCCTCGCGGCTGGAATGGGTTTCGGGTGCCTTCTGGAAATTCATTTGACGCTAGCATTCGTGTAAGGTGCAGCTATTCTTCAACCATATCGTGGATTGAGGAACAAGGGCTGATAGAGCCAAATAAAGCCGATCCCACCTGTAGTCACGCCAACCGCTGGATAGCACTTCAATTCCACCTTGCTCAGGCGTTTCCAATAAACATAAATAGGGCCACCGAAATGAATCAGGCTAACCTTCGACCAGCCGATCCCTGAACCAGCGTGCGAGTTCGTCTTCCGCGATCACGCCGCCAGCCACACCTTCCATCAACTGAATTGCATCGACAGGCTTGAAGCGAAGCCGGTATCCGTTGTCAGCAAGGAAAAGACGCGCCGCGATCCAGGCCGTGCGCTTGTTGCCATCCATAAAACCATGGTTCTTGGCGAGACCAAACGCATAGGCTGCGGCAAGATCTGACGCGTCCGGGGTGCCGTATGCAGCCAGATTCCGCGGACGGGCCAAGGCGCTTTCTATCCCGTCAGCGTTTCGGATGCCCTCGGAGCCGCCATGTTCCGACAATTGCCTGTCGTGAACCGCATATATGACAGCCGGTTCCACCCATCGCCAGTTCTTCATTGCGACACCCGTCATTTGGCGAGCGCGCGCAATACCTCGCGGTCGTCATGCATGATTTCATCGGCGAGTTCCATCTGGCGGACGAATTCCGGATTATAGGGCGTCAGGCGATAGCCGCCATCCGCTGTTTCCGTCAGATAGAGGGTATCGCCCTTCTTCACCTTCAGATGGGCCATTATTTCCTTGGTGAGGATGACGCCGGACGATGCGCCGACCGTTGTAATCTTGACACTTTGCATAGCTTTTGCCTCTCTATATAATTTCTATTATATAGACAATGACGCCTCATCGATCAATGGCAGGGGTCTCCGCGGCGAGATGCGACGCAGCGTGCGACGCGGGATCACGGCATCTCACAACGCCACTCCCTTGAGCGGAACCAGAGGGAAAACGAAGGCAAGACAGCACCGTAATTTTTAACAGCGATCGTCGATACACGACATTTCACCGAACCGCATTTCACGCGCGAGTGTTGCCATCAGCTCCGCGGCGGGCATGGCACGTGCGAGCGGCGCACCTTGCCCCGCCCATTGCGCACCAAAGCCGGCCTCGCCGCAGGCTTTCGCGGCTGCGTGAAGGGCCTTTCCGGCGTCGTAAGCAATGGGATAGTCGGGTGGCGTGGTTCCGTGAAGCGATGTTTCCGCCAGTTCCGTGAACCGGTTGGCAAGCGCGCGTGCCGGCCGGCCGGAAATCGCGGTCGTCAGCCGCGTGTGGAAGGCGCCCTGCCACTTCAACGCCGCGCGATAGGCATCATCGGCGGCAGACTCTGGGCAGGCGATGAAGGCTGTGCCGAGCTGTGCGGCGATCGCGCCGAGATCGCAGGCAGCCGCAATGCCCGCGCCATCCATGATCCCGCCCGCCGCAATGACGGGAATGCCGGTCTTCCTTGCCAGAAGCCGCGTCAGCGCAAATGTGCCAAGACCATCATCGGCGGCCAGCGGATCGAACACGCCACGATGCCCGCCGGCTTCGATCCCCTGCGCGATAACGGCATCGATCCCGGCGGCCTCGACGGCTTCGGCCTCGGCAAGGCTCGTCGCCGTTGCAAGAAGCCGGATACCGGCGTTCTTCAGGGCAGCGATCGTTTCAGCCGGCGGCAGGCCAAAATGAAAGCTGACGACTGCCGGCTTTTTCTCGACCAGAAGAGACAGCATCTCCGGGTCATCGGAAAAGCTCTTGTAGATGACGCGCAGGTCGGACGGCGGCGCGGCGCCGAATTCGGCGAAGGCCGGTCTCAGTGCCGCCAGCCATGCCGCCTCCCGCTCCGGGTCCTGCACGGCGGGGCCATGCACAAAGACGTTGACGTTGAAAGGCCGGTCCGTCTGCGCGAAGGTTTCGTCGATCATCGCGCGGGCACCGGCGGCGTCACTCGCGCCAATGCCGATCGAGCCGAGCCCGCCGGCGTTTGAGACCGCCGCCGCCAGCGCCGGGGTCGAGACGCCGGCCATTGGCGCCTGAATGATTGGCAGCGTCATTCCGAGCCCTTCAAGCATTTCGCCATCTCCTTTCACCGTTCCGCATACATACCGATCATGTCAGCATAAATTCCCTGATCGTCTGTCAGGCATTGCCCTGGAAATCCGACATCTTCAGCGCCACCTAAGTGCAGAATGGTCGAGAACCAGCGGCCAAGCGGCACGACGGAAGCGATGCGGAGAAAATGACGGTACATTTCGACTTCGACAACAGCTACGCGCGTCTCGGCGCCGCCTTCCACCGGCCAACCGTGCCATCACCCGTCGCCGCACCGGATCTCCTGAAATTGAACCAACGGCTCGCCGAGGAGCTCGGGCTTGACGCGGATGCGTTCGACAATGCTGACGGGGCTGAAATCTTCGCCGGCAACCGGCTCCCAGCGGGCGCCGAGCCGATCGCGGCCGCTTACGCCGGACATCAATTCGGAAACTTCGTGCCGCAACTCGGCGATGGGCGCGCCATCCTCCTCGGCGAGGTCGTCGACCGACAGGGTCGGCGTCGCGACATTCAACTGAAGGGGGCCGGCCCCACCCTCTTCTCGCGCAACGGCGACGGACGGGCAGCGCTCGGCCCGGTCCTGCGCGAGTATCTCGTGAGCGAGGCCATGGCCGCGCTCGGAGTTCCGACCACGCGGGCACTGGCCGCGGTCGCAACGGGAGAACCCGTCTATCGGGAAACGGCCCTGCCGGGCGCGGTCCTTACGCGCGTCGCCTCCAGCCATATCCGCGTCGGCACGTTCCAGTTCTTTGCGGCACGGGGCGACGACGCCGCGGTTCGCCAACTCGCCGACCATGTGATCGACAGGCATTACCCCGAGGCCGCGGGCGCTTCCAATCCCTACCGCGCTCTTCTCCAGGGTGTCTGCGCCCGCCAGGCGGAACTCGTCGCACGCTGGATGCAGATCGGCTTCGTGCACGGCGTCATGAACACCGACAATATGTCGATCGCCGGGGAAACGATCGACTACGGCCCATGTGCCTTCCTCGACGCTTACGATCCCGCGACCGTCTTCTCCTCGATCGACCGCAACGGGCGCTACGCCTACGCCAACCAGCCCGGCATCGCGCACTGGAACCTCTTTCGTCTGGCGGAATGTCTGCTTCCCCATCTCGATCCAGATGAAGACAAGGCCATTGAAGCCGCACAGGACATCCTCTCCGGCTTTGCGGACGCTTTCAACACCGCTTATGTCGACGGCTTTCGCGCGAAGATCGGTTTGCAGTTACCGCAGACGGAAGACGCCGCGTTGATCGAGGATCTTCTCGGGCGCATGGCACGGCAGAATGCGGACTTCACCCTGACCTTCCGCAATCTCGGCAAAGCGGCGGAAAGCGAGCAGGCAGATGAGGCGCTGCGCGGTCTCTTTGCCGATCCATCCGCCTATGACGGCTGGGCGGCGCGCTGGCGTCAGCGCCTCGCGGCCGAACCGGGAAAGCCGATTGAACGTCG
>MDSV01042836.1_pt1 | contig 11680 bp, 10 predicted proteins | sample 810851 | NCBI WGS metagenome assembly MDSV01 (sample SAMN05326640, study PRJNA326480) | marine metagenome | isolation source: seawater | place: Atlantic Ocean: North East | collected 2012 | reverse complement strand
CTTTTTAGTTAAAACCTAATTTAAAAAAGCATTATAATAAATTAATGAAAGCTCTAATTTTGGTAGGTGGAAAAGGCACTAGACTTAAGCCCTACACAACGGTTCTTCCAAAACCATTATTACCGGTAGGCGATAGGCCGATTCTAGAGATTATTTTGCATCAGTTGAAATTCTATGGTTTCGATGAAGTAATACTAGCTGTTGGGCATATGTCTCATCTATTTGAATCCTTTTTTCAAGATGGATCAAAGTATGGGATTGGAATAAGCTATTCTTTCGAGGACAAGCCTCTAGGAACAGCCGGAGCCTTGGCTGAATCAATTCAAGATCTAGATGATGACTTCTTAGTTCTTAATGGAGATCTGCTGACAACACTTAATTTTAAAAATTTATATGACTATCACATAAATAATAAGGCTTCTGGAACAATAGCTACATATACTAGATCTGTCCAACTAGATTTCGGTGTTATAAATTCTGACGATGAGGGAAGGTTAATATCCCTTGTAGAGAAACCTTCCTATGATTACAACTTTGGAATGGGAGTAAATATTTTAAACAAGAAAGCTATAGAGCCATTAATAGAAAAGGGCCTTTTCCTCGACATGCCAGATCTTATGATGAAACTAAAAGAAATTGGAGAGCCTGTATATTCCTACACAGAAGAATGTTTTTGGTTGGATATGGGAAGACATGAAGATTACGAACAAGCTAATGAAGTTTTTAATGATAGAAGGGAAGAGTTCTTACCTTAAACAACTTTATGAAAATATTGACAGTCATAGAGACAGTTGACATTGAAACAGGTGGAGGAGCATCTGAAAGAGCCAGACAAATTTCATTAAATTTACATAATAAAGGTCACGAGGTAAAAATCTTAACTACAAGTGTTAACTATTCAGAATTAACAAGAAAAACTCTTGAATCATTAAAAGTAGTTACTTTAAGATCTCTATTGAAAAGGTTTTGGGTACCTCATCCTAGGTTTTTTATTATTGCAAGACTTGTTCGAGAAGCTGACGTTGTAAATCTTGTGAATCATTGGTCTGTGGTAGTTTTGATTACTTATCTTTTTTGTAAATTTTATAAAAAACCCTATTTTTTAAGTCCTTTAGGATCTTTAGTGATATTCGGTAGATCTAAAACCTTAAAAAGAATTTATAATTTTTTTATAGGTAAACGAATTCTTAATAAAGCATCGGGGTGTATTTTAGCTACCTTAGAAGAAAAGAAGCAGATTCAAGAATTAAATCTTGATATAAAAAATATTTATCACATACCAAATGGAGTCAATGAAGGAGATTACAAGAACACAGATATCAATACAGCGCTAGAAAAGTATGGCATTGAAAACAATTATTTATTGTTTATAGGTAGACTAAATAAGATTAAAGGACCGGATATACTTTTAAAGTCCTTCGAAATAGTTAGCTCTGAAATGAAAAATCTAGACTTGGTTTTTATAGGGCCAGACGAAGGCTTATCGTCTGAATTGCGGACTCTGGCTTCTAAAAGTGGATTGCTTCCTCGAGTTCATATGCTAGGCTACGTACCACTAGAAGATAAAGCTTCCCTTATTAAAAGTTCTCTGTTTCTAACTATTCCCTCTAGAAAAGAAGCAATGTCTATTGTGGCGTTAGAGGCTGGAATTTTGGGTAGGCCAGTTTTGTTGACAGATGTCTGTGGATTTGACGAAGTACAAAGAGTAAGCGGTGGGTTGGTTGTGGAGCCGAATGTAAATTCCTTTAGTGAAGGCCTATTGAAGCTTTTAGATAAGGATAATGACTTGGATCAAATGGGAAATAATTTAAAAAATTTTGTTAGAGAGAATTATCTTTGGTCTCAAGCCGCTGAAAAACATTTAGAAGTATTCAAATCTAGCATAATGAAATGATATGAAAAAAGTATGTGTGCAAGGACTAGGTTTTGTAGGTGCTGCAATGGCCACTTCTATTGCAATGGCAAGGAAAGATAATCAACCTATTTACAATGTTTTTGGGATAGATCTATCCAGCACAATAGGTAAAGAGCGAATTAAAAAACTTAATGAAGGTGAGTTTCCTTTTAATACCCCTGATAAGTCGCTTCATTCTGCAGTTAAGTTGAACTTTAAAGAGAAAAACTTTGAAGCCACTTCTGATACAAATCATTTTGCAGATGCAGATATTATTGTAGTAGATATTCCTTTAGATATTTCTTATTTAGACGAAGACCCAAAACTTGATTTTTCATCTTTTTTAGAATCTTTATCAGTTATTTCCGACAAAATTAAAAAAGGATGTCTTCTATTAATAGAAACCACTGTTCCTCCAGGAACTTGTGAAGAAATAATTGCACCTTTTTTAAGAGACGAGTTAGGAAAAAGAGAGATGGGTCTTGAAGACATTTTCTTAGCTCATTCTTACGAAAGAGTTATGCCCGGAGAAAACTATCTTGCTTCAATTAGGGAATATTGGAGAGTATTTTCCGGTTTAGATGAACATTCTGCCCTTGAATGTAGAAAATTTCTAGAAACGATAATAGATACCGTGAACTACCCTTTAACTGAACTTAAAAGCATGACTGCTTCCGAGACAGCTAAAGTAATGGAAAATACTTACAGAGCAGCAAACATAGCTTTTATTGACGAATGGACAAAATTCGCCTCTTCAATCCAGCTTGACTTGATAGAGATTATTGAAGCTATCAAAATAAGATCAACTCATTCAAATATCATGTTGCCTGGGTTAGGTGTGGGTGGATATTGCTTAACAAAAGATCCTACTTTTGCTCCAGCTGCTAGTAAGCAAATATTCAAAAAAGAAATTCAATTCCCCTTTTCAAGGCTCGCTGTGAGAGTCAATAATAATATGCCTTTACATGTTGTTCAGGTGTTAGAAGATAATTCTTCAAAGAAAATTAGCAATGCGAATATCTTGATTTGTGGATTAACTTACCGTCCTGATGTGTCTGATACCAGATACTCAGCTACTGAAATATTAGTTAGTAGACTCATAGAAAAAGGAGCCGATATAATCTTACATGATCCTCATCTATCTTTTTGGCAAGAACTTTCTACGGAAGTAACGAATTTTTCTAATCCACCTAGAAACCACAATTATGATGCAATCATAATGTGTGTATCACACGAAGAATATAAACAGATAGATATAGAAGCTTGGTTTTCTAATTGTGATCTAATTATTGATGCAAATAATGTTTTTACCAAATCTCAACGAGAAATTCTTGAGGATTTAGAGTTACCTATTCATTATATTGGGAGAAGTTAGGCTATGAAAAAAGTATTAATTACAGGAGGGGCAGGATTTATTGGTTTAAGCTTAGCTAAGAAACTGGCTAAAGAAAATTTCGAGGTTCATTTATTAGATAATTTTTCCAGAGCTGTAATGGACCTTGAATTAAATGAGACATTGGCCCAACCAAATATAAAAGTCTTAGAAATAGATTTATCCGATCAAGAGTCGTGTAAAAAAATAGATTTAAATTATAGCTATATTTTTCACCTCGCAGCTATCATCGGTGTCTCTCATGTAACGAAAAATCCTTATTCAGTATTAACAGAGAATATATCAATGCTTAAAAATATAATTGAAGTAGCCAATACCCAAAATAAATTATCTAGATTTTTCTTTTCGTCCACGAGTGAGGTTTATGCTGGAACACTTGAAAAATTTGATATACCTATACCAACTCCAGAAGACACACCCTTAACCGTCAGTAACCTTGAAGACGCTAGGTCAAGTTATATGCTTTCAAAAATTTATGGTGAGGCGATGTGTCATCACTCGGGATTACCTTTTACGATCTTTAGACCTCATAACGTTTATGGTCCAAGAATGGGGATGTCTCATGTTGTACCTGAACAATTATTTAAAGCATATAGTAGTAGTGAAAACCAGACTATAGAGGTATTTTCTCCTTCACATACAAGATCATTTTGCTTTATAGATGATGCAGTCGAACTGATGTATAACTTGTTAGATGATAAATGTAAAAACCTTGTTTTTAATTTAGGTTCCGATTTTCAAGAAATTTCTATACTTGAATTAGTAAAAATATGTCATCAGATAATAGGTAAGAATCTGAACATTGTTGAAATGGATGATACCGCCGGCTCGCCAACGAGGCGAGCTCCCGACATCACTCTGGCTAAGAAATTACTAAACTATCAACCCATGGTTGATTTAGAAACTGGAGTCAAGAAAACTTATTTATGGTACGAAGATAATGTCTTTAATAAGAAGGAAGGATTTGCGATCTAAGCATAAGTTGAGATGGTAACGAAGCTCAAATCTGTTCTAATTGTCTTTGGCACAAGACCAGAAGCAATAAAAATGGCTCCTTTAGTTGAAGCTTTATCTTCAGATTTTGATGTAAAAGTTTGTGTTACAGCCCAACACAGAAGGATGTTAGATCAAGTACTAGAGCTGTTTAGAATAAAACCTGATTTTGATTTAGATTTAATGAAATCAAATCAAGATCTTTTTAGCTTAACTTCAGATCTTTTAGTAAACCTTAAATCTGTATATGAAGAAGTTAATCCTGATTTAGTCTTAGTCCATGGAGATACCACTACGTCAATGTCTGCAGCTCTTGCTGCTTTCTACTCCAAAATAATGATTGGTCACGTTGAGGCGGGCCTCAGAACTTACAACTTAGATTCACCTTATCCTGAAGAAGCTAATCGTCAGTTGATAAGCAAACTTGCTTCATTTCATTTCACACCTACCTCACGATCCAAACAAAATCTATTAGCTGAAGGAATTAAAGAGGAAAAAATAGTTACCACTGGTAACACTGTAATCGATGCAATCCTTTCCATAGAAAAAGAAAGTACACTTGTAAAGTATCCTGAACATGTGACTAAAAAAATTCCTTTTCTTTCAGATCAAGCACAACAAAGAAAATATATTTTAGTTACAGGTCATCGTAGAGAAAATTTTGGAAAAGGCTTCAAAGAAATTTGCAAGGCGCTTAAGGAGATTGCGATGAACAACCCTGAAATTGAAATTATTTATCCTGCTCACCTCAACCCAAATGTTCAGCAACCTGTAAAAGAGTATCTATCAAATTTCATAAATGTGCATCTGATTGACCCCCTATCTTATGTTCATTTTGTAAAACTCATGAAAGGTAGTTATTTGATCTTAACTGATAGTGGAGGGATTCAGGAAGAGGCTCCTTCCCTAGGAAAGCCTGTTCTTGTTATGAGGGATACCTCTGAAAGACCCGAGGCCATAGAAGCTGGGACTGCTATTTTGGTTGGTGCAGATTCAAACAATATAATCAAGCATACTCAAAATCTAATTAATTCTGAAGAAATGTATACAAAGATGACTTTGAAGCATAACCCTTTTGGAGACGGCACTGCCGCAGACCAAATTAAAAATTTTCTACGCGAAAGACTGATATGAAGGTTTCAGTGATTGGATTGGGATATGTTGGATTGCCTACTGCTGCAGTTCTTTCTGAGTCTGGGTATGATGTTTTAGGTGTTGATCTAAACCAAGATATTGTAGATACAGTCAACAGAGGAGAAATACACATCGTGGAACCCGGCTTAGAGTCTAGTGTTAAAAATTCTGTTGAAAATGGAAAATTAAGAGCATCTCAGACACATGAAGTTTCTGAAGTCTATATCATAGCTGTTCCTACTCCACTAGATGATCAAGAAAGACCGGATACTTCTTTTATAAAAGCTGCAATAAATGATCTATCAGCTATTCTAAAGAAAGGTGATTTAATAATCTTAGAATCAACTTCTCCAATAGGTACAACAGAACTAATTAGAGACTGGATTTCGGATGATAGAAAAGATCTAAAACTACCTTCATTTGGACAAGAAACAGATTCAGATATAAATATTGCCCATTGCCCAGAAAGGGTTTTACCTGGCAATGTCATGCATGAGATTATTTTTAATGATCGCATCATAGGAGGTATTTCAGAAAAATGCTCTTTGAATACTAAATCTTTCTATGAATCTTTTACCAAAGGTGAGTGCCTTCAAACTAACTCAAGGCTAGCTGAATTTAGTAAGCTAGCTGAAAATGCTTTTCGAGATGTAAACATAGCATTTTCTAATGAACTATCAATGATTTCTGAGGAAGTTGGAGTAAATGTCTGGGAATTGATAAAGCTCGCAAATAAACATCCTAGGGTAAATATTTTAAGACCAGGACCAGGAGTTGGAGGCCATTGCATCGCAGTTGATCCTCTTTTCATAGCAAATTCTTCCCCCAATAAGACTAATTTAATTAAAGCTGCACGAAACGTGAATAACTCTAAACCACAATTCATAATGGAAAAGCTAAGGAAACTCATTAATCGTCAGAAACGGCCAATTGATGAGTTGTCCATATCGATCTTTGGTCTGTCTTATAAAGCGGATATTGACGACTTGAGAGAAAGTCCAGCTCTTGATTTAGCATTAGAAATTTCAAATATGGAATTTATGAAATGTATAGTTATAGAACCCAACTTGTTAAAGATTCCTGATGACTTTGATAGCCGCATACATTTTAATGAAGATCTGGAATCTTCTTTATCTTCTGACATTGTAATTTTTTTAGTTGCACATAAAGAATTTCTTCATTTTAAGAAATTAGATCTAAATTGCGAAAATATAATTGATGCTTGCGGCCTTTTGGAGGGTTAAGTGTGTTTGATTTCCAAATAGTTGAAGTAGTTTTTATTTTAATTGGAGCAACAATTTTATTTGGGTATTATCCAAATCTATCGAAGGTTTTAGGATCTTTCACAAGACCTCAAGGTGTAGATGTAACTCAAAGTTCAAAACCTACTGGCTCTGGTATTATTTTTCCTCTCGTTTTATATTTCTATATTTTTGCAAATTTCCAGGATTTTAACTTGAGCCCCTCATCTTTTCTTATCATGAGTAGTTGTTTTTTAATGGCAGTTTTAGGTTTTATTGACGACATATATTTCTTAAGTTCTAAATTAAGGTTACTTTGCCATGTATTTTTTGTTTGTATACTGGCATTTATTTTTTTAAATGATCAATTCAATGAACTCAATTTTGTAAACTTTACTTATTTAATTATTGTTGTCATTTTAGGGGTTTGGTTGTTAAATTCTTTTAATTTTATAGACGGTGCAGATGGGCTTTTGGCAGTTAATTCATTGATGATTTGCCTCACCCTTGGAATTTATAGTTTGATTGAAAACGATTTACTGGTGACAGACATCCTCTTCAATTTCTCGTTAATCCTTCTATCTTTTCTGTTTTTTAATTGGCATCCGTCCAAAATATTTATGGGAGATGCCGGATCTCTTTTTTTAGGATCTGTATTTTTAGTTTTAATTTTATATTTCTTTTCTCAAGATATACTTAAGCTTGCAACGATTTTTATTATTTTTTCCTTAATTCTCGTAGAGACCACATGTACATTATTAGTGAGAATTTTCAGGAGAGAAGATTTCTTAAGTGGTCGCCATGATCTGCATGCATATCAGCAGTTAGCTAAACGTCCTAATGGAGGCTCTTTGCCTGCAAAAGTTTCAATTTTAATTACTTTGTTCTGGATTGTACCTTTAGGTATTTTAAGCCATATGTTCGAAGACTTATGGCTAGGTATTGTCATTCTTGACGTTATTCCGTTGACCTGCCTTTCTTATTTCTATGGACCTTATGCAGCCGCTAGGAAATAAAATTTTCTAAAATTTCCTTTGCTGCGATAGAGACAGTGAATTTATTTTTGAAAAGCTCTATGGCATTAGACCCATAACTCTTTCTTAATTTTTTATCTCTAATCATTTTTTTTAAATTTACATTAAAGCTTTTTGTATCTTCAGACAGGGATACCTGACCTATTTTATAGTCATTTATTAGATCAATAATTTCATTATCTTTATTAACTGAAGCTATAAGAGGTTTTCCAAGTTGGATATATCCCATCATTTTTAGCGGAAAGTTATTACTTTTTAATTCTTTATTTAATGAAACAAGACCAATATCACAGTGATTAAGGAATTGAAGGTACTTACTTCGAGGAACCTCTCCTAAATAATGAATATCAGATATTTTTTCGTTTTGAATTAAATTTTTAATATCTTCGGTCTGATTTCCTGACCCCAAGATAAGTATTTCTCCACCTTCTAGACTGTCTTGATCTATAGATTTAATTAAAGAATATAAATCTTGAGCGTCGCCTATATTTCCACCATATAAAATTTTGACTTTATCTTCAGATAAATATTGAGGTTTATCTTTTGAAAATTCTATTTCTTCACTTGCCCAATTACTTAATACTTTAATTTTTCTTTGGTCAGCATTTTTATAAAAATAGTCTAAATCTTGTTTAGATTCTATGCCTATGTAATCAGAATATAAATATAGTCTAGACTCTATTTTTTTAAAAAAATAAAACAATAATCCTTCTTTTATTAGTCCTGCATCAACTACCCATTTAGGGAAGATATCCCTAATAATTAGATATACTTTTACGTTTAACCTTTCTTTTAATTTTTTTATAGCACTTCCATAGAATATAGAAGGTGAGTAACAAATAATTCCATCAAAATCTAGATGCTTGATCTCTTTTCTCAATGCCCAGTTTATTTGAGTAGAGTAGAGACATTCAGCTATCAATCTTCCAACTTTTCCAAATTTCCTCAGAGGAGATGGAATACGAATAACATTTACAGAGTCTTGATCCGAGCAGGTTTTTGTTTTTATACCTAAGTCGGTGAAAGTAACTACCGTAACCTTATGCCCTTGCTTTATGAATTCTAAAGCAAGATCTTCAATTATTATCGCACCGGACTTAATTATAGGCTTGTAATAGTCAGATATTAGTAATAGATGCATTTATCTTTTTATGAACGATGCGTAGATACAGTGTGCATTCATATTCCTTTTTAGGAATTCTGATTTGAAGGGCATATAAGAAAGTTTTTTTAAAGAAAATGAGTGTTTAAGTAGAAGATCTATCAGCTTGTCTTCATTATAAAAAATTTTGTGATCAGCTTGACTTTTAAATCCCGCAATAGATGGCACTCCTATCAAAAAGGTTCCATCATATTTTAATATTCTATGCACTTCATTTAAGAGATCACTGGGCTCTTCTATATGTTCTAGGACATTATCTAAGAACACGGAATCAAATTCTTCATCCTCTAAAATTAGAGGATAATCTTTATAATGGAAAGCTTCTAATCCAATTTTAGAGCAATAATCTACGCAAAAAGGATTAATATCACATCCGATTGAATTAGGTCTTGATTTTAAAAAATCGCCATTGCCACATCCGATATCTAATGTTCTTCCTTTAAGCATTTTATTTAATCTAGGGTAGAGGAAGTACTTCTTATAAGACTTCCCTCTCCAAGATATAGTTTGTATATACTCAAAGTATTCTTTCTGGCTATCAAGATTAGAGTGCTCTACAGGCTTATCCATAATATTAACTTAAACTTCTCTATTAATTCTTTTTTTAATTTTATCTTTTAGCTTATTATACAACTCACTATCAAAGACTCTAATGAACAAAATTATAGTCGTTGTGTAGATAATTAAATAACTCAATAAGATAATAAAAGTATTTTTAAGGTTAACCGAAAAGAAATCGAAGATTGTAAGAAAAATGCCTAATAAGAAAGAATAAAATAAATATTTGTATAAGTATTGATTTAGATTTCTATCATACCTAAGAAAATTATTTCTAATTTGCAAAACAACAAGCAACGAAACATTAAACCAAGACGAGAAGCTAACGCCCACCGGAACAGCAAGATATTGCATCGATTCAATTAAATTCATTGCTACTATGACGCCTGCTAAGGAAGAAATGAAGGAAGTGTAAAAAATAGTCCTACCTTTGTAGCTTGCTGCAAAATAAGGGCGAAGAATAATCGATAAACAAAAGGCCGGCATGCCGATCAAGAATATTTTTAAAGCCTCAGAGGTGGCAAAAGTATCTTCAGGTTTAAATTCTCCCCTCTCAAAAAGAAATCTTACAAGGTGTTCGCTAGAGAAGAACATCAAAATTGTTATAGGTATCATGCATAAAATCAAATATTTTAAAGCCTGATTCTGCAGCTGGTAGCTAGCTTTTTTATCATTTAATATTAGTCTAGAGATATTCGGTATCATGACTGTTGCTAAAGGTATAGCGATCAAGGTAATTGGTAAGAAATAAATTCTTTCTGCAAAATAAATCCAAGAAATGGCACTCTCTTGGTAGGAATTAAGGTATAGGTAATAAACACTCGTTAACTGCAAAACAAAAGCTGAGAAACAAAGAGGCCAATAAAGATTAAAAAAAGCCGATATTGATGTGTAAAGTCTTTTACAAACAAAGAACTCTTGCCAAAGTTTCTTTGGTGCAGAAAAGATGAGCAAAACACATTGAACAATCGATGCAAACAGCACAGATATGGAGACATAATCAATATTGGAAACTATTGGGATGTACGAGTGGGTCAATACAGCCAGGATTATGAGTAAACTTGTTAAAATAGGGACTAAGTTAGCTAGAGTGAATTTATTTTTTTCGTACAATAGCCCTATAAATACACAAGAAATAGCAACAAAGAAGATTGATGGGAATATTATCCTCGAGGTTAAAACCAGTTGATCAAAGCTAGGGTCATCTTTTTTTCCTGCAGCCAAAATAGATAGTATCTCAGGCATAAAAATTTCGCACAACAAAATTGCTGGCAAGAATATAATAATTATTAATAAAAGAATCTTTCTGGCGAATTGATATTTATGCCTGACACTTTTTATTGCAGCAGAAGCCGGTAAGAAGCTTGCATTAAAACTTTCTTCAGTGAATATATGACCTAAAATGATCGGAAATTTAAGTGCTAAAAAAAATAAGTCTGCCAGATTGGAAGCTCCAAAAAATAGAGCTAGAAAGATATCTCTAACAAAACCTGCAGCTTTACTCAGTAAAGTCAGTAAGGAAATAATCAAAGTAGATAAAGCAAATTTCATTTTAATCTTTGTATAAGCTAAGATACGATTTTAGTTATAGTGTCTATATTTACTCTCAGTTTGACTTATTCCCTTTACCATTTCTTTTATCATTTCTTCATAGCCTGGTACTTCAGAGATTAAAGCTCTTGAATCTATAAAAGATTTATTTAAGTTATTTTTATTAACTGGAATTATTTTAATTTCTTTTTTTAAGTGCTTCTTCAATAACAATAGGAGCTGATATTTTGATATGGGTTGATTGTTTGTTAAATGATACAGACCACTTATATCAAGTCTAATGAACTCATCAATTTTTTTTGATAATTCTAAAGTTGTTACTCCAGACCATATTGCAGTTTTGTACCCCTCTATTTGTCCTTTTGAGAAAAAAAACCAATTAAACAGCTCCTCATTCCTGTCGGTTATTTCAGGTCCTATGACTGAAGTTCTTATTACAAGATTGGACCCTGAAATAATCTCTCCTAAAGATTTTGTTAAACCATAATGATGCGTTGCATCAGGCTTATCTGTTTCAACGTAAGATGTTCCTTTAAGACCAGAGAATACACAGTCAGTTGTGATATGGATAAGCTTAAAATTTAATTGTTTTGAAATTTCATCAAGTGTAATAGGTAATTCAGCATTTAAACTTGAGGCTAATTTAGGATATTCTTCAGAATCAGAAATTAACATGCCAACACAGTTGATTACTATATCTGGAGATTCAGTTATTAATAG
>MDSV01106950.1_pt1 | contig 11681 bp, 11 predicted proteins | sample 810851 | NCBI WGS metagenome assembly MDSV01 (sample SAMN05326640, study PRJNA326480) | marine metagenome | isolation source: seawater | place: Atlantic Ocean: North East | collected 2012 | reverse complement strand
GGATTGAGATCTTCAATGGGATATATTGGAGCTAAAAATTTAAAAGAAATAAATAAAAAAGCAAAATTTGTTAAAATTACAAAAGCAGGCTTTTACGAAAGTATGGTTCACAGTGTAGAAACGACACAAAAGTCGGAGAATTTCAAGTTATGAAAAAAAAATTGATTTATATTTTAATTATTATATTTTTACCTAATATTTTGTTTGCTAAATCAAAATATTTCACAGAAGCAATTAATTTATTTAATAAAAAAAAATTTGAAGACGCAAAATTAAAATTTGAACAAGATATAGTTTTTAATCCAAAAAGTGAATTGTCTTATTTATATTTATCTAAAATATTTAATAAACAAAAAAAAATTAAATTAGAGGAACAGAATTTGAATACAGTGATGTTGTTGAATCCTAAAAATGAGGAGGCTATTTATTACTTAGCTAAACTAAAGTTAAAAGAGTCAGACTACATAAAAAGCAAAGAATTAAATTATAGATTAAAATCAATATGTAAGAAATTCTGTAGTCAAAGTGATAATTTAAAAATTGAAATTGAAAATTTATCTAAAAAGTAAATGCAATTTCTTAATGACAAAGATAAAGTATTAATTATTGATTTCGGTTCTCAAGTAACTAAACTAATAGCAAGAAGAATAAGAGATTTAGGTGTATATTCAGAAATTATCACTCCAGAAGAATTAGTAAAACTTAAAAACTATCAAAATATCAAAGGTCTCGTGCTTTCTGGGGGCCCATCTACCGTAACAAAAGAAAATTTTCAAAGTATACCAAAAAAAATATTTGAAAAAAAAATCCCAGTTTTAGGAATATGTTATGGACTGCAGTTAATAGCAAAAATATTTGGTGGGAAAATAAAACCTTCAAAAAAGAGAAGAGAATTTGGAAGAGCTTTTTTATTTAATAGACAAAATTCAATTTTAACAAAAAATTTTTTTAATTCAAAAAAATCAGTTTGGATGAGCCATGAAGATGCTGTCGTAAAATTACCCAGACATTTTAAAACAATTGCATCAACAAAAGATTCGAAATATACCATTATTGAAAACTCTCAAAAAAAAATTTATGGAGTTCAATTTCATCCAGAGGTAACTCATACTGAAAATGGAAAAAAAATATTTAAAAACTTTCTTTTTTTGATTTGTAAAATTAAAAAAAAATGGAGTGTTACCTCACAAAAGAAGAGACTAATAGAAGAGATTAAAAATAAAGTAAAAAAAAATAAAGTAATATGTGCATTATCTGGAGGGGTAGATAGCAGTGTAGTCGCTTTATTAATAAATCAAGCAATTAAAAAGAATCTTATTTGTATAATGGTGGATACGGGTTTAATGAGAAAAAATGAATTTATATACACATATAGAATTTTTAAAAAAAAATATAATTTGAACGTTAAGCTTATTGACTCTTCTAAGCTTTTTTTAAGTAAATTGAAGAATATTTCTAATCCAGAAAAGAAAAGAAAAATTATTGGAAATTTATTTATAAAAGTTTTTGAAAAAGAGTCAAAAAAATATAATAATATTAAGTTTTTAGCTCAAGGAACGCTTTATCCCGATATTATTGAAAGTCAATCTTCAACTGGTAGTAAAACTTCAAAAATAAAATCACATCATAATGTTGGCGGATTACCTAAAAAAATGAATTTAGAATTAATAGAACCATTGAAAGAATTTTTTAAAGATGAAGTAAGAATTTTAGGAAAATCTTTAGGATTAGATAAAAATATCAATTTCAAACATCCATTCCCAGGACCTGGTTTAGGGATAAGAATTATTGGAAATATTACATCTGAAAGAATAAAAATACTTCAGGAGGCTGATCACATTTACATTAACGAATTAATAAAAAATAATTTATACAATCAAATATGGCAAGCTTATGCAGCACTATTACCAATAAAAACTGTAGGCGTAATGGGTGACTCAAGAACATATGAAAATATATGTTTATTAAGAGCTGTTACATCTGAAGATGGGATGACAGCCGATTATTTTAGTTTTCCAAAAAAATTTATAGATACTATTTCCAATAAAATTATTAATAACGTTAAGGGAATTAATAGGGTAGTTTATGATATAACGTCAAAACCACCTAGTACTATAGAATTAGAGTAATGAATAAAAAGATTAAAAAAATTTTATTAAAAAAAGATAAGTTCAAAATTACTTGTTTGACAGCCTATTCAAAAAGTATTGCAAAAATTTTAGATAAATATTTGGATATAGTTTTAGTAGGGGACTCGATGGCGAATGTTTTATATGCTCATAAAAATACTCATAAAATTAGTTTAGAAACTATTATTCAACATACTTTAAGTGTAAAAAAAGGTATAAAAAAATCTTTGCTTGTGGTCGACATGCCAAAAGAGAGCTATTACAATGAAAAGAGTGCAAAAAAAAATGCATTAATGGTTAAAAAAAAAACAGGCTGCGATGCCATAAAATTAGAAAATAGTAAAAAAAACTATCAAATTATAAAGTCTTTGGTTAATTTAAATATACCTGTTATGGGTCACATCGGTTATACGCCGCAGTTTAAGAAAAAATTTAGGGTTGAAGGACAAACAAAATCAGAGGCTACAAAACTTCTAAAGGATGCTAAAGCAATAGAGAAAGCTGGTGCATTTTCAATTGTACTTGAGTGTATTTCACCTATTACAGCAAAGTTAATAACTAGTGAACTAAATATACCAACTATTGGTATAGGTTCTTCTTATCATTGTGATGGTCAAATACTAGTAACAGATGATATGCTTGGTATTAGCGGTTTTTATCCAAAATTTGTTAAAAAATATTTAAACTTGGATAGAATAATTGCAAAAGCTGTAAAAAAATATACTAGAGATGTTAAACAAAAAAAATTTCCTGCAACAAAAAACTTTTTAAATGGAACAAAATATTGAAAGTAAATTAGAATTTAAAAGTATACTTACAAATTTTTATAGTTTTAATAAAAAGAAGATATTTTCCTTTATTTTCATTTTGATCATAATTGTTATCTCAATATTTTTTATTGAACACAAAAAGAATAAAAAAAATATTTTAATAGCTGAAAAATATATTCAGGCTGGAGTATATTTATCTTTACAAAAAAAAGATAATGCAAAAATACTTTATGAGGAAATTATTTTAAGTAAAAATGAATTCTATTCAACTTTATCATTAAACATCATTTTAGAAAAAAACTTAATATCTGATAAGAATAAAATTTTAAACTATTTTGAGACTTTAGAAAATATAGTGTCAGATAAAAATAATGCTGATCTAATTACACTAAAAAAAGCACTATTTTTAATTAAAGAGTCTAATGTTCAAAACGGTAAGGATTTATTAAACAATCTAATTAAAGAAAATTCAAATTTAAAAAAAATTGCAAAAGAAATACTTAAAAAATAATTTTATGAAATTATTTTATGTCTTAATAATCTCAATTTTTTTCTTTAGTTGCTCCTTTGATAATAAGACAGGAATTTGGGAAAATGAAAATAAAGTAATAAAAAAAGGAGAAAATAATATTTTTAAAGATTTTGAAAAAATAACTTTCTCAGAAGAAGTATTTGATAAAATTATAACTCTAGATAAAAAATTTGAATTTGATATTAGCGAACCATATAGAAATAAATCTTGGACAGATACTTTCTATAATAAAAATAATAATTTAAATAATTTTAAATACACTGGCCTAAATAAAGAAGTCCTAAGAAGCAAAAAATTAACTAAATATAAAGTCGGTGAGTATATATTATTTGAAAAAAATAATTTGATTTCAAGTGATCATCAAGGAAATATAATTGTATTTTCAATTAATAATAGATCGGTGTTTGCAAAATTTAATTTTTATAAAAAAAAATATAGAAATATAAAAAAATCTCTAAATCTTATTGTAGAAAATAATATTATATATGTGTCAGATAATATTGGGTATATTTATGCTTACAATTATTTGGCTAATAAAATATTGTGGGCTAAAAATTATAAGGTACCCTTTAGGTCAAATTTAAAATTATTTTCTAATCATCTTGTAACTGCAAATCAAAACAATGATTTATTTATTTTCGATAAAAATACAGGACGTTTAATAAAATTAATACCTTCAGAGGACACCATTATTAATAATTCATTTATTAATAATATCAGTCTAAATAATGATTTAATCCTTTTTCTTAATACATATGGATCTTTGTACTCTATTGATAAAAAGAATTTTAGATTGAATTGGTTTATAAACTTAAATAAATCTCTAGATTTAAATTTGAGCAACTTATTTTTTGGTAGTAAAATCGTTAATTACGAAGATAAAATTTTAGTTTCTTCAAATGAAAATTTTTACGTAATTGATTCTAGAAGTGGTATTATTACAAGTAAAAAAAATTTTTCTACGAAAATAAAGCCTGTTGTTAATAAAAATAACATTTTTTTGGTTACAAAAAATAATTTCTTAATTGCAATGAACCTTAAAAATACTGAAATTATATATTCTCACGATTTAAATAAAAAACTATCAGACTTTAAAAAAATTAAAAGAAATTTAGAAATAAAGAATTTAATGTTAGTAAATAGTAATATTTTTTTATTTATTAAAAACTCACATATTGTAAAATTGGATATTAAAGGAAATTTGCTTGAAGTTACTAAAGTTCCCTCTAATTTAAACAGTCAGCCAATATTTATAGATAATTCACTTTTATATCTTGATAAAAAAAATAAATTATTAATTGTTAACTAACTGCTAGATTTAACACTTAGTAGAGATAGTTGTTTAATTTTTATACCTTTCATATTGTCATGAGGCTTAATTGGATACTCTCCAGTAAAATAATGATCACTAAACTGAGGATATGAAGCGTTTCTTTTTTTACCTATTAACGCTTTGTATAAACCGTTTAGACTTAAAAATTTTAAACTTTTAGCACTAATATAATCGCACATCTCTTTGTTGTTTTTCTTATTAGCTAATAATTCTTCCTCTGTCGGCATATCAACTCCATAAAAATCTGGATATTTAATTTCAGGGCAAGCTATTCTAACGTGGACTTCCTTTGCTCCTGCCTCATAAAGCATTTTTACAATTTTATGACATGTTGTGCCCCTCACAAGAGAGTCGTCTATAAGTATTAAACTTTTATTTTTCACAATCGTTTTTGTGGAACTTAGTTTAAGTTTTACTCCTAAACTTCTGATACTTTGTGTTGGTTCTATAAAGGTTCTTCCAACATAATGATTTCTTATCAAACCAAGTTCAAATTGTTTTTTTGATTGTTCAGCATACCCTAAAGCTGCAGGTACACCCGAGTCAGGTACAGGTATAACTAAATCAGCAACTAAATCTGTTTCTTTAGCTAATTCTATTCCTAAATTCTTTCTATATTCATAAGCACATTTATTTTTAATTAAACTATCTGGCCTAGCAAAATAAATAAACTCAAATACGCAAGGTCTTGGATTTTGTTTAGGAAAAGGCTTAACAGAATTTAACTTGTTATTTTCTATGGTTACTATTTCTCCATTCTCAACCTCTCTTATAAAATTTGCGCCTACTATATCAAGTGCACAAGTTTCTGATGCAAAAATATAGGAATTTTTTAATTTCCCTATAACTAAGGGTCTAATACCAAATGGATCTCTTACTCCAACTAATTTCTTATTAGTCATTAAAACTAAAGAATATCCTCCTTGAATTTGAAATAGAGCATCAATAAGCTTATCTAAAAATTTTTCTCGTTTTGATTTAGCTACAAGTTGAACAATAGTTTCAGTGTCACTTGTAGTTCTAAAAATTGCACCATCTTTTACTAGAGACTCTCTAAGTAATAAAGCGTTGGTCAAATTTCCGTTGTGAGCAATACTTAAACCTCCCATATGTAAATCAGCAAAAAAAGGTTGAATATTTCTTAAAGATGTTTCTCCTGTTGTTGAGTAACGATTGTGGCCTATAGCAAAATTACCTGGCAATTTTTTTAATATTTCAGGTTTAGTAAAATGATCTCCTACTAAGCCTTGCCTTTTTTCTGAATGATAGTTTTTTCCATCATATGAAACAATTCCACATCCCTCTTGACCTCGATGTTGAAGAGCATGCAGACCTAAAGCAACTAGAGCTGACGCATCATCATGGTTTGATATTCCAAAGATTCCACACTCTTCTCTTAATTTGTCTGAATTAAATTTTTTCAATTTTTTCTTTTGTATTAATGAAGTCATCTCTTGATGGAAACTCTTCTATCAGCAACTCACTTCCTTTATTTATTAAATTAAACGAAATAGCTTCTGATGCTGATATACCCCAATTTTGATAAGGATAAAACCAATTTAATAATGAAAATATGCAAACAGATACTATATACCCTTTAAAAAAACCAAAAATAAAACCAAACCCTTTATCAATAGAACCAACACCGGTCCAGGTAACAGTTCTACTTAAAGTTTTTCCAACAAGTATTGTTATAAACAGAATTAATATAAATATTGCCACACCTAGTCCAACGCTATTTATAAAATCAGATTGAATATATTCACTAACTATAGGTTGAAATTTTGGGACCAAAACAATAGTCATTATCGTTGAAAATATCCATTTCATAAATGAAATTAAACTAAGAGAAAATCCCTTTAAAAAACATTGGATTACTGAGTAAAATAAAATAATAAAGAAAAAAATATCAAATAAGTTCAAGTTCTTTATAAATTTATCAATAAAAATTTCCATTAGGCAAGATCATTAACTTCTTCACCAAATGGTTTTAATGTAAGAATTAATTTTGGCAATAAAGTCAAAACTGATATCATTGCTAATAGCATAGCAATTCCTGTAAATATACCAAAGTATATTGTAGGAATAAAATTAGATAAAACTAAAATTGAAAAACCAAATACAATTGTAATGGAAGTATTAAGTATAGCTATGCCAACTGTGTTATGACACTTATCTAACGTTTTATTATAGTTTTTTATTTTTTTAAATTCTTCTTTAAACCTGTAAATATAATGTATACTATTATCTACCGCAATTCCGATTGTAATTGCCGCTATAGTAATAGTCATCATGTCTAGCGGTATTCTCAATAAACCAATTATACCTAATATAAAAAAGGCTGCGATAAAATTAGGCACAACACCTATAAAAGAAAGTACTAAATTTCTGAATAATATAAAAAACATTAAATATATTCCAAGCATAACTATACCAAGTGTAAGTATTTGCGATTTGAATAAACTTTGAAGGAGGTTGTTAAACAGAATTAAAACACCTGCTAACTTATATTCATTTTTTTCTAAACCCAATTTAGTATTTAATTCAGTATCAATTTTATTTATAAGATCGTTCCTTCTCAAATCTTTTAAAGAGTCTTTTATCCTCACACTTATTCTAGCTTCATCTTTATCAACCGAAATATATGGAGTTACAATTTCTTTTTTAATTGACTCTGGAATTTTACTATATAAAACAGCTATTTCTAGACTTTGTAATTCTTTTTTATTTAAATCTTCTGCAACTCTTAAAATAGATCCAAATGACAGAACTTTTCCTATTTCAGGTAAAGAATTCAAATAATCATGGACATTTATTATTTTATCCATTTTATCTCTCGTAAACCAGTACTTAGATTTATCTTCAGTATCATTTTCTTCTTCCCACTCATCAAATTCATCATCTTCTTTTTGATTTTGATTTTGTTTTATTGGAAATTTTAAAATAATATTGAGTGGGGTGGTTCCACCTAAATCATCATCAATTTTTTTCATTCCTTTATAAATCTCTGTTTCTTTATCAAAGTAATTTATAAAGCTGTTTTCTACTTCAAGCTTAAATATTCCGATTATACTCAGAATGATGATTACCAAAGTAGAGCCAAAAATTAGAATTTTGTTTTTTTTTGTGAAGGAACCCAAAGATGATGTTATAATTGATTTTTCTGTATCTTTGATATTTATTTCATCCTCTGACGAGAGCAAACTTAGCAATGCTGGCAATAACAAAAATGTTACTAAAAATGAAACAACCAATCCGAGAGTCATCATCCATCCAAAATCTATAATTGGTTTTATTCCACTAAAAACTAAAGATAAGAAAGCACATATAGTAGTAAGAACAGTATACAGAATTGGCAACATCATTTTTTTAGTTGCTTCAAAAATTGTCTCATTTTTTTTTAAATTAGGAAACTCTTTTTTTAATTGTAAAAATCTCACGGTTAAGTGAATATTCATCGCCATGTTTAAAATAAGCATTAGTGCAATAAAATTTGATGAAATTACTGTTACTTTCCATCCAATTAAACCAAGTAAACCAATCATTATAATTACTGATGTGGCACACCCCATCAATGGCATCACGACCCATTTTATATTTCTAAATATAAACCAAAGAGTTAAAATAATAAAAATGAAAACTCCAAACCCAAAAACTATTATATCATTTTTAATATAACTCATCATATCGTCAGCAATCATTGGAATACCTCCTAGATGAATTTTGGCATTGTCTCCGTATTTACTAATCACATCTCTAATCTCTTTAATATTTTGATGATTTCGAATATTATATAAATTTTTATATTCTTCGTACTCATTTAAAAATTTTTTATAATTAACCTTTTCTTCTTTCGATAATCCAGTTTCTACGGATTGATCAAAATATTTATTTTTAACTTCAATATATTCTGCTAATCTCTCATCCTTTTTAAGATAAACAACTATCCCCGATGTTTTACCATCTTCGCTAATAACGTAATTTCTATAAATTGGACTATTTATTATTTCATCAAAACCTCTTTTTCTGTCAATTTCAGGGTAAGCTAAAGTTTTAAAATTTTTCAATCTTTCCATTAAACCTTCATCCGTACTTTTTAAAAGAGGAACATCAATAACGGTTATAACGCTATCTACCCAAGTCAATTTTTCAATTTTTGATTTTAATAATTGAAGGTTAAGAATTGTTTCTTTTTCTACGAAGCTTGTTACAGGAGCATAGGTTAAAACTAAGAAATCTTTCGAACCGTATGTTTCGTTTACTTCTCTTAAATATTTTAGATCTGGATCTCCTTCAAGCAATAATGCATCTGAAGAGGCATCCAAATTGAATTTTTTAAATTGATAAAGAGAAAAAAAAATTATTATTAGTAAAAAAAAAAGTGTAACCTTAGAAAAATCTATAACTATTTTTTTATAAATATCAGCAAACATAGTGATATTTCAGATATATCTTAATTTTTTTATAACTAAAGAGAAAACTAATGCTTATTTTAGCTTAAATCTTTGAATTTTGTGTAAATTCCCTCAAACTCAACTTTAACCGTGCCGGTTGGACCATGCCTTTGTTTACCTAATATAATATCTGCAAGTCCATTAACGTCATTCATTTTTGATTGCCATTCAGCATGTTCAATAGATCCTAACTTTGGCTGTTTTCTCTCTAAATAATATGCCTCTCTATAAACAAACATTACAACATCGGCATCTTGTTCAATTGATCCAGATTCTCTTAAATCTGCCAATTGTGGAATTTTATCATCTCTTTGCTCTACAGCCCTTGATAATTGAGATAGCGCTAATACCGGGACCGATAACTCTTTTGCTAAAGCTTTAAGTCCTTGAGTAATTTCAGAAATTTCTTGAACTCTACCATCGTTTTTATTGGAGCTTGATCTCATTAATTGTATATAATCAACAACTATTAAGTTTAAACCAAACAATCTTTTTATTCTTCTAGCTCGGTTGCTTAGTGTTGCAATAGTAATTGCTGGAGTTTCATCAATGTATAGAGGTAGATTGTAAATATTTCTTGAGGTTTCAATATACCTATTAATTTCTTCTTCTGTTACTTTTCCTCTTCTAATATCATCGGATTTGATTCTTGCTTGCTCTGATAGTATCCTGGTTGATAATTGCTCAGATGACATTTCTAAAGAGAAAAAAGCTATTGAAGACTTCTCTTGTCTTTTAAGAATATGTTGAGCAGCATTGTAAGCAATGTTAGTTGCTAAAGCTGTTTTACCCATTGAAGGTCTACCTGCTAAAATTATTAGATCTGACTTATGTAAACCACCCAATTTTTCGTCTAAATCTGTTAGCCCTGTGGGTACCCCAACAATACCTTGATCATTTTGCATTGCCATAGTAGCCATTTCAATTGTTTGATCCAAAGCTTGATTAAATTTCAAAAATGATTGAGAAAAACTTCCTCTTTCTGCTAAATCAAAGAGAGATTTCTCTGTGTTTTCAATTATATTTTCCGCATTTTGTTCTTGAGAGTTTGCATTTAAAGTATCGTTAGATAAATTGTCAGAAATAAGAACTAATTCTCTTCTGAGATACATTTCATGAATAATTTTTGCGTAATCAATTGCTTGTTTTACAGAACCTGAAAATCTAGTAAGTTTTACTAAATATTCGGTTCCACCAACTTCGTTCAGCATATTGTCTTTCTCAAAAAAATTTTTTAAAGTTATAGGATTAGCTACCATTCCCTTATTATTTAAACTTTCAATCACCTCATAAATTTTTATATGAGCGGGATCATAAAAAATATTTGAATTAACTAAAGTAGAGACCTCATCAATGATATCATTATTTACTAATATTGAACCAAGAAGAGCCTGTTCTGCTTCTAAGTTTGAAGGTTGCTTATTTTCCGTGTTATTTTTAACGGATTTGATATTTTCCACAGAAACATATTATGTTACCGAAAACTGCTATAAAGGAAAAAGTTACGCACTTTTTTTTTAGTCTGTGGAAAAGTTATTTAGATTGAATTTTGTCAATTTTAATAGATATATTTGCTTTAACATCAGCATGAAAGTTAATATCAACCTTAAATAATCCAATTTTGTTTAATTCATCTTTCAAAATTACTTGGGAAGGAGCAACATCTGCATTAACTTTTTCTTTGATCAAATTTGTGATTTCTTTAGGTTTTATAGAGCCGTATAATTCATCGTTTTCTTTACTTTCTTTATAAAAAGTAAAAATTTTATTATTAACCAGTTTAGCCACTTCTTTAAATTTATTCTTAATTTCTGAATTTTTCTTATTTAATTCGACTTTTTTTTTAATTACCAATTCTTCGTTTTCTTTATTAAATCTAAGTGCTTTGCCTTGTTTAAGAAGAAAGTTTCTACCATATCCATTTTTAACGGATACTTTATCACCTATATTCCCCAAATTAAGAATATTTTCTAATAATATAATTTCCATTTATATAAGACCCAGAAATTTTGCCTTTTTAATTTCTCTAGTAAGTTTTTTTTGTTTACTAAATGAAACAGACGTAATTTTTGATGACATGATTTTACCGTTATCAGATACGTATTTTTTTAATAAACTTATGTTTTTATAATCAATTATTGGACCATTTTTTATTGAAAGAGGGCACTTTTTTGAAAATCTACTGTCACTTTTCTGAAATAAACTTAGTTTATTGAGTGAACTTGAACCTTTTTTTTGAAATTTTTTATTTCTCTTTTTCATTTTTTGAAGAACTGGCTCGTCGTATCTAATTTTTTATATTTTACCGTCAAGTGTCTTATAACAGAACTATCTATTTTAACCTTTTTTTCAATTTCATTTAAGGTTTTACCGTCTCCTTCAAATTTATAGTGTATATAAAAACCTTTTTTATAATTTTTGATTTTATTTGCTAGATTTAATAAACCCCACTCCTCAATTTTT
>MDSV01059707.1_pt1 | contig 11682 bp, 11 predicted proteins | sample 810851 | NCBI WGS metagenome assembly MDSV01 (sample SAMN05326640, study PRJNA326480) | marine metagenome | isolation source: seawater | place: Atlantic Ocean: North East | collected 2012 | reverse complement strand
TTATTTAATATATGAGTTAAGACTGTTGTTTTTCCAGCGCCAAGAAAGCCTGAAAGCACAGTAACGGGTAATTTGTTCATTGGAATCCACTCTTTTGAAATAAATAATATGTTATATTATAACATTATATAAGTGGTTTCAAATTATTTTGGAAAAAGAGTGCTACTGACTAATTGAATTTATTTTTTTGTTTTTATTCCCGTCTCTTTTTTGGAAAATTTAATTAACTTTATATTTATAAAATTTTTGTTTCTTTAAGATCTTTCCATTCATTATCACTATAAATTTCAATTTTCGTTGTTTCTAAATTTACATCACCAGTTCCATCTTCAAATTCTGTTTTCTCATTATTGTGAGGATTTTTCTTTGCCTGATCAATGTAATCATATTCACTCAAAGACTCTCCTTCCCATCTTGCATCAAGATCATCTACTACATCTTCCCATTTTTTTATGGTGGATGACTCACCATCGCTATCGAAAGATGCCTGACCATCTTCATATGATCTCTCACATTCTATGATAACTTCCTCAGCTGTTGGTAAACCCCAATGTGTTTCAGGCGAACACTCAAACTTAAAATATACTTTATAAGATGCCATGATACTTCTTTAAATTCCTCGTAATCTTCATCTTTACTTATTATCTTTAAATATTATGTTTACACAATAGTTTTATGCCTAAATTTTATTTAATGATTCAACTAACTTCATAAGTATAATCTGGATCCAAATATTTTTTACAGGCCTCAACAATTTTAGGATTTTCAGGATTTTTATAATTAAGGTTTACTGTAACAGATGAAATAGTTCCTTTGGCGTAACTAATGTTCAGTCTTTTTTTCCAGTTCTCTGTTAGAGCCATGTCTGCGGAACTTTTTAATACCTTCAAATATTTTTCTTTATTTTCTTCATAAAATTTTAAACTTGGAATAACAAAGCCACATCTCTCGCTACCGCGAGTCGAATAATGTTTTGTTTCTACAAATTTTTTAATTACATAAGGTTTGTTATTCCCAACCATTGGCATTTTATAATCATTATCATAATGTCTCAAGATATCACAGTATATTTTTCCTTTTTCTTTACAACCACCAAACCCTAAAAGCTTATGTTTTTCTATGTAGCAAGTGATCTCTCCAGCATACATGATTTCTGCCTCCGGAAAATTCTCTTTAATATCATCATGCAGAACTCGAATAAATTTTGCTGCCTCTTCATCTAATTGTTGACTGGATGCCCATCCATCATCAGTTGGTTCACCTGTTTTATCTAGAAGCCAAGCATCTAAACCATCAAGATATCTTCGTTTATAAGCACCCTCTCGTTCTGGAAGTACTATTTGCCCTTGATCTGTGCTTGTAACGCTCGTAACTGATGTTTCATTTAAAATTTCTGCAATAATTGATCCAAGATCTTCTTGTTTATCAGCCAGCAGATCATCTTTTATATAACTAAAGAATTTTGAAATATCTGCTGCTCTTGGCTTAAGTCTAGGGCGACCATAGCAGATTCTAAATAAAGCTTGTTCCCACTCTTCATTGAAATCATCGGTTTTCTTCGCTGTTTCAAACTCAGTATCAAATATTTTCTTCGTTTCTTCCGAGGTTTTATGGGCGTGCGCTCCTGCCCTTTCTTCAGAGCGATTAGTTTCTTTAAAGGCTAATTCATCATTCCACAAAATAAAATTTGGTTCTCTTGAAAGTAAACTATAAACCGGCGGAAAGGCGATTTGTAAACACAATAAAGCAAACAGAATAAATTTTTCATCTTCCTGATTGATTGATTTTGCATCATCATTTGGATCAGATGTTATCCCTTCTTTTTTATTTTTCTCTTGTGCTATCTGTTTTTCTTCCGAAAAAATCTGAATCAAAGAAACTGAATTCACTAAACGCTTTATTGATCTTGGGTTTCCACCGATTGTTCGCATGATAATTTCACGTACAGCCAGATCGTCCAAGCCATCTCCTTCTACAAATCCAATTTCTACCAACAATGAATTTACATACTGGCCAATATTATATTGACCCATAGGCATCATAAATGGTAATTGAATAATCTTATCAAAAAACGCTCTGAACTCCCATTCATTCTCAGCTGTTTGCTTACCAAATTTATCTTCTAACCCCTTTACTACAACTTGATAATCAATAGCTAAAATAAATACACACTTTGGAACACTAAAAATATTTTTAAGAAGCTCCAAAATAGCAACTGCATTCTTTGGTTCAATTCGATCGAGATCGTCAACATAAATAATAACTTTTTCATATGGGTTAGTATCTCGTTTTGCCATCTCCTCAACAACACTAGTAAGCTGCTTTCTTAAAGCTGATATGCTAACACCGCTTGATGACGTAAGTTCTTCTGCAACTTTACCAGCTTCTAAACCTAAAGTAGCAGAAGCTCCAATTCTCAAAGCTCCTTTTAAGATAACCTGAGCACCTTTTTTAATTTTTTCGACTCGTTCTTTGTTTGGATCTGCTTCTACTAGCTCGTCAATCATTCTGGTGACAATTTTAAGAAGCGCTTCTTCTGGGGAAGACAATAGAGAATACTCCCAAGCATTTATCCATATTTGTTTTACTTTTTCTTGTGATTCAAACGAGTGATGAATTGAATTTATTAAAGATGTTTTCCCGCTTCCCCATTCACCTTGAATACCTACGGTGATTGGAGTACTAGTTTCATTAATAAACTTAATAAGAGAGTTAGTATGTAATTCAATACCTAGATTGTCTTTCTTTCCACCAGGATTAGCTTCGTCTATTATTCCAATCTTTTTCATTATTTTAATTCTTGTTATTATTGTTATTTAACTGAAATTAATATATACATATTAGACACTTACATATAAAACACAAGAGTAAAATCTAGGGGGGATAGGAAGATGTTAAGGTGGGCAATTAGAGCTATTGCAGCAAGCAAATACAAGAACCAAGCTATTAAAGAATCTGGCCAAGCTACAAGAAAGGCTAAAGATGCTATGGGAAAATTTAGATATGCAAAAAACGAGAGGGATAATACAAAAAAACTAAACTATATGGCTGAGGGTATGAGCTATTTAGCTGAGGCTGTGAATCATAATTCAAACGCAATTGATCCTTTAGCAGAAATGTCTTGGGTAGCTTCATTATTGGTGGAGAGCATACAAAAAAACTTAGACGAACAAACTAAAGATATTGTGTCAAAATTAAAATAAATAAAAATTTTAAAATGAACGGCTTTAAAGATTTACCAAAACTATACTGCGATATGGATCAGGTGCTTTGTGATTTTATCACAAGTGCAAATTCTGTTTTGCAAGATGATTTTACAAAAGTCAATAATGTAATACGGTGGAAATCAATTAACGATGTTGCGGACTTTTGGGAAAACTTACCTTGGATGCCAGACGGAAAAGAACTTCATGAAATGATAATAAAATATAATCCTTATATATTATCAGCCTATTCTGAAAGAGATAAGAATTGCATAGAGGGAAAGTATAAATGGCTAAAGAATAATACCAGTATACCAAGAGCACGTGTAAATCTTGTTAAACGAGCAGAAAAAAAAACATATGCAACATTTAATGGACGACCTAATGTGCTTATAGATGATTATCTTAAGAATATTGAAGATTGGAAAGACAATGGTGGCATTGCGATACATCATGCAAATACAGAAAGAACTGTGCATGAACTTTCAAATTTAGGTTTTATATAAAAATGCTGTGAGTACAAATTAAGCATAATTTGCAAAATGATAATGCATTATCATTAATAAAACTGTAAATTAAAGAAAAAATAGTTAATAAAAAAGTTTTTTTAAAATAATAATAATAAATCATGAAAAATAATGAAAGTTTGTCACAATCTTTAGGGTTTTTGGTCTGGTACCAAGTCTTTTCTCATATGGATAAGACCCAGCAAGATTCAATCGTAAGTATTATCCAAGAAATATGTGAGTATGTCGAAAAAGAAATAAACTCTAATGGTGGTATTGTAGGAAGAAAAATTAAAGTACACTTTTTAGTTGTTCAAGAAAATGAGGGCGAAGCAAGAGAAAAATTAGAAAATTATCTTAAAAATAATCCAGATATTTTGTTTGTTCCACAAGCCCCAACTTTTTATAAAAAAAATTCGAAAGGTGTAGAAGAAGAACTAATTAAAAAATTTAAAGACAAGCCATATATAATCTTTGATGCATTTGACATGTTTTCTGGAAATTATTCATCCAATTTTTTTAGTACAAACAGAGATTATGTAACACCAAATAATAGATTGAAAGTAATAGAAAAATTATTTAGTCCAAAAAATATTTTTATATTTTCATTAAATGATGATGAACTATCTTATCTAAATAAGAGTCACGATCTAAATTGTAATTTAAAACAAATTAATATTGAGAAGTTAGAAAAAAACAATAATGTTGAATTTAAAAATATAGATGAATTGAAAAAATGCTCAGAAAACGACATTATTTTTGCTTCGAAATTTTATCGGAAAGATAAGATTTCTTTTATTTCGGAATTTGTTGAATCAGAAACTAAAGCAAAATTAATTTTGGCAAGTCTGGATCCAAGAGAGCTTAAAATTATAACTGATAGAAATTTAGAAAAATTTTCGGAGAAGGATATATACTTTTTTGACGATGAAAATTATCATATTTTCTTAAAGTTAAAAGATATTTTTTATAATCTAAATTCAAGGGTAAAAAGCTCGGAACAGAAATATATAAATTGGCTTTTCGGTATTGATTTAGAAATTCCGTACCTTGTAGAGTATCTGTTTAAGAAAAATAATGTTCATTCTGTAAAAGATAAAACAGAGTTTTTTAATCTTTGTAAGAAATTTATTAATTCTTTATCAGCTAAAAGTGATATTTTTCTTGGAAAAAGCTGTAATTATTCTTTTTCGGATAATTTAAATATATTAAAAGGTAACTCCGTTTTAAAAGTTCAATTCGATAAAGCAAATAATGAATCACTATTTTTTCTTCATGATAAACAATATAAAAATTTTGGGAATGCCCCTACTATTGTTGATGTTAATTACGTAAATATTGATATTATTAGAATACATAATATTTCGCTAGATAATAACGAGTTCTCATCTGAATTCTTTTTCGATATAACTTCCAGAAATGACTCTCCTATTGATTTTATAAAATTTAATAATCTAAGTTCTAAAAATTATCACTATGATTATGTTCTGACCAATAAAACGTCTTTACCTAATTCAGAATTTTCTACTTTTAGATATTTAATTAGAGCGAATCTTAGTTTTAATGGTTTGGCTAGTAGATATCCATTTGATGAGCAAATAATTTTTATTTCTTTTGCTATAATTAATGAAAAAAAATATGGAATTCTGCAACCTTTCCAAGAGAATGAAATTGATACTGATTTTAGAATAGATGGTTGGACTATGGTCGAAACTAGATTTGGTATGTTAAGAACAAAAAATCGAATTAATATGGGTCCTAATAAGCTTCCTAAAATGGAAATAGAAGAAGAGTTAAGAATGGGTTGGCGAATAAAACGCTCAAGCACAATGACTATTATAAAATTGGGCATCCCACTAGTTTTTTTAACAACACTTGTTTACTATACTTTGTTTATACCCTTTGAAAATGTTGATAGATCTATTGGTATTCTCACAACATCTTTTCTTTCTGGGATAGCACTTTATTTTTCTTCTGAAAAACCTCAACCATTAAACATGACAATAATTGATTATATTTTTGCAATATATTATGTGGTAACCGGTTTAGTTACATTAGGAGTTACTGTTTTTGCCTTTTTGCCGGATTACTATGAAATTTATATGCTAGTTGCAAAAATTTTTATACCTTCAGCAATTTTAATATCAATATTTGTAATAAGGACTAAAGTTATGTCGCAAAAACACTTACTTAAAATGCTTCCAAAAAAAATATTTGATTAGGCAAAGCATGATTTTATTGTTAGTCCCAGATTTTATTAATCTCACGCGTATTATATAAAAAAGCTTAATTAATAAGCATATTATTATTTTTTAATAAATTTGCTTTTTTAAAAATTTTGTTCATTATATTAAATGATAATAATAAAATTAAAGGATAGATATTATGGGTATGAAATATGATGGTAAAACACTAAAAGATGGTAGCAAAACTATCGCTAATGTAAAAAATGATAGAGTTTATGAAGGCACTAATACGGCAAAAACTTTAGCAAATTATAAGAACGGAAGGATTTATGCAGGCTCTAATACGGCAAAAACTTTAGCAAATGTAAAAAACGATAGATTACATGAAGGCTCTAATACGGCAAAAACTATAGCAAATTATAAAAATGGTAATGTATATGAAGGCACTAATACGGCAAGAAAAATTAATAAGTTTGATGGTTTTGGCGGTGGTTTGGATGATTGGGCGCTTTGGTATTTATTTTGTAAATAGTTAGTTAATTTTAGATGTCTCTGTCTAATAGAATACTTTCTCTATTTTTTTGTATTCTTTTATAAAGATGATATGTAAGGCCAAACAAAGATAGTGGTATCGCTATTTTTAAAACTAAGGCTGACATATTAAAGATATAAGGGCTAAAGAAAGAAGTTAGTCCATATGTGACAATAGTTGCACCATTTATAAGATAAAACCATACAAATATTAAATCGACAATGGTCATTTTTTTTGGTTCGGGTTTTTCAACAGAAAAATATAAAGCGATGGCTGATAAAAAGGTAGTAGTTAAAATACCAATACTCCTGTGAGCAACTTCATAATCAATGAAGGTTGAATAATAAACTAAAAATATAAGGAAAAATAAAGGTATGCCAATTTTTAACAAAGTTGCAGTATTTTTTCTCTTTAAAATCCATCCAATCCTATTTTCTTGACTAACATCAACTGACTTTTCCAAATTTGTACCTTTGAAAAGCTTATTCTTCTTATATTTAATTCCTGAGAACGAATCAATTAATTCCCATTCAGCGATATCAAAATTTTTGTCTATAAGATCATTAGGAATTGGTTGCATAATGTGCTTATATCTATCTTTAATGGTTAAAGAAATAAATATATTTTGCCAATCAAATGGAAAATTATCAGCTAAAGGTAGAAAGTCAAAATTAGCAGAAACATGATATCTTTTTGTTGAAAAATTATCATTTTCTTTTTTTTCAAATATTAATTTGTATTCAAACTTGTCATTTTCTGTTGATAGGTTGTTAAAAATTATTTCATTCATTGGGTCTTTAACATTTGAGACAAGATCTATATAAAACTCTGCTGTCCAAACTCCAGTTTGAATAGTTACTCTAGATACTCTTTCTATATCGATATAAGGGTATATAGTAGAGAGCTTTTTTTGGTCAGAAGTAAATTGATATTTATAAAGAATACTTGGAGTAATATAATCTTCTACTTGTAAAGAGTTTGGATACGTATACATTAAACTGTTTGCATATATGTTGTTACCTTTTTTATCAAAGGCAAAGCTTTGGCGATTTCCTTTAAAAATATCATTCTCACCATCAAATGATAAAATTGCTGATGTAATTGCATCTTTGTTTTTATTTTTTAAATCTTCATTGCTGCATTTTGCAAGTGCTTCTGCAATAAAATAGGCTCTATCAAGACGATAGATTGAGCCATTAAGCAACCTCTCTTCTCTTTCAGTTAAGCCTGATTTATGGATTTTACTAATCAAGTCTGAGGTAGCTAAAGATAATGAAAAAGCCTGCATACCACCTCCACATCTAATTAGTTCAAAAGGTAATTTTTTAAACCTACCTTCTAGATCACCATAAAGACTTACAACTTTATTTTTGCATTCATTTATCTCTAAAAAAGAAAATATCTCACGAAGATATTTCAGTCCAACATCTAATATTATTAATTCGTCTTCTTTTAACTTTGAAAAAACCTTCGTTACTTTTGTTTTAATATATTGTGTTTGTTCATCAGATATTGGTTCGGTTGCACCTTCAAATAAAAAAGACTGAAAACCTTTAAGATTATTGTATTTTTCAATTACTTTATCTGAGTTTCTGTTACCATTGTGTAGATAATATAAGTTTTTATGAAAGCAATTTTCTATAAAGTGATTTATAGATGCGCTTTTTATATCCCACCCTGTTGCCGAGAAATTTATCATGCCTCTTTCAATTTCGTTCTTAAGTACTGAACCACTAAAGCCGTGCAAGAAAAAAAGATCCTTATCAGAAAGATGTGCTAAAATTTTTGGATTGTAACTAGCTATGGAATGCGATTGGATAAAAAATAAATCATTATAGGTATCAAATTTTTCAAATAACGTTTTTAATCCTGGCTCACCTTTTTCTAAAAGAAGATAGTCTATATTAAGTTTAAATCTACCATGATTCTTTTCATTAATTTCTTTTTCAACAATTTTACATCCATCTTTAAGAGTATTAGAGATTAAAGCATTATCTTCATCTGATAAAGCAAGCTTGTTATAAGTCAATAAGTAGTTGAATTCAGTCATGCTTAATTGTTGTTATTATTATAAAATCATACTTCAAGAATAAAATACTTTAAAATTTTAAACAAGACTTATAATTAAACCCAGCTTGTCTTGTTCTCAATTGCTTCATACACCGCTTGTACATAATCAGCGTTTTCGTCATCCATATGCGCCCAGTAAGTACTTGTCTTTTCAAGAAGTTTTTCAAGTTTTTCTAGATCACCATTAAGGTGAGCATTTGCCTCCATCATGCTTTGAATTTCATCCACGAGACTATTTATTTTTTCTTGTATTTTACTCATTGTATCATTTTACATCGTTAATAATTTATCATGTATTTTTACCATCGCATATGTGTCAAGCTTACAATACTCTATTAAACTTTTTCTAATTTTATTAATTTCTTCCGGATCACTAATTGTTGATAGGTTAGCAAAAGCGCGCATAGCATCCCCACCATTTTTTATTAAGTCTAACTTGTCATATTCAGTACTCATTTCAGGAACAAGTATTGGAAGCAAAACTTTGATACTGTATTTTCCTTTCATTTGTGGGTGATAGTAATGCTGTTTCCTAAATGGTTCTGCTAAATCAATTATATTTTTACTTATGCTAAGAAGATGTTCTTTATGTTCTGGAAAATGTTCAGCTAATTGCCCTAAAACCAATTTTTCATAACTGGCATTAAAAACCAACACTGATGCTTCTTTAGGAATATCAGAAACAAGCTTCTTAACAAGATTTTCTCGAGGATCTTCGTCTGGTTCAGCTAAAAATTCTTTATGACTAGGTTTTTCGGAAAAATTACTTCTGATATGCAATGAATACTGAAATGGTATTTGCTGAAATGGCTTCACTCCTATAATACTTGGAATAGCTTGATTAAAAGCTTCAAAATCAAAATAATGTAATGGATAGTTTAAAGAGCTCAGAAATAATTTAATCTCTTTTTTATCTGTCACTAATTTATTTTTTTTGGTCAAATCGATTTTATTTTTTTGTGTTTTAGTAACTTCTAGCGATTCGGGTATATCCTTTATATCAACAATACCTTTTTTATATAAATCTATTGCTTTAGATTTTTTTGTTAAAGAGAAAATATCAAAAACAGAATAATCTGGAATATTTCTTTGTTGTTTCCAACAATAATCAAATCCAAAGCACACGCTAGGTTTTTTGCAATGCCACCCTATATCAATGTTTGGCTCATGATTATTAACTTCTAATGTCGCGCGAAATGATCTTAGTGTTTCTGGTATTTTTTTTTGTAAGGAAATTACTTCTTTAGTAACATCCTTATGAATAAATAACTTATTTATATTTTCTTTTGCACCTCTTATATATTCTCCATTTAATAATGTTACTGATGTCTTGGATATTTTATGTCCACAACCATTTAATACATAATATTGAATTGAAGCATCTTTTATATATTTTTCAATATCCTTCAAACTTTTCTTTGAATTCCAGGTAGAGCTTTTCACCTCATATATTTCAAAATTGTTATTATTATCTATATTTAGAATATCAATCATTACAAGCACCCCATCAAATTCAAAGGTAGCTTCATAAATGGTTTTTACGCCGTCTGCGAGAAATTTTTTAGTTTGAGCTATTCGTTCACTATGAGAAACTGTTTTATCATATTTTATTTGTTTTCCTCCAGGAAATAATTCGCAAGCTTTCTCACCAACTTTATCTCCAGTAGCAAATATTGCTTTTAGGCTATCGTCAGGTTCTTGCAGCTTTTCTTTATCATGTATCTTAAGCCACAAATATTTTTTACACTGAAGTCCGTTTAAGTATAAAGATTTTGATAAAAACAGTTCTTTATTCATAAGTATGTAGTTTATACTAATATGCCTTAAAATTTGATAATTTATAAAATTTGATATTTTTGTCTATTTAAGAGATATTTGAGTAAATAATAATATTAAATAAAATCTATGAATATAAATCAATTAAAATCAAAGTTATTGCCTCTGCGTGGAGGTGAAAAAACAAAATTTCTGCGTGATCTAAAATCATATGTGTATGTCTACTGTGAAATTGATGAAGAAAATAGAAGAATACCTATATATGTTGGCAAGGGCAAAAGTGATAGGTTTTTCTCACATTTAAACGATATTGGTGAACCTATAGACGATAAAACTAAGAAAATAAATAATCTTTTAAAAGAAAATAAATTAGGTATCGATATATTGGCGCATGGTCTTACCAACAGAGAAGCCGAACAAGTTGAGTCAGCATGTATCGACTTGATGGGTGTAGAAAACCTTGAAAACGTCGTTAGAGGAAAGGGGGATAATGTAAAAAGAATACCTCTTAATGAGATAGCACATAAATTGGCAGGGAAATCAATTAAAGTTAAACCAGAGCATTGTGGTGTTGCTATATTAATAAACAAAGGTTGGAAGCCGAGTTTTGGCTATATGGAGACATTTGAATCTACTAGAGGAATTTGGCCCAAGAAAATGAAGACGGCTTGTGAAAAGCGTGATGCAAAGTTTGCTTATGCAACTTTTAATAATATTGTTAAAGATGTTTATACCATTCACAGCTGGGTTTCTGCGGGGACTCAAGCATATTTTACTAGACCTAATATTCTATCTTCAGAAAGAATAAAAAAAGCGAGATGGGAATTTGTGGGAACTAGGGCACCAGATGAAATTCGTGAACGATATGTTGGGAAGATAATTGAAAGAGATAGAAGTTATGGAGACCCGTGGGTGTTTGTAGGATATAAAGGAAGTAATAAATAATTATTTATTTAACTCGCACAAGGCGGGGAGTCTTTTACATACTCAGATTTATCTTTCCATTCTTTTTGAGTAAATAGATGAAGTGATAAGGCGTGAACCCCATTCTCTAATTCATATTTTAAAAGTTCATTGATTTTTCTATGACGCTGAACTAATTGAATACCGTCAAATTCATCAGAAACTAAAATAACTTTAAAGTGGCTTTCGGTATTTGGCCCACTGTGCATATGGCTTTCATTTATTACCTCTAGATGACTTAGTTGAAAATTATCACTTAAGGTATGTTCTATTTTCTTTTCTACACTCATTTATCTATTTCAAAGAATTTTAAGTAATTCTGATAAGTTATTTCACATATATAATCATAAGACTGATTTCTATATTTTGCCACATCTTTTGCAACCTCGACTAAATATTCGGGTTTATTAAGATGCTTCATTGCTGATGTAATTTCAGGTTTTTTA
>MDSV01017124.1_pt1 | contig 11682 bp, 6 predicted proteins | sample 810851 | NCBI WGS metagenome assembly MDSV01 (sample SAMN05326640, study PRJNA326480) | marine metagenome | isolation source: seawater | place: Atlantic Ocean: North East | collected 2012 | reverse complement strand
TTCCTGTACTCCGTCCTGTGCAAAAACACCTAACGAAAACGTTAAAGAAAAAAATAAAATGTAGAATTTATTCATTAAAAAAAATAAATAGCTTGTCAAGATAGCAATTTTTATCAATTACGCAACAAATAATTTATCTTTATTTATTGCATTTCAAATTTTGTTAATTAATTAAGAAGAATGTTGAAAAATAATTAAGAAATTAATGAAATGAGTTAATTTTTTTCAATGTTTTTTGCTTCCATGTGATCCCTGTTTGCCATTTTGGAGCTTTGACTGCAGATAAATAATCCATTAACGATGCTTCCAATCTTTTTGCTATTTTAAATCTATCTTTGGTAAGATCATTTTTTTCAAATATGTCTTTTTCTAAATCAAATAATTGAATCTCATTATTATCGTAAAATTTGACAAGCTTGTAATTGCCTTGAATAATAGCAGAATGCGCTCTTTTCAAAGCAATTCCATTTTCATAGGGGACATGGAAAATCAAGCCCTTTGTGGATCTTTTTATTCTTTTGGGCTTACCAAATAATAGATCTTTAAAACTTCCCCCGTCTAGGGATTTACTTTTGACTTTTCTTGAAGAAATTATATCAATTATTGTAGGTAATATATCCGAAAATGATATGTTTGTTGTATTGTAAGAATGCTCCTCAATATTGGGTCCACTAATTATAAAGGGAACTCTGATTCCTCCTTCCATCGCATCCCATTTACCTCTAGAGAGAGGGTAGTTATAGGATTGCTTATAATATCTTCTGGGTACTATAATAGGCACGGATCCATTGTCAGAAGAGTAAATAATGTACGTGTTATCCTCAATTCCTAATTCCCTTAGTTTTTTCATAATAAAACCAATGCTATGGTCTAAATCCTCAGTCATGGCTGCAAGACCAATATTGTTATGAATCTTCCCTTTTACTTTTTTTGAATACTTTTCATAAGTTTTCTTGCGCATCATTAAATCAGAGTGAATAGCGTAGTGAGAGATCTGCATATAAAAAGGTGTATTTTCTTTAACATTCTTTTCAATAAAATTGATTGCTTTATTTGTGATACTAAATATTTTTTTTGGGTCTTCACTCAAATTATTTCCCCATTGTAATTCGCGAGAATTATAATTAAAATAACCATCTTTATTTTTTGTTGGACCATCGCTTTCATCATATCCCAAAGCTTTAGGATTACTATCCATACCCCATTTTCCAAAATGAGCTGTTCTATAATGAGGATTTGCTTTTTTAATCTCTTTTGCTAGGGTCCTTGCGTTATTGTGATCAATGTGATTAGTATTCATTCCAACACGGATCATTTGAAGCCTTGCTGGTGTTTGACCAAATTGAATACTGTATCTACTGGGTGCACAGACTGGTGCACTAGCATAAGCATTGGAAAATACTATACCTTTTTTTGCTAATTTTTCGAGATTTGGAGTCTCATAAAAATCACTTGCTGAATTGGGGATAGTATCATTCATTCTCACCGATGTTCCGTTCCATCCTTGATCATCTGCTAGGATAAAAATAAAATTAGGTGTATTTTTTTTTTGCTGACTTGAAAAGATAAAGTTGGAAACAAAGAGTAGGGAAATCAATAAATATATTGATCTTATTAAGAGGTATTTTTTTGTAAAGATTTTAATCAATTTGACTATTTGTTGAAGTCTCCGTTATAGGAATTGGCCAGAAATAATCTTCAGGCTGTCTAGCTCCCTCAATATCACCATATATTAATCTGCAATATTCATCATAATAACCAAATCTAGTAAGATCAAAGAACCTGTGACCCTCCATATATAGTTCAACTGCTCGTTCCCTTAAAATTTGCTCCCTAAAAATATCAAAAGGCATTCCTGTGTAATCCATATTTTCCATTTCTACTCTGTTTCGAAGAATATTAACGTTTTCATTAGCATCTGCGGGATTTCCTGAAATTTCAGCCATTGCTTCTGCTCTCATTAGGTGTACATCAGCTAGACGAATTACATGCCAGTTTTGTCTACTTGTGTACTCAGTTGTAGCTTCAGTATCAATGTATTTAGCTGTCCACACTTGCCATAGAGTTCCAAAAGTGTTTCCATTTTCATCAGAAGGAACATAACCAGTTGACCATTGATTCAAGTTAAAAAATCTGGTTGCAGTTTCATATTCTCTAATTATAGAAAACTGAAATCTATTATCATATTTATCAATTCTGTTGTTTATAAAAATGGGTTTTAGCTTATTATTACCCCCAAAACCACTTCCAGCGAGTCCTGCATTCCTTGGTGAAAACAAATTGGAAACTGCTGTGCCTTGACCGGAAAGTGATGATCCTTGAATATCAAATAACATTTCCTCATTATTTCCATTGTCTGCATCAAAAATGGAAACCCAATCTGTAAGATTTGTTTTTAGTGCATATCCACTACCATTTAAAGCTGCATCACATTGTTCTTTTGCATACTGATAATAAGTTTGGTATGACTCAGGGAAGGCAAGATAAAGGCTATTTCCCTCATTTCCTTGTTCGGCAGTTCTCTTGCAAGATGCTATTCTAGTGTACACCTTAGCAAGAAGCGCATGGGCGGCTGTGTTGGTAGCCCTTCCTAATTCTAAACCTGATTCATTTCTTGCCCAACAGTTTTCAGAAGCGAAGATAAGATCATCAATGATTACATCATAAATATCTACAATCGAAGATAGAGGAAGACCTTCATCCTCACCGGATTCAACAGGCATCGTTCTCAGAGGAACCTCTCCAAATCCTCTAACCAGATTAAAATAGTGTAAGGCTCTTAGAAACTTTGCTTCACCAACAATTCTATTTCTGAGATTTTCGTCCATATTAATTGCAGGAACTTTAGCAATCACATTATTAGCTTCCCGAATTCCAATAAATATTTCTTTCCAAAGATTAATAAGACTTTGATTGGTGGATGTAACTGACCCAATTTTAAATTCTTTATACAGATACGTAGAAAGTCCTTGATCCGAAGATGCAAATAGAGTGGGTAGAAATTGTTGTCTGTAATACCCATTTCCGCTTTTGAGTCTTGCATATGCTGCATTCAAAGCTGAAATAGCATCGGATTCATTTTGATAAAAGTTTTCGGTATTCGGTTGTGTGAAAGTTTGCTCCTCAAGTTCACTACATGAAAAAGCTAATAGTGACAAAATCACTAGCGTAAGAAACAACTTCAAATTTTTTCTATTATAAAGCATATTTTAATAATTAAATTTTAATCCTAATAAGTAAGTTTTTGTTCCTGGGTACGTTCCAAAATCAACGCCTCGTTTTTGGGGATTCTTCGTGTAGGTTCTCACCTCGGGATCATAGCCTGGGTAATCTGTCCAAACCACTAAGTTTTGACCAGAAAAATACAATCTCATATTTCTTCCATCATTGAAATCAAAAGTATATCCAATATTTATGTTTTTTAATCTCAAAAATGAGCCATCAAAAATATTTCTGTCTGATGAAATTGCCCTAGATCCCGTGTCAACAATTGCAGCGGGATGGGAAGCACTTGTAAGATTTCCAATGTTTGGGTCATAGACATAAGATCCATTTTCATAAGAGATAGGTGCAATCCATGAGTCCTCAAAGGATGATGATAAAACATTGGTAGTTTTCTGCAAACCGCTCAATTGCCAAGAATCTACCCAAAAAATATCACCTCCTTGTTGGCCTGTAAATAAAATACTCGCATCCCATTTTTTGTAGGAAAAATTATTTGTAAATGAGAAGGTAAAATCAGGATTAGGATCACCGATTTTCACATAATCATCAAAGTTAATTTCCTGTATCTCCGAGGGGTTTCCGGATTCATCTAAATCAACATGATGATTAATATATTTTATTTCACCCGGGGCAGCCCCAGAAATTCCAGAACCTAAAGCTTCCTCCCAGTCTGCATAGATTCCATCTGTTTGAGCTCCCCAATAAATACCTAATGGTTCACCTACTTTAAATAAAATTGGGTAGGCCTGGTTAAATCCAACAAAGGGACCAAGTTGAAAATCTAAATTTGAATTTAACTTTTTAAGCTCGTTTTTGTTTAAACCAAAGTTAGCATTTACATTCCATGAAAAGTCTTGACCAGTAATCAGATCAGTGTTCAGATTAAAATCAATTCCCTTATTTTCAACTTCACCAAAATTATCAACTCTGGTTACATAGCCATTAGAGGGTGGTAATTGAACATTTTGTAGTAAGTCATGCGTTAGTTTGTGATAAGCATCAATGGTAAAATTTACTTTAGACTTGAATAAACTTAGATCGACCCCAAAATTGAACTGATCTGTAGTTTCCCATGTTAAATCATCATTAGCCAAGTTTGATTCATAAAAACCAGTAACAATTTCGTCGTTAAAATTATATCTTATTCCCGTCATGAGTGCAAGGGATTGATAGGGAGAGATTGGATTACTACCAATCTTTCCATAGGATAATCTAAACTTTAAACTATTAATAGTTTTGAACGATTTCATGAATTTTTCCTTTGATGTAAACCAAGAGAATGCAATGGACGGGAAAAGTGCACTTTTCTTATTAGTAGCAAACTTAGAGGATGCATCAACTCTTGCATTAAGATCAACAAAATATTTTCTATTGTAATTGTATCCAACTCTGAATAAGGATGATATTAATCCGACCTCTCTGAATTGAGTGAGCGGAGTTAATATTTCCTCAGCTATTGTAAAATTGTAAAAACTTGTCACATCGCTTCCAAAACCTCTAGCTTTATTAAATATGGACCGAACATCATTTTTTTCATAAGTTGCAACCAATGTCGCATCCACTCTGTGCATTCCAAATTTATTTCTATATCTAAGGTTTGTTTCAGCATAAATTTTACTGTTTTCTAAATATGCCTGTGAGGCTTCACCATTTGTATTTCTTCCCCGAGTTGTGTTTAAAGGATAATAATTATCCCTTACACTTTTTTGATAATTGTATGATCCCTTCACAGTAGCAGTAAGATTTGGAGTAATTTTACCTACTAATTGTAAAGTTTGTCTAAAGGATGTGGATTGTTTAATATCTACAACATATTTAGCTAGAGTGTATGGGTTTGATATGATATTACCTTCATTCAAATAAGCATAAATATCATCATCTTGTCCAGGTTCTAAAAGTGAGAAAGTAGGTTGAAATTGTAAAGCCTGTGAAACTACGCCTCTTTGCTGAAATATTTGACCATTTCCAACAGAGGAAGCATTTCCTTTTTTGTGCGTAAAATAAGTTTTTGAATACACGTCAATTTTTTCATTAAATGCTTTTCTTTTTGCATTCATATTATAATTGATCACTTTATTAGTGGAATTAATGATGACACCCTTTTGATCACGTAATCCTACTCCAATAGTCAAATTTCTTTTAAAATCCCCGCCGCGATAATTTAAATTATACTTATCACTTAATGAAATATCATAAGTCTCATCTTGCCAATTTGTATTTATTCCTGATGATTGAATAAAGGGTAGATTGTATTCCATCAATTCTGGATAATTAAGAGAATTAATTTCTTGAGATCCGTCAAAAATACCTTCTGGTCTAGCTTGAATTGGATTTGGATTAGTAATATCTTTCCATATTTGGTTTAAAATTCTTTGATTCATATATCTTTCAAAACCAGGTCCATCTAGAACGCCAATATTCCTTCTAACTTGTGAAATATAACTTTCGTAACTAACAGAGATTTTATCTTTTCCCTCTTCGTTATTTCCAGTTTTTGTAGTAATTAATATTACACCATTTGCACCTCTTGCACCATAAATAGCAGTTGCTGCAGCATCTTTTAAAACCTCAATTTTATCAATATCATTTGGGTTAATAAAACTCAAGGAACTTTGTGCTTGACCAGATCCACTATTTCCTTCAGCATCAGTTATGGGGTCCACGGGAATTCCATCTAACACATAGAGGGGTTGAGTTCCACCTAAAATGGAATTAGTTCCTCTAATGGATACTCCCGAGCCACCACCAGGCTCAGAGCTTTCTGAAACAACCAGTCCAGAAACTTGTCCTTGAAGTATACTTTCTACAGAACCGCTTCTATTTTTTTCAAGTTGTTCAGATTTTATTTGTGTAATGGATCCAGATAAATCTTTTTCGCTTATATCAAAATAACCAACGCTTACCATCACTTCATCTAATTGATTTAAGTCAGTTTCCATTTCAATCTTAACAGGGGAGGAGATAATTGGAATCTCAATCGTTTTCATACCAACGTAAGAAACCTTAATTTTTTCTCCTATTTTGATCGTAATTGAAAAATTTCCATCAAAATCAGAAACAACTCCGATATCGGAACCTACAATTTGAATAGTTGCACCAGACATGGGGGATCCAGTTTCTTTTTCAATGATATTTCCATTTAAGTCAATTTCTTGAGATAAAATAAAAAACGGAAAAAGGTAAACAAATAATGTTAGTAATCTTTTCATTTCATTTTCTTTTTTTAATCTGTTTTCTTAGCCACCAGTCTCTGTCTGGGTTATATTTATATTTTTTTTGTAATCTTTCAGATTCTTTACGCAAATCTTCCTCGATCCCATCAAAATTTTCATCATTAATCAAATTGTTCATTTCACCAGGATCATTTAATAGATCATACAGTTCATCTATATCATTCTCTAAAAAATTATCTACTAGTTTAAACTCTTTAGTTCTAACAGCAACATGATTAGGGCCAGCAAATGGCCATGCATCATCTTTATAATATTCAAAGAAAATAGATTTTCTCCATTTTCTAACTTTTTTACCCTTTAATAAATTCACCATAGATTCTCCCTGCATATTTTCTGGTTGAGGGACACCTGCTAAATCTAGTATAGTAGGAGCTACATCAATATTTAAACATTGTTCTTCAATGGAAGAGCCTTTTTCAATCAATTTAGGATATCTAATTATCATCGGAACTCTCATTGAATTCTCATATGCTAATCTTTTGTCTCTATAGGTGTGTTCACCCATAAAATAACCATTATCGCTACTGTATATCACGACTGTGTTTTCTAATTCTCCTAAATCCTCAAGCACTTTTATTACTTCTCCAAGAGATTCATCTACAGCGATTAAGCTTCTGAGAAGTTGCATGTTTTTGAACTTATTTATTGGCCATTTCTTTTCCCTTAAAACTTTGGGTATTTCTTTATTTTTATCCCACCGAAATCCAAAGGTCTTTCTTCTTTGCCATTCAGGTTTTCCTTCAAAAGTTTCTTTGTGCATGTTATGAGGTGGTTCAGGCAATGGCAGCCCTTTAAAAAGCTCTTTATGTCTCGGCGCAGGTAGATGTTTTTCATGAACAGCTTTATGCCATAAATTTAAAATAAAGGGTTTTGAAGGATCTCTTTTATTGGTGAGCCAGTTAATTGCTTTTTCTGTTAAAATATCAGTGATATATCCATATTCCTGAATTTCTTTGCCATTATCATTTACCATTGGATTAAAATAGTCTCCTTGACCAATAAAACTATACCAGTAATCAAAGCCTGGCCTTATGTGATCCATACCTCTTTTATGCGCCATGTGAATTTTCCCAATATGTGCAGTATGATATCCGTTTTGTTGTAACAATTTTGAATAGGGAACATTGTTGTCCCAATCCGGATCTACATGTTTATTATTTTGATTGACACCATGAATATGTGGATAAGTTCCTGTCAAAAAACTTGCTCTAGAGGGAGAACAAATAGATTGAGTGACAAAAAAGTTTTTAACATTAACTCCTTCATTAGCTAATTTATCGATATTGGGCGTTTTTAAAAACGGGTATCTTCCAGAAAAACCTACAGCATCAAATGGTTGATCATCAACAAGTATAAATAGAAAGTTAGGTTTTTTATTGTTTTCAGAAAAAAGCTCATTACAAACAAAAAAAGTAATAGTTAATATTAGCAAATATTTTCTCATGCAAGTGAAGATATATAATTTGAATAGCAACAAGTTGCAAAATAAGATAATTTCTTCATTTTTTTATGATTTTTTTTACGTTGCCATCAATATTTAAAAAATAAATTCCATTTTCTAAAAATGAAATATCAATTTTTTTAGATGCTTCAATAGATTTAATCAGTTTCCCTTTACTATCAAACAATAAAATCTCATTAATCAATTTATTTGAATTTATATGTATGTAGTTTTCACTTGGATTTGGATAGATAAAAGTATAGCTGTTTAAATCATTTACAGAAAGAAATGAAAGTTCCGGATCACAATTATATTCATAATTATTTTCTAATTCAACATCAGAAATATTGTTAGTCATTATGTAGCTTTCATTTGGCAAAGATGGGCTTGATTGAAAATTATGATATAGTTCACCAATCCAAGTCAAATTATTGTTTTCATCAAAAAAATCAGCGACACCAGTAACCGGTGGAAAGAAGGAATATCTTTCTACAAAATCCAAGTTTTCCAAGTAGGGTAGTGCTAATTCCAAAAATTGTCGGTGTACCCATTCATTTCTATATCTATTTGCATTAAATTCGGTTATCCAAATGGGAAGTCCATACAAATCATGTACAGATTGCAGATAATTTGTAAATCTGTAAAAAACGTTTTGTGGATTTGCATTTGGATTTTGTTGTGGGTTAGAATTCCAGTCATACCAATGAACAGCAATGACATCGATTCTTACTTCCTCTTCTTGTGCTATTTGATTGAATTCATTCAACCAAGAAAATACTTGATCTTGTCTACATGCAGGTGATACTAATCGCATTCCAGTTTTTGTCAAATTTTTATAAAATGTAAAGGCTGTATCTACAACACACATATTTCCATATTGACCAGACTGATCATTACAATTATCTGGCTCGTTAAATGCTAAAACATGAGTTGATTTTATTTTGGAGGTAAGAATATTTATATCTTCTTGCTCATCTGCAGCCCCTCTTCCCCAAACCATAGGTGCATATTCACGTTTTAAATCTGACTCACCGTTATTACTCCATCTGTAAAACCAATCATTATTCATATAGGTTATATCCCCAGCAGTCCCCTTTTTATTAACCCAATTCCAGGGGATAACACGAATGAAAGAAATATTATTTTTTAAATAGGGTGGAAGCTCATTAATAAAAATTTTTCTCTTTGAAGCAATGAATACTTTACTTTTTCCTGTTCCGTCATGGTTGGTAGCCAAAGTGGCCATATATCCTCTCTCCAAAGTAAAGGAGTTTGTTAAATTATTAAAATTATCAGGAATGTTATCACCAGAAAAAACACCAAAAAGATTAATATTTGTTGAATTTCCTGTCAAATTCTCTTCGGAAAATAATTGTAATGGAGAAAAGGAAAAATCTAAGGGTCTAATTAATGATCCACTGTAATAATTATCAATTTTGATATTTTCATTAAAAATTGCAGAATTATCACTAACATTAAAATATTCTATGTTTTCATAAGAATTTGTCGGCGTATTATTTTTTAATGCCAATGAAGAATTTGAGGAGTTGAAATAAAAAGTAGTTTCATTGAATTCTAAGCCTTCCTCAACAATTATATGTGCATTTTCATTTAAACTCACATCTCCTAAACCTAATATTTTATTTGTGATTAATTCACCATTTTCTAGAAAAAGATGTTTTTCATCCGCTAGTATTATTATTCCCTCTGCACTAGTGTTACAAGTTAAATATAAATTATAATTAATTTCTTGATCCGGATTTAATGTATTTGCCTCTGGGGGTAATCCGTCAGAGAGATCTTGCCAATTATTTTCATTAAAAAAATCATTATTTTCCGTTCCTATCCATTTCAAATCTTGTGCAGAAAAGTTGAAAGAAATTAAAAGTAAAAGAATTCTCAAACAGATTTTTTTTTTCATAAATTCGGAAAACTCTTTAAAGTTAAACTAATTTAAAAATGTTTAAGGGCATAATTAACCTATTTTTAATTTTTTTCATCACAATTTTTTCATCAGCAAACGAGGAAAAAGAAAAACTAAATGTATTACTCATTATTGCAGATGATTTAAATTGTGATATTTCAGCTTATGGAAATGAAAAAGTAATAACCCCTAATATCGACGCATTGGCTGAAAGAGGTGTTCTTTTTGGAAATGCACATGTTCAGTACCCATTGTGCAGCCCATCTAGAATTTCTATGATGACAGGTTTATATCCGGATCAAACTAAATCAAAAAAATTACGTCTGTATTTGAGGCAATCCCTTCCCGAGGTCATTACCATTGGTCAGACATTTAAAATCAATAATTATCACTCTATTAGAGTTGGAAAAATTTATCACTATCATAATCCCAGAGATATAGGAACTGCAGGTCATGATGATTTTTACACTTGGGATCAGACAATAAATCCTTATGGTCGCGATAAATTAGAGGAGTATAAACTAAATAAAGTAAAAGATATTTTTGATGGTGCAACACTAAGTTGGTATGCATCTGATGGATCAGATGAAGAGCAAACGGATGGAATAGGGGCTAGCGAAACAATGCAGTTATTAGAAAAATTTTCCGAAAATAATGAGAATTTTTTCTTAGCCTTTGGATTATATAGACCTCATATTCCTTTTGTAGCTCCCAAAAAATATTTCTCAATGTATGATGAAAAGGAGATTCAAGTACCATCAAATGGAGATGATTTCCTGCAATCTGTGTCAGGTCCAGCAAAAAAATCCTTGCGAGCTAGAAAAGAACAAATTAACCTGGATGATAATCTAAAAAAAACAATCAAGCATGCTTATTATGCAACGACATCCTTTGTGGATGCTCAAGTTGGAAAAGTATTAGATAAATTAAAGGAAACTGGACTGGATAAAAATACAATTGTAATCTTTACCTCAGATCATGGTTATCATTTAGGTGAAAAGGGTCATTGGCAAAAGCAAACTTTATATGAAAGATCAACCAGGGTCCCCCTGATAATTGCTGGTCCTGGAATATTATCAAACAAGAAAGAAATGACAACTCCTGTGGAATTAGTTGACTTATACAAGACAATTACCGATTTATTAGGATTCGAAACTCCGTCATTTGTTCAGGGTGAAAGTCTTAAGCCAATTTTAACAAAAGATGGAAAAATTAATAAGTCAAGTGCTCTTTCTGAATTGCAAGTATATGTAAAGGGAAAGTTAGCGCAGGGTTATTCCATGAAAACAAGTAGATATAGACTTATTGAATGGAAGTATAAAAATGAAACTTACTATGAGTTTTATGATCATAAATTTGACAAAGGTGAATTACATAATTTATCTAATAATTCTTCTCATCAATCAGTCATGGACTCTTTAAAAATCGAGTTAAGAAACAGAGTTAAACAAGCATCATTAACCCCTATGGGAGTTGGTAAGCAAATTGAAAATGCACAACCTACTTTTGAACCATTAAGAATTCATTCTCAACCAAAGTCAAAAAATTAAAACCCTTCATTTTTGGATAAGTTTTTTGAAAAAACATAGAAGTTTTTATCAATAATTAATTCATTGGAGGTAAAGGAAATTTTCTTGTAGTTTTTTGTAGGATTTATCACCAAAGGAGTATCATCAATAATTATTTTCAAGGGCATTTTAAAATTTTCAATCACATTATTCCATCTGTATTTCAAAAAGCCATCTTTTATTTCATACTCTAATACTGGAATTCTTATATCTCGAAGATATTGATCAAAAACTGAGCTTAAATCAATGTTTAAGGATTCAGAAATAAAGTTTTCTATTTCTGCAGTAGTA
>MDSV01025588.1_pt1 | contig 11683 bp, 7 predicted proteins | sample 810851 | NCBI WGS metagenome assembly MDSV01 (sample SAMN05326640, study PRJNA326480) | marine metagenome | isolation source: seawater | place: Atlantic Ocean: North East | collected 2012 | reverse complement strand
TACGGCTTGGACTTGATACAATTGTAGTGTAGCTATATGGGGACAAAGCTCCTTAATAGCCTTAAAACTTGCATCAACTGGTCCATTTCCATCCGCTTTAGTAGCTATAATATTTCCATCAATCTCAAGCTCTAATTCGGCAGTTTGTGGCCCCTTCGATCCGGCTACAACCTGCAATGATATAAATTTTATACGATCACTATCATGTTGTATTGTATCATCAACTAAGGCCACGATATCCTCGTCAAAAACATCCTTCTTTTTATCTGCTAACTCTTTAAAGCGTTGAAAAGCATTTGCTACAGCGTTTTGCCCCAAGTCCCCATACCCTAATTCTTTCAACTTTTCATGAAAAGCATGGCTACCTGAGTGTTTTCCCATTACGAGATTAGAATGGGTTAAACCGACAGATTCAGGAGTCATAATTTCATAGGTCTGTGCGTCTTTAAGCACTCCATCTTGGTGAATTCCTGCTTCATGGGCGAAGGCATTTGCCCCAACAATTGCTTTATTAGGTTGAACAGAAAATCCTGTAATGGTTGAAACTAAATGGCTGGCACGAGTTATAATAGTGGTATCTATTCCGGTAGCATATGGCATAGAATCAGGTCGTGTTCTTAAAGCCATAACCACTTCTTCTAGTGCGCAGTTTCCAGCTCTTTCCCCTATTCCATTAATGGTACATTCAACCTGTCTGGCCCCCATATTTACAGCAGCTAAGGAATTGGCTACCGCAAGTCCTAAATCATTATGGCAGTGCACAGATATTATAGCTTTATCTATATTAGGAACTCTATTGAATAGCATAGAAATCAAATCTGCAAATTCATCAGGTACGGCGTAACCAACAGTATCTGGAATATTAATGGTAGTTGCTCCAGCTCTTATAGCACTTTCTACAACACGGCATAAAAAATCATGTTCCGTACGAGAGCCGTCCTCAGGAGACCACTCTACATCAGGGCATAGATTACGCGCATGAGTTACACTATCAATTATGGCCTGATGAACTTCATCTGGATCCATCTGAAGTTTCACCCTCATGTGCAAAGGGCTAGTAGATAAGAAAGTGTGTATACGAGGTCTTGCTGCTCCCTTTAACGCTTCCCAAGCCCTATCTATGTCATTTACTGAAGCCCGAGCCAAACCAGCAACGCTACTTTCTTTAACAGCATTAGCTACTTCTCTTACAGAATCAAAATCTCCATTTGATGCGATAGGAAAACCCGCCTCGATTATATCGACACCCATCTCTTCAAGCATTAAAGCAACTCTCACTTTTTCCTCTAAATTCATAGAGCAGCCAGGAGATTGCTCACCATCACGTAAGGTGGTATCAAAAATACGTACGTAGTTCTTATTATTGCCTTCTAATTGAGGCGCAGAATTTACTGACTTAATATCTTTGGCAGTCATTGGTCCAGTTCCAATTTAGGTTCGTTAACTTTAGCGCTCGTAACGACTCCCCCTAAACATGATAACCCAGTACTATGGGTTATAATGATGTTTAGGGGCACCTAAGTCGTTGACTAAAGCTGCCGCTGAACATCTTCTTCGTAAAATAAAAAAACCTACTTATTAATATGGAATAGAAAAAAATTTTCGAAAATCTATTCACTTCATACCTCGCAAATAAATGACGCAATCTCTATAATTCCTTGTCTCCGTTCATTTGAGCTAGTCATAAATCTACTCAACCACTAACCCATAAAAATTTAAACATGCAAATACTAAGTAAGCAATTTATCAAAAAATTAATATTAATTACTTAGTTCTAGGCCCTTTTTATTGTTTACCGCAATGATTTTATTAAAAATTATGCCTATAAAATTTAATAAATACGAAAATATCTATTTTTTTTTTAGTTAAATTTATTACCTTACACCTATAAATATTTAATTTTTGCTCTTATCGACCATAGCGTTTTCTGCAATCCAAGGCATCATAGATCTGAGGCGTTCACCTACTTCTTCAATGCCATGGTCAGCCTGAAGACGACGAACAGTTTTAAATCCAGCTTGTCCGACCTTATTCTCAAGCATCCACTCTCGTGTAAACTGTCCTGATTGTATTTCTGCTAAAACACGTTTCATCTCCTGCCTTGTTTCGTCAGTAACTATTCGCGGCCCCCTGGTGTAGTCACCATATTCGGCCGTATTCGAAACAGAATAGCGCATATTTGCCAACCCACCTTCATATATAAGGTCAACAATTAATTTTACCTCATGTACACATTCAAAATACGCCATTTCAGGGGCATAGCCAGCATCAACTAATGTTTCAAAACCCGCTTGTATAAGTGCAGTTAATCCTCCACATAAAACAGTTTGCTCTCCAAATAAATCTGTTTCACATTCTTCTTTAAATGTGGTCTCAATTATACCTGCGCGACCAGATCCTATAGCTGCTCCATAACTCAAACCGATATCATGGCAGTTACCACTAGAATCTTGATAAACAGCTAAAAGTGAAGGAACACCAGCGCCGCGTTCATACTCTGACCTGACTGTATGTCCAGGTCCTTTAGGCGCAATCATAAATACGTCAAGGTCGGCTCTTGGTTCTATTAAGTTAAAATGAACATTTAGGCCATGCGCAAATGCTATTGCTGTATTTTCACGCATATTATTAACTAAATGATCACGATAAAGATCTCCCTGAAGTTCATCAGGAACTAAAACCATAACAACATCAGCCCATACTGCAGCATCTGCAGGATTCATAACTTCAAATCCAGCTGCCTCTGCTTTTGCAGCGCTAGCGGAACCGTCGCGTAATGCAACAACGACATTAGTTGATCCACTATCACGCAAGTTCATCGCGTGAGCATGTCCCTGGCTACCATAACCGATAATAGCCACTTTTTTTCCCTTTATTAAATTTACATCGGCGTCGCGATCGTAATAAACGCGCATTTTATCAATCCCTGTCTGTTCGTGTTATAATTTTTAAATCTAAATGTTCAATAATAAATGTTATTTACATGTCGAAGTACCATTTGCCAACGCGGACTTTAAAATGACTTAAAAAAAATTAATCATTATCTATTCTTTTTTCTCCACGTTTTATCGCAACAACTCCTGATCGAGCAATTTCAACCATTCCAAGATTACGCATCAACTCTAAAAAACTCTCAATTTTTTCAGGTGAACCATTTATAGAAAAAACAAAAGAATCTATTGCTGTGTCCACAACTCTAGCACGAAATATATCGGCAATACGCAAGGCTTCTAGCCTTTCGGGGCCGGTATTAGTAATTTTTATCAATATAAACTCATGTTCAACATGAGGTCCCTCAGCTGTTAAATCATTAACCTCTTGTACAGGAACTAAGCGTTCCAACTGTGCCTTAATCTGCTCAATAATCATTGGAGTACCCGATGTCACTACATTTATTCTTGAAGATGAATCATCTTCACTTACCGTAGCAACAGTTAAACTTTCAATATTATAGCCACGACCCGAGAATAGACCAACAACTCTAGCTAATACGCCAGGTTCATTATCAACTAGTACTGCCAGAACATGTCGTTCAATATTATTTTTCATTTTACACTCGTACTTATAAAACGGAATAAGAAAGTATTACCAGCCTATACCAGTACCATTCCATCTTCAGATTGTGTCTGTTCTTCCTGTTCATTAAGACCCAGTAATATTTCATTATGGGCTGCTCCTCCAGGGATCATAGGCAGGCAGTTTTCTTCCTTTGAAACAACCATATCCACTATTACTGGTCCAGGCGTTTCCAACATCTGAGCAATGACACTATCAACCTGATCAGGTTGTGTTGCTCGTAACCCTGTCATTCCATAAGATTCAGCAAGTTTAATAAAGTCTGGCAAACCTGCTGAGTATGATTCAGCATATCTTCCACCATGAAGCAATTCTTGCCATTGACGTACCATGCCAAGCCATTCGTTATTAATGATAAAAACCTTAACTGGTAAGTTGTATTGGGCCATAGTTCCCAATTCCTGTATATTCATCATTGTTGAACCTTCGCCAGCAATGTCCACAACCAACTTATCTGGGTGAGCAACCTGAACGCCAATTGCTGCCGGCAGTCCATAACCCATTGTTCCAAGACCGCCAGAAGTCATCCAATGATTTGGTTCTTCAAATTTATAAAATTGAGCTGCCCACATTTGATGCTGACCAACCTCTGTGGTAATAAAAGTCTCACGGTCCTTAGTAAGCTCATATAACCTTTGAATTGCATATTGCGGCTTAATAGCATCTTTGGGTGATGAGCCTTGTTCATATTGCAAACAATCAACGGATCTCCATTCGTCTAATTGTTTCCACCAATTTTCTATTGCTTTACCATCTATTTTAGGAGATTTCTTTTTCCATACATCCAGCATTTGACTAATTACTGATCCAATATCTCCAATAATAGGTATATCTACTGCAACATTTTTGTTAATGGAGCTTGGGTCAATATCAATATGTATTTTTTTAGACCCTGGAGAAAAAGCATCAATTCGACCAGTAACTCTATCATCGAATCTAGCGCCAACCGCAATCATGACATCGCACCCATGCATAGCTAGATTGGCCTCGTAAGTTCCATGCATACCCAGCATTCCCAACCACTGAGGTGATGATGATGGAATTGCCCCTAATCCCATCAAAGTGGTAGTTGCCGGATAGCCAGTGAGCTTGACCAACTCAGTTACAGCTCTACAAGAATCTATTCCAGAGTTGATACAACCTCCTCCAATATAAAATATTGGTCTCTTAGCCTTAGCTATTAAATCGACCGCCTCTTTAATGCTCTGTGGATCTCCAGTTTTTTGTGGCTGATAATGTCGTTGTTCAACCTTTTCAGGTCCAATATACTCACCCTCAGCAAATTGAACATCCTTTGGTAAGTCTATAACTACTGGCCCTGGCCGCCCAGATGCAGCTATATAAAAAGCTTCATGCATAACAGAAGGTAAGTCTGCTACATCTTTAACTAAATAGTTATGCTTAGTGCAAGGTCTTGTTATGCCTGTAGTGTCTGCTTCTTGAAAAGCATCATTACCAATTAGGTGCGTAGGAACTTGTCCAGTTAAACATATCAAGGGCACACTATCCATCAAAGCGTCGGTTAAACCAGTTACCGCGTTAGTAGCCCCTGGTCCTGACGTGACTAGTACCACACCAATTTTACCAGTCGACCGGGCGTATCCCTCAGCCATATGAACAGCACCTTGTTCATGACGCACCAAAATATGCTTTACTCTATTTTGTTTAAAAATTGCATCATACAATGGTAATACTGCACCACCAGGATAACCAAATATAACTTCAACACCTTGATCGGCAAGCGCTTTTATAACTATTTCAGCGCCTGACATACGATTTTCAGACATCCCATACTACCTTTCAAAATATTCACCGAAAGATTCCAAAATTTAACAAAACTGTCGTAAAGATAATTATACCACTACACCAACAATATTACTTAACAAAGCCCAAAAATATTGACCCACCTCAGTATCCCATCAAATATTTATAATAGGCATTAGATATTACAATAAAACTTCTAACCTAGAAATTAATATTACACCATCAGAAGTCATCAAATTGGCTAACTATCCAAACCATTGCTAAACACCGGCACGCAACATAATAACAAATATTTTGTTGTCAAGATATATCTGAAATGATTTTGTCATGATTTAAGTAAGAATATTTCAAAACCTTTATATTTCTTTTTTTATTGCCTGCCTCAATATTGGTTTGATTCCTAAACCACGTCATCTGTCGTTTAGCATATCTTCTAGTTTGTTGTTGTGCTTTAGCAATCGCAATATCAAGAGTAGTGTCTCCAGCTAAATAGGAAGAGAACTCCTTAAACGCAATAGCTTTAAATACTGGAAGATTATTAAACTTTTCATTTTGAAAGCGTATCATTAATGCCTTAACCTCTTCCAGAACCCCATCAGAGATCATATTGAAAATTCTTTTATCACAAGCCGCGTACAAATCTTCGCGTAGCGGTGTGCCAACAACCATAGTAAACTTCAAGTTGGGTGACTGCATTTTTTCTTCTTGCCATAATGAAATTGATTTACCTGTCGCCTCCATTACCTCCCAAGCTCTCATAAGACGTTGCGCATCATTGGGTTGAATCCTTGCAGCCATAATTGGATCTTTTTTTGTAAATTGGGTGTAAAATTCTGCTTTTCCCACCTCAGAATAAAACTCACGCACTGACTTACGAACTGAAAGAGGTATTTTAGGGATTGGAGCAATTCCTTCAGTTAAAGCTTTTAGATATAAGCCTGTTCCTCCTACAATAATTGGCAGTTTCCCAGTATTTTGAATATTTTCAATCTCTTTCAAAGCCAAAGCTTGCCAGGTTCCCGCAGAGCAGCTCTCTTTAGCATCTAAAATTCCATATAAACGATGGGGTATACTTTTTTCTTCATCTTCAGTAGGACGAGCTGTGAGAATTCTTAAGTCACGATAGACCTGAATTGCATCAGCATTAACTATAATACCATCAAAATTTTCTGCAATAGCAAGTGCCAGGCCAGACTTACCGCAGGCAGTCGGCCCACCAATCACAATGACCGGGGACTGCTTCATAGGCTAATATCTCCATAGAGATTAGTTTAATCTATAGGGTATGAAACTAATCCATCAGCAAGCTTAGGTTCAAACCAAGTTGATTTTGGTGGCATCACTTCGCCTATATCAGCAACAGTCATTAAATCTTCTATCTCTGTTGGAAAAAGAGAAAATGCAACTTCCCATTTTCCACTATCAACGCTTAGTTCTAGTTCTTCAAGACCGCGAACACCTCCCACAAAATTAATGCGTGGATCGGTACGTAAGTCACCAACCCCTAGTATTGGCTCTAATATACGATCAGATAATATACGGACGTCCAACTGCTCTATAATAGATATTTCTCTTCGAGGGGATAAACGTAATGTAAGTTTATACCAATTCTTTTCTAAATACATACCAAAAACTTCTCGACAATTGGGTTTTACTGGATGATCAGAATGTATAACCTCAAAATCTTTATTTAATCGATCGAGAAAATTATCCGAGGATAGATTATTCAAATCGAGAACAATACGATTATAATCTAATATTTGTAATTCATTAGATGGAAAAGCCACAATCAAAAACCTATTATAAGCCTCGCTGCCATTATGATTAGGATTAGCACTTCGTCTAATATCACATACCCGCGAAGCAGCAGCCGAGCGATGGTGGCCGTCAGCTATATATAAACAATCCAAATCTTCATAAGCTGTGTCTATACGGCTTTTAACTGCACTATCTTCAACAAGCCATAATGAGTGTTTAACTCCATCACTTAACTCAACCTCATAAAGTGATGGCCCCATAGTAATTTCATGTAAAATCATAGAAATAGATTCTGAGGGTCGATGTACCAGTAACACAGGTCCGGTTTGCGCATTAACATAATCGATTTGTTTTACCCGGTCAGTCTCTTTATCTGGCCGTGTAAATTCGTGCTTTCGAATACGATTTTCATCGTAGGCGCTTATAGGAGCAACACCTACCAACCCGGTTTGCCTGTGGTTTTCAGTTTCTAATCTATAAATATAATAGCAAGAATTCTTGTCTTTAACTAAGACCCCAGATTCAAGCATACTGCATATATTTTCTGCACCCTTTTCATAAACAGCATTAGAAAATGGGTCAGTGCCTTCTGGTAAATCAATTTCCGGTTTTGATATGTGAAGAAAGCTTAGCGGCTTATCATGTGCTAGTAGACGAGCTTCAGAACTAGATAAAACATCATAGGGCGGTGCTGCGACCTCATCAACTGATTCTGTCTGGGGTCGTAACCCTTGAAAAGGATAAATTAGACGCGAATGATAAACAGTTGTATCACTTGTATGTGTCAAATTATAACCCTCATAAACTCTAATCTTTTGCAATAATTAAATTAAGTAATGATTTTCATTAGTTCTTATCGATTCGTACTGCATGAAATCTTAAAGTTCCATTACGATTCACTAATAACAGTATAGAATTTCGACCATTTCTTATTGCTTGATTTATTTTTGCGGTTATCTGACCAGGGAGAGAAACCTCTTCCTGATTTACTTCTACAATGATATCACCAGGCTTAAGACCCTTCTCAGCTGATCCTGATCCAGCTACAACACCTGTAACCAATACACCTCTTATATCATCTGGTACATTATATTGTTCACGCATTGATTTTGTAATTTCAGTAACCGCCAAACCAATTGATTCTATTTCACTGTTTTTAGGCTTACCAGAACTTTCTGCAGGAGATTTAGCACTCAGAACGGGTTTCTCTTCTTCCAGCTCTCCTACAAGGACATTAATAATCTGCCGCTTACCTTTTCGCCAAACATCAACCTTTACTGGTTTTCCAATTCTAGTTTCAGCAACTATTCTTGGAAGATCGCGCATCTGTTGCACTGTCTTACCATCAAACCGTAAAATTACGTCTCCTGCCAAAATATTACTCTTCTCTGCAGGTCCTCCAACTGAAACCTCTGCAACAAGTGCGCCTGTCGTTTTTTCAAGACCCAAGCTATCAGCTATTTCAGAAGTAACCTCTTGAATCCTAACTCCAAGCCAGCCTCGTTTAGTACGACCAAACTCTTTCAATTGAGCTACAACACTCTTAGCAATAGAAGATGGAATAGAAAACCCAACCCCCACACTTCCGCCAGTTGGAGAGAATATAGCAGTATTAACACCAATTACCTTGCCTCTCATATTAAACATAGGCCCGCCAGAATTTCCCCTATTAATAGAAGCATCAGTTTGTAAAAAACTATCATAGGGCCCCTGTCTAATATCCCTTTGTCTTGCGGAAATAATACCTGCTGTTACGGTTCCACCAAGTCCGAATGGATTCCCTATGGCGAGAACCCAATCACCCACCCTTGCAGACTTAGAGTTACCCCAGCTAACAAAAGGCAAGTCTTTCTTAGGTTCAATTTTTAATAAGGCTAAATCAGTCTTAGGGTCTCGTCCTATTAATTTTGCAACGTGAATACTATCATCATGCAGCTTAACTTTAATTTCATCTGCTTCTGCAATCACATGATTATTGGTTACAACAAAACCTGATTTATCAATTATAAAACCGGAACCCAAAGAAGTCGCCTGACGACGTCCTCCATCCTTCCTATTTTTTTCAAGAAATTCCTTAAAAAAATCTTCAAAAGGAGAACCTGGAGGAGCTTTAGGAAGGCCTTGTCTAGGGTTTTTGCTAATTAATTGTGAACTCGATATATTAACTACTGCTGGCGAGAGTTTCTGCGCTAAATCAGCAAATGAATCAGGAGTTGATCTGGCGCTAACAGGCAGTGCAAATAAAGTAAGAGCAACTATAAAATATGATATCCACAAATAGGAGCTCAGACAAAAATTAATTTTGACCATCTTCTTAAAAGCCCTATGAACTTCATGGGTTTGTCTGGACAGCATTTTTTTCATTTCTCCTATTAATAAACTAATTATCAAACTAATTTACTTTGTAATTTTCCTAGCTAACTTGCCAAGTTAAAATATAACTACTTAGAATAATGCACAAAAAGCACTAAGTTATTAATCCCATATTTAGTAAGACTAATTTAGATTTCTAATATGTTTGAATTAGGGCACGACTCAGGCTTTACCGCGACAAATCTAACAAAGAAATACTTACTTAAAATATTTAGGCAGGCTTAAAATCTAAGATTAACAAAACTCTGCCCAAATAATTTACAAGCAATGCATAGCCCTAACATAGAAAAATAATTCAATACAAATCATACATCTCTATTTTCTTTTTGTAGCTCCCGAGGATCTTCTTTCAGGTAATCCACCGACATCACCAAAGTAACGAAAAAAGTCACTATCAGGCTTTAAAAGCATAGTAGTACCGGGATCTGAAAAAGTCTCCCGATATGCCTCAAGAGATCTAAAAAACTCAAAAAATTCAGGATCTTTACCATAAGCCTCACCAAGAATACCATTACGTGCGGCGTCACCATTGCCTCTTAAAACTTGTGCCTCTCGTTCTGCCTCAGCAACAATCTCAACCTGTTGCCTATCTGCAGTGGCACGTATACGCCTTGCATTCTCTTCACCTTCCGCACGCAGCAAGTTAGCTTCACGTTCTCTCTCAGTACGCATACGATCATATACGTTCTGAGAGACTGCTTCAGGCAATTCAGACCTCCCAATACGTATATCAACAACTTCGATTCCAAAACTAACAGAGTTTTTAGCAACGCTATCTCGTATTGTTTCCATTATTGAGTTTCGCTTCTCAGATAACATATCCTCAAGAGCCTGCTGAGCAACTACCTCCTTCACCGTTGAGGTAAGAATATTACCAAACCTGTTTTGAAAAGTTGATTCTGTGCGAACCGTTTGAAAAAACTTCAAGGGGTCTTTAATTTTATAACGTGCAAAAGCATCAACTAAAATACGCTTTTGATCACTTAACAGCACTTCTTCTGCCGGCGGATCTACGCTCAACACTCTCTTTTCAAATTTTTGTGCGCTCTGCCAAGCCCATTTAAACTGTATACCAGGATCAGAAGCTGTACGTTTCCATTGTCCAAACTGCAGAACCAAGGCCTGCTCCGTTTCACGGACTGTAAATATAGAAACACTAATAATAATACCTAGCCCAATAATGATGGCACCAAATATTGCTAACTTAACTCTTGACATTATTGGCCTCCACTATCGGTATTACGATTACGGTTGATTTCGTTGAGAGGTAAGTAGGGTACAACGCCTTGCCCACCTTCAGCTCCTTCATCAATAATCACCTTATTTGCTTCCTTCAAAACGTCTCTTAGGGTCTCAATATATAAACGCCTTCGTGTTATATCTGGAGCTATAAGGTAAGATTGATAGATTTCTTTAAACCTAGCACCCTCTCCCTCTGCTTCTTTGGTAACTCTCTCTTTGTATGCTGTAGCTTCCTCAATAACACTTGCCGCTTCACCACGTGCAGTTGGAACTATTCTGTTTTGGTATGCTTCGGCTTCATTTTGAAGCCTTTCTTTATCTTGTCGAGCCCGTTGAACATCATTAAATGCATCAATTACTGGCGGAGGTGGGCTAGTCAGCTGCAGCTGAATACGCTCTATACCTATCCCAGCACCGTACCCATCAAGCACTTGCTGAAGTAATACTCTTGCCTGTCCCTGTACTTGCTCACGTGCAGTAGTAATTAAATCATCAAGTTTAGTCTGTCCCACAACTTCACGCATAACACTTTCAGCAACAAGCTTAACAGTTGCCTCAGGATCACGAATATTAAATAGATAATTACCGGCGTTAATTATACGCCACTGCACTGTAAAATCTACATCTGCGATATTTTGATCTCCTGTCAACATTAAGCTTTCACGTGGAACATCTCTAGATCCAGATACACGCCCTCCAAGATCACTACTGTCTTGAAAGCCAATATTAACTCGATTAATTACAGTAACTTTAGGTGTTTGTACTTCACCTATAGGCGCAGGCCAGCGCCAGTGAAGACCAGACTCTGTAATAACACCGTCCCATTTGCCAAATAGCAGCTCAACACCTTGCTCATCAGGTTGAACCCTATATAGCCCGCTCATTAACCATAAAGCTACTAAACCCACAATTAAAAGAGCAATAGAGCGGCCACTTCCAAAGCCTCCCGGCAAAAAGCGTTTTAGCTTAT
>MDSV01001654.1_pt1 | contig 11683 bp, 12 predicted proteins | sample 810851 | NCBI WGS metagenome assembly MDSV01 (sample SAMN05326640, study PRJNA326480) | marine metagenome | isolation source: seawater | place: Atlantic Ocean: North East | collected 2012 | reverse complement strand
CTTATATAAAAGGCTAAATTTTTATCACTTATATATGGCTCGTATTGCAGGTATTAATATTCCACAAAATAAACTTGTCCAAATAGGACTAACATACATTTATGGTATTGGTGATAAATTTTCAAAAGAAATCTGTTCGTCTCTTGAGATACCAAAAAATAAAAGAGTTAATGATTTAACTGATGATGAAATTTTAAAAATAAGAGAATATATTGATCAACATTTCAAAGTTGAAGGTGATTTAAGAAGAGATTATTCTTTGAGTATAAAAAGACTAATCGATTTAGCTTGTTATAGAGGTTCTAGACATAGAAAAAAATTGCCTGTTAGAGGTCAAAGAACAAGATGTAATGCAAGAACTAGAAAAGGCAAAGCTATAGCTATAGCTGGAAAAAAACTAACACCACTTAAAAAGTAACAATGGCAAAAACAGAAAAAGTTGAAAATAAAGATCAGAAGGTTGAAAAAACTTCAAAGAAAATTAGCAAAAGTTCTTATTCCAAAAAGAAAAAAACCAAAAAAATTATTTTAAATGGAATTGCTTATGTTCAATCAACTTTTAATAATACAATAGTTTCAATAGCTGATACAAACGGAAATATAATTTCTTGGTCCTCTGCAGGGCAAAAAGGTTTTAAAGGTTCGAGAAAATCTACTCCGTATGCAGCTCAAATAGCTGCAGATTCTGCTGCTTCTAAAGCTTTAGAGTTGGGAATGAAAACTTTATCAGTTGAGGTTAAAGGTCCGGGATCAGGAAGGGAAACAGCCCTTAGAGCTTTGCAAGCAAGAGGATTCAAAATTTTATCAATTAAAGATACTACACCTATGCCACATAATGGTACTAGACCACCAAAAAAAAGGAGAGTTTAATGGAAACAGAAAATGTGAATGTTAAAAATTGGAAATCATTAATTAAACCAGCTAAATTAGATGTTAAGATTAGTGACGACTATACCCAAGCAACTATAATTGCTGAACCTTTAGAAAAAGGGTATGGACTTACTTTAGGTAATTCGTTAAGAAGAATTCTTCTATCTTCTATCAGAGGAGCAGCTGTTACTTCAATTCAAATAGATGGTGTTTTACATGAATTCACTTCTATTAAAGGTGTAAGAGAGGATGTTACTGACATTGTTCTTAATGTTAAATCCCTAGCTTTAAAATGTGCCTCAGAGGGAACAAAAAAATTAGTCTTAGATGCAAAAGGCCCAGGAGAAATTAAAGCATCTGATATTACCTCAGTAGCTGACGTGGAGATTCTTAATCCTGATCTTGTAATTTGTAACCTTGATGAAAATACAAACTTTCATATGGAAATGAACTTAAATACTGGAAAAGGATACGTACCAGCTGAATTAAATAAACCTGAAGAACCACCGTTAGGTCTTATAGCTATAGACTCATTATATAGCCCTGTAAAAAAAGTTTCATATTCTGTAAGCACTGCAAGAGAGGGTAAAGCACTTGATTATGATAAATTAACTATGCAAGTTGAAACTAATGGTTCAATATCTGCTGAGGATGCAGTTGCTTATTCTGCAAGAATTTTTCAAGATCAATTAAAGATGTTTATAAATTTTGATGAACCAGTAGAAGCACCAGTTAAAGAAATCTCTTCAGAACCAGAATTTAATAAAAATTTATTAAGAAAAGTTGATGAATTAGAGCTTTCAGTTAGATCAATGAATTGTCTTAAAAATGATAATATAATTTATATTGGAGATTTAGTACAAAAATCTGAAGGTGAAATGTTGAGAACTCCAAATTTTGGTAGAAAGTCATTAAATGAGATTAAAGAAGTGTTAACTGGAATGTCGCTATATTTAGGGATGGAAATACCTAATTGGCCACCAGATAATATAGCAGAAATGTCTAAAAAATTAGAGGAAGCTATCTAATGAGACATGGAATGTCCAATAAGAAGTTAAATAGAACTTCCGAGCATAGAAAAGCATTGCTCAAGAACATGCTTAATTCTTTAATTAAATATGAACAAATCAAAACGACTTTGCCTAAAGCAAAATTCCTAAAACCGCAGGCAGAAAAAATTATTACTTTAGGTAAAAAAGATACTTTACAAACAACTAAGCTACTAGTTTCTCAATTACAAGACACTAAGATTGCAGATAAAGTGAAAAAGACCTTGTCAAAGAGATATGAAAAAAGAAAAGGTGGATATACAAGAATTATTAAAGCTGGATTTAGATATGGCGATAATGCACCTATGGCTATAATCGAATTTGTTGATAGAGATATTGAAGCTAAAAGAGTTGATAAAAAGAAAAAAGACATAGTAAAAGAGTCTGATAAAAAAGAAGAAAATAAATCTGCTTCAGCATAATATAATTTCATTTAAAAATTAGATAATGAGTAAAAGTTTTATCGTTGATACGACTTATGACAACATGCGCATCGATCGTTTCTTAAGAAACAAGTTAGGAAAAATACCACAAAGTTTAATTGAAAAAAGTTTAAGATCAGGGAAAATTAAAATAAATAAAAAAAAGGTTAAAAGTTTTTTTAAAGTAAAGGTTAATGATAAAGTAGAATTATTTAACTTTGATTTTAAAGAGTCAATAACACAAAAAAAAATAAAATTTGACCCATCTGAAAAAATTTTAAAAGCTAATGAAAATTTAATAATTGATAACAATAATGACTTTATTGTTCTTAATAAAAGTTCAGGTATTTCTGTTCAAGGAGGCACAAAATCTAAAAAAAACTTAGTAGATATCTTTGCAAAAAGTGAAATTTTTGATGGAACAAAGCCTTACTCAGTGCATAGACTTGATAAAGATACCTCTGGGGTTTTTATTATGGCAAAAAATAGAGAAACAGCACAATTATTAACATCACTTTTTAGACTAAGGAAAGTTCACAAAACCTATTTAGCAATATGTCATGGTGAAATAAATAAAACTTCTGGTGAATGGTCAGATGATTTAATTAGATATGATAATGAAAAAAAAATTATAGAAAAAGCAAAAACTATATACAAAGTTGTTGATAAAAACTCCAATGCAAGTTTAATAGAAATGAAACCTATAACTGGAAGAAAACATCAGCTAAGGAAACAACTTTTTAATATAGGTCATTCTATATATGGTGATCAAAAATATAGATCATCTAATTCATTAAAAGGAGTTAATAAAAATTTGATGCTCCATTCTTATCAAATTAAATTTATGATCAAAAATAAAAAATATACATACAGAGCTTTACTTCCAGATTATTTTACAAAACTGCTAAAAATAAAAAGACTTAATTTTTTAAATTATAGATAAAATTTTTAATAAGAATATCACCTAAATCTTTATAATCCTGATCTATGATTTGTTTAAGAGTGGTTACTCCTTTGTCAGCAATGCCACATGGAATTATAGAATTATACTTATCGAGATCGTTATTTATATTTATTGAGAAACCATGATAGGCAATCCATTTACTAACCCTTACACCTATTGCAGCAACTTTTTTTATATTCGAATCTTTGTTATACCAAATACCAATATTTTTTTTATCTGCGTATGTTTCAATTTTATAATATTTTAAAGTATCAATAATTGACTTTTCAATTAATGTGATAAATTTTCTTATATCTTTTTTTCTTCTTTTCAAATCAATAATGAAATAAAAAATTAATTGTCCTGGTCCATGATATGTAATTTTACCACCTCTATTTGTTTTGAAAATTCTAATTGATTTGTCTAAAATTTCACTTTCAGAGTAGCTTGTTCCAGCCGTGTAAATTTCCTCATGTTCTAAAACCCATATCAATTCTTGTTTAAGTTGGTTATTTAAATCCAATAATCTATCTTCCATGAATTTCAAGGCATCTTCGTATTTTATTGGTTTTTTTGACTTTTTGATCTCAATATTCATTTAAAAATTGTAATCTTTTTATTATGTATTAAAAGTTCCGACAGAATAATAGGTAAATTTATGACTTTAACAAAAAAAATCAAAGATAAAAAAGTCAATTTTGAATTTAATAAAGAATATATAAAAGTTCTTACTGATAAAATAGGCAATAATGATGCATTATTTATCACTAATTCTTTTAAGGAAATGCATCCAGCTGATGCAGCAGATATAATTGAGCATTTAAGTCAAAATGATAGAGAAAAACTTATTAAACTTAATAATTTTAAAATTGATCCAGAGGTATTTGTAGAACTTAATGAGTCAATTAAATCAGAAATTATAAAATTTCTTTCCTCTGATGCAATTGTAAGTATTCTTAAAAATTTAGAATCAGATGATGCGATAGCAATATTAGAAAATGTTGATGAAAAAGATAAAAATTCTATATTAAGTGCATTACCACCTAAAGATCGATTTGCTCTTTTAGAGGGGCTAAGTTATCCAGAGGATAGTGCTGCCCGAATAATGCAAAGAGAATTTACAGCCATACCAAGTAATTGGTTGGTTGGGCAAACTATAGATTATTTAAGAGAAAACAAAGACTTACCCGAGGAATTTTTAGAAATTTTTATTGTGGATGAAAACTTTAAACCAATTGGTGCAGTACCATCCTCTAAAGTACTAAGGACTCCTAGAGAGTCAACAATGTCTTCAATTATGGAAGACTCAAATATTTTAGTACCTGTAGATATGGATAGGGAAGAAGTTGGAAATTTATTTGAAAATTATGGATTAAATTCAGCATGCGTAGTAGATAAAAATAATAAATTAGTAGGAATGATTACCTCTGACGATGTTTTAACAGTATTAAAAGAAGAAGCCGAAGAAGATGCACTAAGATTAGCAGGAGTTGGGGATGAGGAAATTACCGATGGAGTAATAACTAAAACAAAAAGAAGATTCAATTGGTTATTATTAAATCTTTTCACAGCTTTTTTAGCGACATATTGCATAAGTTTATTTGGAGCAACAATTGAACAAATGGTTGTTCTAGCTTTTTTAATGCCAATCGTTGCTTCGATGGGTGGAAATGCTGGAATGCAAACACTCGCAGTAACTGTAAGAACTTTAGCAACAAATGATCTCACTAAAAATAATTTTAATCAAAATATTTTAAAAGAATTCAATATAGGTATTTTAAATGGAATAATTTTTGCAATAATTAGTTCATTTATTGTTCAATTATGGTTTCAAGATATTCAACTGTCATTAATCATTTCATTATCAATGATCTTAACGATGGTAGTTGCTGGTTTATTTGGAATATTAGTTCCTGTTACTTTAAAAAAAATGAATATTGATCCTGCAATAGCCTCAAGTGTTTTTGTTACAACAATTACTGATGTGATAGGCTTTGTTTCTTTTTTAGGCGTCGGGGCTTATCTATTATAAATTTCAGAAATTATCTATCAATCTTACTTTATTTATATAGTAAGCAATAAATATTCTAGAATTTTTAATTTTATTTGTTTTTCTTAAATAAGTAATACTTCTAAGTTCTAAATACTCTATGTTAATATCAAATATTTTACTTAATTCATTTTTTTTAATCATTAAAAATTTTTTAGTATTTTTTATATTTTTTAATTTTTTCTTTAATAAAAATATGTTTTTTGCTATTTTTCTAGCTTTATTCAATTCAATTTTATTTAAAAGAAAATTTCTAGAAGATAATGCTAGTTTATCTTTATCTCTAATAGTTTTACATTCTATAACCTTAGAATTGTATTTATTTTCAATAAATCTTTTTACTAAATATAGTTGTTGAAAATCTTTTATGCCCATAAATATTTTTTTTGGCTTAATGGCACCTGTTAGACGATCCATTATATCTATTACTCCTTCAAAATGACCTTTTCTGTATTTTGCACATAAAATTTTATCAATTTTATTTAGCTTAATTTTAGATTTTCTTCTTGAACTAAAGATATCTTCTCTTTTGGGTAAATATAAAAAGTCTACATTCATTCTTTTTAAAATTGATAGATCTTTTTTGTAATTTCGTGGATAATTTTTGTAATCTCTTAAATTGTTAAATTGAGTGGGATTTATAAATATACTAACAATAGTTTTGCTAGATTCCTTTAGACTTTTTTTTATTAAGGATATGTGCCCTTTGTGCAAACTACCCATTGTAGGAACAAATCCTAAATTCGAGATTCCATTTAATGCCTCATTTAAATCATCATTATTTAATAAAATTTTCATTTGTATATAACATTTTAATAAGTAAAACATTTAAATGATTAAACAAGCAATAATTCCACTAGCAGGTTTAGGCACAAGATTGCTACCATTGACAAGTGTCTTCGCTAAAGAACTCTTGCCGATTAATGGTAAACCAGGAATTGAATATATTCTAGATGAATGTGTCAACGCCGGTATTAAAGAAATTATTTTTATAATCTCAAAAAAGAAAATAATGATTAAAGAATATTTTTATAATGACAAGTTTTATAAGCGTATAATTAAAAAAAAAAATGATCCTAGAATTATAAAAGAATATCGAAAGCTACTGAAATATAAAAAAATGATAAAATTTGTTTACCAAGATAAACCATTAGGCACAGGAGATGCTGTTTTAAAAACAAAAAAATTTATTAAAGATAAATTTTTTTTGATGCTATTGCCTGATGATCTTATTGTTAAAAAAAATTGTTCTAAATCTATGATTAATGTTCACAAACGATACAATTCTGCAGTAATGGCTAGTATGAATATAAATAAAAAAAATGTTTCAAGATGGGGTATCTATAAATTGGATAAAAGGTTAGATAAAAAAAATTATTTAATTAAAGATGTAATTGAAAAACCTTCTATAAAAAGTGCACCATCAAATAAAGCTGTTATTGGCAGATATATTCTTCCAAAAACTATTTTTTTAAAACTAAAAAAACAAAAAGCAGGCAAGGGAGGTGAAATTCATATTACTGATGCTATTCAATCACTTATAAAAGAAAAAAATAAATTTATTGCACATAATTTCTCAGGTAAATACCTGGACTGTGGAAGCATGAGTGGATATATAAAATCAGCAATTAAGATTTCCAAATTATGAAATTATGTATGATAGGTACTGGATATGTTGGGTTAGTTAGCGGGGTATGTTTTTCTGATTTAGGTAATCATGTTATCTGTGTAGATAAAGATATTAAAAAAATTGAGTCTCTTAAAAAAGGTAAAATTCCTATTTATGAACCTGGTTTAACTGAATTAGTAATTAAAAACTATAAAAATAAAAGATTAAAGTTTTCCCCTGATTTAAAAAAATCTGTAAAAGACTCTGATATTATTTTTGTTTGTGTTGGAACGCCAACTAAAAAAAATGAAAATTCAGCTGATTTAAGTCAAATTTATAATGCTGTTAAAGAAATAAGCACTTCAATAAACAAATATAAAATAATTATTACTAAATCAACTGTACCCGTAACAACAGGTGATGAAATTGAAAAAATATTATCCAAAAAAAATAAAAAAAATAGATTTTCTGTCGTATCGAATCCAGAATTTTTAAGAGAAGGTGAGGCTATAAGAGATTTTTTATACCCTGATAGAATAATAGTTGGGTCTAATGATAAAAAATCAAATAATGTAATAAAAAACCTATATGCCCCTTTAATTTCCAAAGGAGCTCAATATCTTAATACTTCAAGACGATCAGCAGAATTGATTAAATATGCTTCAAACTCTTTTCTAGCAACAAAAATTACTTTTATAAATGAATTAGCAAATTTATGTGAAAAGATAGATGTTAATGTCGAAGATATTTCAATTGGCATGGGTTTAGATAAGAGGATAGGAGGACGTTTTCTTAGAGCAGGCCCAGCTTATGGAGGCTCATGTTTTCCAAAAGATACTAAAGCAATAACCTCAACTGCTGAAAAATTTAAGACAAATTTGTCTGTAATAAAATCTGTAATTAAATCAAATGACGATAGATCAAATATTTTGTTAAATAGAGTTTATAAAATTTTGAATAAAAAGATTAAAAATAAAAAGATATCTTTTTTGGGAGTTACATTTAAAGCTAATACTGATGATATGAGAGACTCCTCAAGTCTTAAAATGATACCAGCTCTATCGAAAAAAGGAGCAATAATCAAATATTTTGATCCAACAGGCTTTAAGAAAGAACTTTCAAAAATTAAAAATGTAAAATATTTAGATAATATTAAAAAAACCGTAGAGGGTTCAGATCTTGTAATAATCCATACAGAATGGAATGATTTCAAATCAATAAATTTTAAAAAGCTTGTAAAAAGAAAAAAATTTTTTATTTATGATATGAGAAATATATACTCACCAAGCAAGATTAGAGCTCAAGGATTCAAGTATTACAGTATTGGTAGATAAAAGTTAGTTTAACTCAAAAATAGCATCAACCTCTACTGAAACGCCTAAAGGTAAACTATTTGTACTGACTGCAGCTCTTGTGTGCATTCCTGTATCACCAAATATAGAAACTATTAAATCAGATGCGCCATTTATTACTTTTGGTTGATCTGTGAAATTATCATCTGAATTTACAAATCCAGTCAATTTTATACAAGATCTTATTTTTGATAAATCACCTCCACAGGCCTTTTTAGTTTGAGCAACAATACTTAATGCACATCTTTTTGCAGCTTCATAACCATCTTGAGTATTCAAATCTTTCCCAATTTTTCCTTTAATTAATTCTCCATCTTTATCGATTGAAATTTGTCCTGAAATAAATAACATTTTACCAGAAACTTTTGTTGCTTGGTAATTACCAACAGGTGCTTTAGCATCTGGTAGCTCAATTTTTAATTTTTTAATATTTTCTTCAGCTGTCATTTTTCTAAAACTTTCTTTTTAACTTCATTTGCTTTTTTTTTGGCTTTTTCTATTTTTTTCTTTTCATCTGACCATTCTCTTTCTTGGTAATCTTTTGTTTCTTTTATAATATTTTGTCCCGTTGAGATAGATTTATCTTTGATTAAATTACCTTTACACTTGATATATTCGACAGAAAATTTTTTAAATTCGCCACAATTTGCGCTCTCTGCAAAACTTTTAATATTTAAGTTAATTAAAATAAAAAAAAATAAAACAATTAATTTTATCATTTTTTTTTCTTTTTTTTTGTTTTGTCATATTCTTTTCTTTTTTCAATAAGTATTAAAGCTTCTTCCATCGATAGTTCTGTTGGATCTTTTTCTTCTGGAATAGTTGCATTTAGTGACTTGTATTTTATATATGGGCCATACTGACCTTTCATAATTCTTACTGGCTTTTTATCTTCTGGATGTTCTCCTAAATCTTTAATTATAGAGGAAGACATTCTTCCAGGTTTTGCTTCAGCAATTAGTGTTATTGCTCTATTTAATCCAATTGAAAAAATTTCTTCAATATTTTCTATTCGCGCAGATTTATTTTCACACTTCAAGTATGGACCAAATCTTCCTGTATTTAATGTAATTTCTTTTTGATTTTCAGGATTAATACCAAGAGACTTTGGTAAGGAACATAAAAATTGAGCCTTTTCTAAATCAACATTTTTTAAATCTAAACCTTTCGGTATAGAGACATTTTTTAAAAGCTCATTTACTTTTGATTTATTTTTTTTTGTTTTCTTTTTTTTCTTTACAGATTTTTCCTCCTCAACTTCTTTTATAATTTTTTCATATTGAAGATATGGTCCAAATCTTCCATTTTTTAAATATATATCGTTTCCATTTTCATGTTTTCCAATAAATTTTGGTTCAGCTAATTGAGCCTGAGCAGCAGCTTTTGCTTTGGATAACGGTCTTGTAAATTTACAATCTGGATAATTCGAGCAACCAATAAATGCACCACCTCGGAAACTATTTTTTAAACTTAATGTTCCTGAATTACATAGTTGACATTTCCTTACTATATTTCCATCATTATCTTTATCGAAAACTAAATCTCCTAAGCTTTCATTAAGTAAATCTAAAACCTCTCTTGTCCTCTTTTCTTTTACCTCAGATACATTATTATTAAAATCTTTCCAAAAAAGCTCTAAAACTTTAATCCAACTCTCTTTACCTGATGTAATTTCGTCTAATTGATTTTCTAAACCAGCTGTAAAATTATAATCAACATATTTTGAAAATAATTTTTCTAAAAATGCCGAAATTAATTTACCTCTATCTGTAGGGAAGAATCTTTTATTCAATATTTCGGCATATCCTCTATTGGCTATTGTTGAAATAATACTAGCATAAGTAGATGGTCTTCCAATTCCTAGTTCCTCAAGCTTTTTAACTAAGCTAGCTTCAGAATACCTTGGAGGAGGCTGTGTGAAATGTTGTTCATCAGTAAGAGACTCTATGTTAATAGGCCCTTTAGACATTTTAGGTAAAATAGTTTCATCCTCATCTTTATTTGGATTGTTATATATTTTCAAGAAACCATCAAATCTAAGAACTGAACCACTGGCTTTACAAATTGTATCATGATTTTCTGATGTTATAGTGATAGTATTTCTGTCAAATTTAGCTGACTCCATTTGTGAGGATAGGGCTCTACTCCATATCAAATCGTAAAGTTTATTTTGATCAGTACTTAAATATTTTTTAACACTTTGAGGTGTTCTGATAATATCTGTAGGTCTTATTGCTTCATGAGCTTCTTGAGCATTTTTTGCTTTTTTTCCAGAATAATTCAATACATTTTGAGGTAAATATTCTTCTCCAATTTCTTTTTTGATATAATCTCTAAAAGTTGTAACGGCATCTTTGGATAAATTTGTTCCGTCGGTTCTCATATAGGTGATTAGACCTATTGTTTCACCTTCTATTTCTATACCTTGATAAAGTTTTTGCGCAATTTGCATAGTTCTTGATGCACCAAAACCCAATCTACTAGAAGCTGTTTGTTGAAGAGTTGAAGTAGTGAATGGGCCGGATGGGTTACGATTAACTATTTTACTTGAAATATCGGTGATACTAAATTTTTTTTTATTAATATTTGATATGGCGTTATTAATTTCATCTTTATTTCTAAACGAAAATTTTTCAATTTTATTATTATCTAACTGACTTATACTAGCTGTAATACTTTGTTTTTTTTCATCTAAATAATTAACACTTAAAGTCCAAAACTCTTCAGGTTTAAATGACTCAATTTCATGTTCTCTTTCTGTAATTAATTTTAATGCAACAGATTGGACTCTACCAGCAGATTTTGAACCTGGTAATTTTGTCCATAATATAGGTGATATATTAAAACCAACTAAATAATCCAAAGCTCTTCTAGCCATATAAGCGTCCACTAGTAAAGGCTCAATTTGTCTTGGGTTTTCAATTCCATGTATCACAGCTTTTTTAGTAATTTCATTAAAAACAACTCTTTCAATTTCTTTATCTTTTAGAAGTTTTTTATCATTAAGGTATTCCTTAACATGCCAAGCTATTGCCTCACCTTCACGATCAGGGTCTGTTGCTAATATAATTTTAGTTGAATCTTTCGCCGCATCTGTAATTTCTTTAAGATATTTTTTTGAAAAACTATCCACCTCCCATTCCATCTTAAAATCTTGATCTGGATCTACTGAACCATTTTTAGAAGGAAGATCTCTTATATGCCCATAACTCGCTAAAACTTTATATTTATCACCTAAGTATTTGTTTATAGTTTTTGCTTTAGCTGGACTTTCTACAATAACTAAATTCATAATCTACAAACTACTCAAAAGACTTAGATAGTCAAATTAATAAATTTTTGTCTTAGTTTCCTCTTTATTTTTCAATCTTTTAATATTTTCTCTGTG
>MDSV01202494.1_pt1 | contig 11685 bp, 12 predicted proteins | sample 810851 | NCBI WGS metagenome assembly MDSV01 (sample SAMN05326640, study PRJNA326480) | marine metagenome | isolation source: seawater | place: Atlantic Ocean: North East | collected 2012 | reverse complement strand
TTTTAAGCTTATCTTTATCTAAATATTTTTTAAGATTTTTTTTCATTATTATTTTGTTTTAAGTAAATTTTTAAATATTGAGTAGTCTATATCATTAATCGTGCTAGCTAAAATTAAATCATAAAGAGTATAAATTGAAAATCCTTCGTGATTATTAAGCAAAAAAAAATTTTTTTCCTGCATTTGATTTGTATAATTCTCATAATTTTTAAAAGATTTTGAAAAAAAATTTATTCCTCCTGAAATATAAAAAACTCGATTTAACTTATCTTGTTTTTTTTGATTAATTTTTTTAAACACATTATGGTCTCTAAAATAATATTTATTTTTATCAACACATCCTGAGACTAGAAAATCAGTATTATCTTTTTTAATTTTAAGAAACATTTGTTTTAAAGTTTTCTCATTTTTGAAAGGTGAATTAGGAAACAAAACACAAATGTAAGAAAACATCTCAAAGTATTTCTTTTTGTATTTTTTAATAAGCTTTGTAAAATCAACATTCTTTTTTTTGTTTATAATGCCATTTATTTTATACTTTTTTTCAAAAAAGTTTTTATGTCTTTCATTATCAAAAATTACATATATTTTTTCAAAAATTTCACTTTTAATAGCCGACGCGATAGTAAATTCTAAAAGCATTTTATCGCCAACATGTAAAAAATTTAAATTATTAATTTGATCTCCTTGAGATCTAGATGGTATTACACATACAACTTTACTTTTTTTCATTTTACCAGAGTCTTATCTCTCTCGAAGCTTTTTTATAATCATAAATATTTCCAATATCTATCCATTTATTGCCTACATTAAAGATACCTAACTTATTTTTTTTAACTTCATTAATTATTTCGGGCATATCAAACTTTAATCTATCTCTATTTTTGCTAAAAAAATGTTTTAAAAATTTATAACCTAAAATATAGATACCTGAATTTATTTTATGTGAAATGGTAGGTTTTTCTTTAAAAAATATTTTTCCTTTGTTTTTCTTTAAAATCGCATATGGGATAGTAATTTTGCTCTCTTTAACACAAATTGTAGCGTCATTTTTTTTCATTAAATGAAATTTAATCAACTTATTAAAATTTATTTTAAAAAATAAGTCTCCATTAATTAAAATTACATTCTCAAATCTATTTTTAATTATTTTTTTGAGAGCACCAGCTGTTCCTAATGGAATTTTTTCCTCTAAAAAAAATATATTTTTAATTTTTTTGTTATCGATCCACTTCTTAAAGACTTTTTTTTTGTAACCCAGTGATAAATATATCTTTTCTTTTTCATTGGTTTTCCTTATATTTTTAATTGTATGCTCCAAAGGTGAGATACCATTGGCTGTTAATAAAGGTTTTGGAAGTGCGTAGGTAAAAGGTCTCAATCTTTTGCCCTCTCCACCTACCATTATAAGATATAAATTATTAAATTTTTTCACAAATTATCTTTATTTCTTTACGTCAGAAAATTTTAATATTTTGTCATCTAGCAAATTTTTCTTTGCTTTTTTTCCAATAATTTTACCTAAGTGTAGAGGACTTATACCAGTTCCAGGTCTTTTCATAATTAAGTTCTTTTTTGAAAAAATTTCTCCTTTTTTTATTCTACCAAAAGTCACTATGCTTCTTCTTGCATTTTTTCTTGAAATTTTTTCACATTGAAGAACTGGCCTTCCCTTTTTTGTTTTAATGATTTTTTGGATAATATTAATGCTCGCTAAATATTTTTTTAGATCTTTGCCATTCAATGAGTGAAAATGATCATTACCTTTTTTTCCTTTAGTATCTGAAAAATGTTTTTCTATTACTCTTGCGCCTAATAAATACGATGTTGTTAGAACAGTCATATTCTCATCTGGTAAAGTGTGATCTGATAAACCTATAATATTTTTAGGAAATTTCTTCTTTAAATTTTTAATTATTTCTAAATGGGCATAATTATAATTAGTAGGGTAACTTAAGACACAATGTAAAATAATTAATTTTGCCTTAGGATTATTTTTATAAATATATTTCACACTTGCATCAATTTCTTTTAGATTTGATGCCCCTGTAGATAAAACTATTGGTTTTTTTTTAGAACAAATTTTTTTTATTAACGGAAAATTAGTTAAATCTGCTGAAGCAATTTTAAAAAAAGGAACTAACTTATCTAAATAATCTACAGCTTCCAAATCAAATGGAGTAGACAAAAAATCTATTTTCAATTTATCACAAAATTTTTTTAATACTCTATATTCTGCGAAATTAAATTTATCGAATTTTTTAAAAAGCTTAAATTGTGTTTTAACTGGAATTTCTTTGAAATCCCAGTAATACGGGCTATCTTTACATGCTATCTTTTCAGCTTTGTAAGACTGAAATTTTACGCCATCTGCTCCAGAAACTTTTGCTATTTTAATTAATTTCTTAGCTCTTGATAAACTATTTTCATGATTAACTCCTACTTCCGCAATGAAATAAGGTTTGCTGTTATCATTAATTAATTTTCTACCTAATCTAAAACTTTTCATTTTTTTAAATATTCAGTTATAAGATTTGTCTTTCTAAAAAAACTAATTCTTCTGCTTATTAATTTCTTTCTATAAGAATTATTAAAAACAATTTTGTTTAACTCATTTTTAATTTTTCTTTCTTCTAAAATTTTACAGTACAGTCCTAGATTTTTTTTAAAAAAACTTTTTGCTCTGGAGATTTCTCGTGGTTCCTTAGTAATGTGAATAGTTGGTATACCAAAATAACCGAGTTCGAAAGCTAAATTTCCGCAAGCAGATAAAGCAATATCAGTTTTTTTAAAAATTGTCTTCATGCTTTTTAATCTTCCGATCACTTTAATATATTTATTAGAATAAAATTTTTTATTTACTGAACTAATATCATTTGTTTTTAAAATTATCCTAAAATTAAACTTCAAATCGTTATTTATTAACAACTTTGTAATTTTATTTAAATTATTATTAGCGTCAGTTCCTCCTTGAATTATCAAAATATTTAAAAATCTCTTCTTTTGAAAAGAAATTTTTTTTTTCATTTTTTTGAAATAATAAGGATATACAAAATAATTAGGGCCAGAAAACTTCTTATATTGGATATCTAGAGGATATAAATTAATACAATTGCTGAACTTTTTATTTGACAAATTCTCAAAAGATATAGTTTTTAAAATTTTATTAGTATCTTTCAAAATTACTTTTTCATAACTTTTCAAATCTAGGATTAACTTAAATCTTTCTTTCGACGACCTAACAATTTTATTCAATTCAGAATTGTTTTTATTTAAATATAATTTACAGTCAAATTTTTCATTTCTAAGATAGTTCAAAAGCCTTTTTGACCTAATATAATGACCATTACCAATTAGTTTGGATTTTTCACAAAAAATCTTAATTTTTAATTTTGTTTCTTTCATAATTTACAATCTTTTTTAAACCGGATTTTATTTTAATTTTAGGGCTCCAATTTAAAATTTTTCTTGTAAGAAATATATCTGCTTTTGAAGTGTGATTTTTTTTTGATTTTTTTTTCATCAAAATAATTTTTTTTGTAGATCTTAGTGTGATCATCAATAATTTTAGTACATCCAACAATGAAGTGCTTATAGAAGTGCCAATGTTGAGAATTTGTAATCCTTTTATATTAATTGATTTTGTGATTGCAGAAATAACATCATCCACAAAGATAAAATCTCTCGTATTCTGATAATAGTCTAGTTCAATATTTTTTCTTGAGTTATTCATAATTTTATTTATTAGGTCTGGTATCAACCAACCCTTTTTTTGTTCTACTCCATAAACATTAAATATTCGTAAGATAACAGTATCTATTTTATTTTTTTTATAATTTCTTATCAGCTCTTTTTCACAATTTATTTTTGATTTTGAGTAAGCGTCGTAAGCAAAAATATTTTTTGAAATTATCTTATTTTTTTTATATTTGTATGTACTTGTACTTGGAAAAATAATTTTAAATTTAAATTTATTAGATAATAAAATTATTTTTTTTATAATTCTAAAATTCAAGTCTTTTTTATAAATTGAATTTTTGCCTTTATAAAAGTCAAATCCTAAATGAATAAAACATTTAATTTCTCTAAAAAAATTCTCTTTTTTATTAATAATATTTTTGGTTTTAATAATTTTAAATTTTTTTTTTCTTTTCCTTAAATGCTGTGTTAAGTGTGAGCCCAGAAAGCCTGAGGAACCTGAGATTAAAATCATTTCTATTTAAATTTTAATAATGCCAATCTAAATATTTTTTTAGACCTTGATTTAAATTAATAAATTTTTTTTTGTTAATTATTTTTTGTGTTTTTTTCATGCAAGGTACTCTCCTTGACGGGGACCCTTGAGTATTTTTATTTTTAAATATTTTTTTTTTACTTTTCAAAATATTTTTTATTTTTTTTGCTAGATCAAATATTTTAATCTCTTCTTTTTGATTTCCAATATTAAATGTTTGATTTTTTATTTTTTTATTTAGAGTTAAATTAATTATTTGATCTAGTGCATCATCTATAAAACAAAACGCTCTTTTATGTGATGGAGAAAAAATACCAATTTTAGAATTTTTTTTATTTTTAAACTTATTTATCAATTCAGGTATCACATGTGAAAATCCCATTCTTGGACCATAAATATTGTGGGGTCTTAAAATTAAAAACTCTAAACCACTAAATTCTACAATTTTTTCTCCTAGTAACTTAGATAAATAATATGAGTCCCTAGGTGAGTTTTTTTTGGAAATATGCAAAAGAGTATCTTCCTTAAGAGGAAAATTTACGATTTTTTCTTTGATTGCCGGAGAATAAACTTCGCTGGTTGAAAAAAAAACAAATTTAGTTTTTTTATTATGTTTTTTTAAGGCATCTATTGTATTTAGTAACATCTTTATATTTTCGTTAAATGTCTTTTCAGGGTTTAAAATAACATTTTTAACTCCTAATCTAGCTGACAGATGAAAAACATAATCTATTTTTTTTATGTTGATTTCAAAAGGTTTTGTAAGATCTATATTTAAAAACTTTACATTTTTATTTTTAATTAAATTTTTAAATAATTTATCTTTTTTTCCTCTTGTCAAATTATCTAATAAAAGAAATTTAACTTTTTTATTTATTATTCTATTTGTAAGATGATACCCAATAAATCCTGCTGCTCCTGTTATTAAAATTGTTTTCATTAATTTATACCTAGTGTAAATATATTTAATCTATTAATCATTCTATTTTTTTTTTCAATTGGAATACAATTATTTAAATCGAAAATAATAGATTTCTTTGAAAATTTATTTAAACTTAATTTTTTATATTCTTCATGTGGAGTGCAAAAAATAACAATGTCATAATGATTAAATTTAAATTTTTGCTTAGTAAATTTTATGTTTATTTTTTTGTCTTTTTTTTCTTTCAAAAATACGTCACTTACGTGAATTTTAGCTCCTAATTTTTTTAATTTTTTATATAAAACTAAGCTAGGACTATTTCTAAAATCGCCGATTCCCTCTCTGTAGCTTAAACCTAAAATTAAAATCTTCTTGCTCTTAATTTTTTTTGATTTTTCTTTAATATATTGCACTGATGTTTCCGGCATATTTCTGTTGGTTTTCATAGTTAAATTCACAAAAGGGAAATTTAGTCTCTTTTTAAATATTTTATTTACAGCTGTAGGTGCAAATGTTGGATCTTTGGTTAAACAATAACCTCCTACACCTAGCCCAGGTCTCATAATGTTTTTATGACTCTCTCTTTTTTTTATAGCATCAATAACATTGTAAATATTCACTCCACTTATTTTAGAGAATTTAGTCCACTCATCTATAAATGCTATATTTGTAGCTCTATAAGAGTTCTCTAAAATTTTTGAAAATTCACATTCGGTGTTAGTTTCAAGAACAGAAAGAGGATATTTATTTGTATTAATTAATTTTGAAAAAAACTTTCTCGTTAAGTCTTTAGTTTTTTTATTCACTCCAGAAAGTACCCTGAAATTATTTATAATTGAGTCGTAGTAATTTTTACCGGGCATTATTCGTTCATAAGAATAAGAGAGTTTTACATCAAATTTACTGAAGCCTCTTTTAATAAAAGAATTATTAAAAATTGGTAAGATAATTTTATCACATGTGCCTGGAGGTAAAGTTGTTTCAATAATTATTAGAACATTCTTATTAACCATCTTTGAAATTTTATTAAAAAAAAATTTAAGATTTTTAAAAGGTTGAGATGATTTGCCTATAATTTCAAAATTAATACTCACAATAATTATATTTGCATTTCTTATTTCATTTAAATCATTTGAGACTTTAAAATTTTTTGCAACTAAAGAGTTTTTAAATTTTTTATAAATCTTCTCATCTAAGCTATTTATCGGTAATTCCCCAGAATTTATTTTTTCTTTTAATATTCTTCCTTTGTTATTATCTTTTTCAATACCTATTACTTCGAAATAATTTTTACCTTGTTTATTTTTAGAATTTGAAATAGCAATGGACATTGGTAAACCAACAAAACCTTGACCTATCACGCAAACTTTTTGAATTTTATTTTTTTTCTTCATTATATTTCAAGTAAGGATTTGCATATAAATTAATAACTCTATCACAAATTTTTATTGTATTTTCTCTATGTGATACAATTAAAATTGTTTTTGATTTTTTAAAATTATCTAAAGAAGTTAAAATTTCATTCTCAGTGTTAATATCTAAGGTGCTAGTAGCTTCATCAAAAATTAAAATAGGATTATTCCTGTATAATTCCCTAGCAATACCTATTCTTTGCTTTTGGCCATCAGATAATTTTATTCCTCTTTCTCCTATTATAGTGTCAAATTTTTTATCTAATTTAACGATAGAGCCATAAATTTGAGCCTCTTTTGCTGCTTTTATTATTCTATTATCATCAATATTTTTTTCGTTGATTCCAAAAGCAATATTATTTCTTATTGTATCATCCAAAAGATAGCAGGAAGCAGGGATATAACCGATCATTTTATGCCAACTATTTGTATTTTTTTTAATATCAGAGCCATCAACTTTAACTGAACCATTATTTGGTTCAATTAAACCAGTTATTAAATCTACTAATGTGGATTTACCAACACCACTTTTTCCTATAATTCCTAAAATTTCATTCTTTTTAATTTTTAGTGAAAAATTTTTTATTAAAAAATTTTTTGATGTTGGATATTTGTAATCAATATCTTCTAAACTAATTTCATTCTCAAATTTTAATTGTAACTTCCTTAAGTCGGGCGACTCTTTAGTCTTAAGGCTTGCAGAATTAAATTCTTCATACAACTTTTCAATTGCTACTTTATCAAACGAAATAGATTGGAATGAGCTGTAAATTCTATAAATACTTGGCATAAGTTTAAAAACAGCTGCAACAAATAAACCTAGAGTTGGTATCATATCTTTTAAGTCTAAATTTGTGGTAGAAAGTGAAGAAACAAACAAAACTAGCGGTAGAAATATTATAAAAATTATCTCAAGCCAAATTTTTGGCAATTCTGTAATTGTATTATGTTTATAAGCTGATTTAACAAATTCATTAATATGAAAATTATACTTATTTGTAAAAATTTTTTGACAATTTTTAAGCTTTACATCTTTTATAGCTTGTAATCCCTGTTGAAGACTTTTAAGAGCATCCCCCGTAGTTTCCTGTCTGATAAGACCCCATCTTTCAACTCTTTTATTGGTTATCATATAAAGTATTAAAACAGATAAACCCATGACTATGAGGGCAAAACTTGTTTCCAATGGCCTAAGTATTAATAATGTAATTACAATCGCAGTGAAAATAGCACTTTCAGATAATAGTTTTATAAAAGTATTTACGACGGATGAATAATTTTTACATTCTACTAAGACGTTTCTTATTAATACTGCTGAATTTTTATCGAAATGATAAGATATATTACTATTTAAATATAAATTATAAAGTTTAGTCGAGGTCAATTTATAAATATTTAATGAATATTTATTTTGCCAATAATAATAAATTACTAAATAAATGTTTTTAATGACATAAATTATTACTAACAAAATAAAAATTTTGGCTATTAAAGATATTTCTCCAAAGATATTAATATTTTCAAAAAAACCTTCTAGATCATAATTAAATTTATTCAAATTTCCGTCAACTACTAAAGTTAAAATTGGTAAAATTAAACTTATACCAACAGCTTCAAGAACAGACGTTATTAATGTTGCAAGCAATAAGATAATACCCTTAAACTTTTCTGAACTTGGTAAAATATTTAAAGTTTTAAAATATATGTTTTGATTTTTCATATTTTAAATTAATTTACTTTTTACAAAATCTTTTAATATAGTATTTCCTGGATTGTAATTTAAAAAAATATTTTTGTTTTTTACTCTTAAATCCCAATCTTTTTTTTTCAAATGAAATATATCTAAAACTTTTTTTTCAAATCTTTCATATTTTAAGTCACAATCCCAAAAAAAATTTTCTTTTATTTTAAAAGGCTTAAAAGGAAAAGAGACAACTTTATTACCTCTCGAAAGTGACTCCATGCCCAATGTTGAGTCCATAAATAAAGTAAGTTGCGATCTATCTATAAGATTATATTTTTTTTCAAAATTTGAATCAGATACTATTTCCACTTTGTTACCTAATTTAAATGTTTTATTATAAATATTTACTGAAACTCCTGGTTTTGTAGCTATAGAAAATTTAATTTTAAATTTATGGTTTATTAATTTTAAAAATTTAATCAACAAAAGTTCTCTGGAGAAATACTTTACTTTTTCACCCTTTAGATATTCCTCTCTGAATTGTGAAATTAATAAAATTTTTTTATTTTTTTTATTATTATTTTTTTTATAGTAGTTGTTTCTAAAAGATCCCAAAATTTTCTTTTTAAAGTTAAATATCTTAGAGTATAGTTTTTTATCTTCTTGAGAAAATAAGAAAATTAAGTCAGACTTATATTCATTTTTTCTTTTAAAATTAAAACTTTTAAAATTTGGCAAAGTTCTGAAGCCATCTTGAACTGCAATAAATATTATTTTCTTGTCAGCTACTATGTCCTTTAATAAATAAAAAGTTGGATGTAACTCAAGAAAAGTTATTATGACTTTTGGCTTAACATATTCTATATAAGTTTTCATATAATTTTTAGTAATATTTTTTAATCCGTTAACAGCTATACTTTTGTAAATTATAAAAAAATTTATTTCCTCTAAACGTAAATAAAGAACTTCGACTGGTAATTTTAAAGTTTTTTGTAAAATACTATTATTGGTATAGTCAAATAACAGAAGTTTTGACTCTTTGGGTTTATGAAAAATTATTTTTGCTTTAAAAAGTTGAGTAAAATAAATGAAAAAATATTTAATTCTTTGCATATTTTATATTTAATTTTTTTAAAACTTTTCTAGTAAGTGGAGAATGCTTACTTATATTAATCGGACACCTTCTATTTAGAAGCGATTCAAAGTAAATAGGTTCTAATCCAAAACCAGGTCTTATTCTTTTTATATTTTTTTTAGTAAATTTTTCTCCTTTTTTAATATCCGCAATACTAAATATAGATCTTCTAAAAATTTTACTTTTATTTTCAGAGTTATTTCGGTAAAAATAATTTTTTCCTAAGTATTTATAAGTTTCATTCATTTGATTTTTAAATTTTTTAATTTCTTCACCTTTTATTGAAAATTCTATGTCGAGACCCTTTTTTTGGTTTTTTAACCCTATGTGTTTTTCAATAACTTCCGCACCGGCTGCTATTGCTGCTATTCCTATTTTATTATTTTTCGAATGATCTGAGAAACCTACGGTACATCTAAATTCTTTTTTTAATATTTTAATATTATTTAAGTTAAACTCTTCATCTTTTGCAGGATAACTGCTTACGCAATAAAGTAGAGTTATATCTTTAGCACCATTTTTTTTTGCAATTGAGTAAGTTTTGCTTATTTCACTTAAGTTTGCCATCCCAGTAGAAATAATCATTGGTTTTTTTGTAGATGCAATTTTTTTTATCAAAGGTATATCCGTCATTTCAAATGAAGCAACTTTGTACATTGGGCAATTTATCTTTTCTAAAAAATCTACAGCTGTTTCATCAAAGGGTGTGCTGAATATCTTGATTCCTATTTTTTTACTATAATTAAATAATTGTTCATGCCATTTAAGTGGGGTGTGTGCTTCATCATATAGTTCCCAAAGATTATAATCCTTCCACAAACCTTTTTTAATTTTAAAATATTTTTTATTAGAATTTACTGTCATAGAGTCAGCAGTATATGTTTGAATTTTTACTGCATCAGCACCATTAATTTTTGCACACTTAATTAATTTCTTTGCAAGATTTATATCTCCACAATGGTTTGCAGAAATTTCTGCAATTAGAAAAGGTTTTTTCATTTTATTTAGAATTTTTAATTATTTAACTGATAAAAGTTTTTTAGCTAATTTTGATATTTTCTGGTCGTCTTTATAAATTTGATATAAAATTTTAGATGTAGATTTATGGTCTAATTTTAAAGATAGTCTAAGAAGATCCATCCAATTTTTATTATTTTTTGACCTAATTTTTTGTATTTGATTTACTAATTTTAACGATTTTTTATATTTTCTCATTTCTATGATAATCTTTATACTTTAAAATAGTTTTATCAATGTTTTGATTCCATTTTTTTAAAACTTTAGTAGGCAAGTCGCTCTTTAAATGAAACGTTCCTTTTCCTAATTGCTTATGACATTTATAATTTCCACTAATCAATTTATTTAGATTTTCAATTAATAATTTTTCTAATTCTTCAAAAAGAATTTTGTACGTTCTTTTAAATGTAAGTTTTGAATTTTTTTTCAAATTAAAATACCTTTTTTTTCGGACTATAATTTTTCCCGTATCTATTCCTGTATCAATTTCATGTAAAGTTACTCCGCTAGGAGTTTTTTCCATAAAAGACCAAAAATTTGGATGAGCTCCTCTATTAAATGGCAAGTAACTCATATGTAAGTTAATTATCGGCCTCTCTAATTTTTTAATTATATCTTTATTGATTATATGTCTGTAACCAAAACTTATTATTAAATCAAATTTTCTAAAGAAATTTAATATTGGTTTTTTTTTTGAGTTTATTAATTTAATATTTTTAAATTTCTTTAAAATTAATTTATATAACTTTGTTTCATTTTTGTTATATCCAATTACTAGTATTTTTTTCATCTTAAGAATATATATTTTTTATTATCAAATGAATATTTGACGTTATATTTTTTTGTCTTAAGAAAAATTTTTTTTTTAACGATCTTTTGATTGCTATTTTTTTTTAGATATAAAATGATTTCATTTTTTTTGATAAATATATTTCTATAATATTCCACCATTTTTTTTAAAAGCAAAAAATCTTTTTTAGTATCAATAGAAATAGAAAGTTTATCTTGATTTTTAAATTTTTTACTTAAATTTACTTTTTGTATTTTATACAAATCTTTTCTTATAAAAAAGTAAGTAAGGTACTCAGTCGAATTTAAATCTTCTATAAATTTATAATTTTTCTCTAATGCTTTTAATGAAAAAATTTCTGGTCTTAAACCTATTGGTAGTGATTCTGTATAAGTATAGTCATTACCTCGCTTAATATGAAGATTAGCTAAATTTAAAATTGCAGAAGGATCAGTTAAAGGATTATCACCTGTAACTCTAACAAAATGTTT
>MDSV01078331.1_pt1 | contig 11685 bp, 13 predicted proteins | sample 810851 | NCBI WGS metagenome assembly MDSV01 (sample SAMN05326640, study PRJNA326480) | marine metagenome | isolation source: seawater | place: Atlantic Ocean: North East | collected 2012 | reverse complement strand
TTGGCTACTTTACGCTTCGCTTTACGCTTCGCCTTTTTCTTGGCTACTTTACGCTTCGCTTTACGCTTCGCCTTTTTCTTGGCCGTTTTACGCTTAGCCTTACGTTTAGCCTTCTTCTTGGCTGTTTTACGCTTAGCCTTACGTTTAGCCTTCTTCTTGGCTACTTTACGCTTAGCCTTACGTTTAGCCTTTTTCTTGGCTACTTTACGCTTGGCCTTTCTCTTTGCTGTCTTCTTCTTGGCTACTTTACGCTTCGCCTTTCTCTTTGCAGTCTTTTTCTTTGCAGTCTTACGTTTAGCTTTTCTCTTTGCCATTGTTATAGACTCCCCTAGAAATTGAACATTAAATTAATTTAATAAACAAGACATCTTAAAACTAATACATCGCAAAGCAACGTATTGAGAATGGATTATAATCATGTTTTTTATTTTTTCTATGTTTTTTTTTAATATTTTTCTTTTTTTTAAAAAACTCTCTACTTTTATCGTTAAAAATTCATTTTGTTGCGCAAAAGTTACAAAATATTCATAAAAATATCTTCTGTAACCTCTTTTACATCTTTCATTCCATCAATACTTATATAATTAATCTTGCAATCATCTAGCTTTGATAAATTTTTATAATAGTTTATTAAGGGCGACGTTTCCTCTCTGTAAACATCTAAACGTTTTCTAACTGTACTTTCTTGATCGTCATCCCGTTGTATGAGTGCTTCTCCTGTTTCATCATCTACGCCTTCGATTCTAGGCGGGTTAAATTTCACATGGTACGTTCTACCCGATGCTAAATGCACTCTTCTGCCTGACATGCGTTTTACAATTTCCTCATCTTTTACAGTGATTTCAATAACATAATCGATAGTTATATTAGATTCTTTTATTCCATTTGCTTGGACGAGTGTGCGAGGAAAACCATCAAATAAATAGCCCTTTTTACAATCATGTTGATTAATTCTTTCTTTTACCAAGTTCTGAATTAAATTATCTGATACCAATCCTCCAGCATCCATAATTTCTTTTGCAGATTTCCCTAATTCTGTTCCTTCTTTTATTGCGCTTCGCAACATATCTCCTGTCGATATTTGTGGAATATCAAATTTTTTACTTATCATATTTGCCTGTGTACCTTTACCGGCACCTGGTGGACCCAATAATATTATTTTCACTTTTTAAATACCTATAATTTTATATAATAATTTAGCATCATTATTCGATAAAATAGGGAAGATGTAAAAATATTATGAAAATTGACATTGATAAAGGTGACTCTAATCTAAATAGAATAACCTCTTATTCAAGTGATTGTATTAAATTAGAAAATATCACAATAAAAGAAAGTTTGGTTGTTTCTCCAACTCGCTTAGCCGAGGGCATGTTTAGTAATAATTTCCATGATTTTGATCTGAAAAATTTAGAAAAAATCATGTTATGGAACCCAGAAATAATTCTAATTGGAAGTGGGAAATCCAATCATCTACCTAGTCATGAATGGACAATATGCGCCAATAACCACAATATAGGATTTGAAGTTATGTCAACGGGAGCGGCATGTCGCAGTTACAACCTATTAGTTGATGAAGGACGCGATGTTGTTGCCTGCTTATTTCTACCTGCTTAAATTTATTTTTTTGGCAAATAATTTAAGGGGTTTACTGGTTTTCCATTTAAACGTATTTCAAAATGTAAAATATTTCGCCCAGTCGGATCTTGCCCCATTTCAGAAATCTTTTCCCCAGCCTTAATAATATCGCCCTCTTTAACCAATAGTGACTCATTATATGCGTATGCACTCAAGAATTTTTCAGAGTGTTTAATGATGATGAGTTTCCCATAACCAACAAGTCCGCTACCACTATATACAATTTCACCTTTAGCAGCAGCTTTAACTGCCTGACCAGACGAGCCCAAAATATCAACACCCTTCTTTGATGTTGGGGAATTTAGTTTCAAAATTTTTCCTTTGGTTGGCCAGAACCAATCCACTACTTTACTTGATAAATTCTTATCTTTTTTCTTTGCAATATTCTGCTTTATACTACTTCCATCGTTTGCAACAGGTTTTTTGCGATTTGACTTAGGCTCAGATTTAACCTTTTTTTTCTTAAAAACTGATTTAAAACAAATTTTATCTCCCAAATAAATAACATATGGGCTTTCTATTCCATTCCAGTCTGCCAGCCTCTTATAATCATAATTATAACGCCATGCAATTGAGTATAATGTATCGCCCTTAGTCACAAGGTAACAATCCGGAGTTTTTTTTGTTCTTTGATTGGTTGACTTCTTTTTAACTTTTTTAGTTGTTTTGGTGACAGTTGGAGATGATTCTTTTACCTCTTGACGTTGCGTTACTGGAGCCACACCACTTCCAGAACAGCTTTGAAGAAGAATAATAAAAAATAGTAAGAAAAATGAATTTTTATATTGGAATAACATTCAATTTTTATCGACTCGCATCAATTCCTGAGAGCATTGGAACAAAACTCACAGAATCAAGAAGTTTTTCGTTAAAGCCTTCTTCCTCTCGAGTAATTAGTAATAATTTCTGTTGTCCTGGCTCGCCCACAGGAATAATTAAACGGCCACCCAAAGCTAGCTGTTCTTTCAATGGCTCTGGGACACCTATTGGAGCAGCTGAAACAATTATTCCGTCATAAGGACCATGAGCTGGCCACCCAATATTTCCATCAGAATGTTTAGTTAATATATTGATACAATTTAGTTTTCGAAACCTTTCCCTTGCCCTTATTAACAAGCCATTAATCCTCTCAATGGTATATACATATTTAGCAAACTGAGCTAATACAAATGTTTGATAACCACACCCAGTGCCTATTTCTAATACTTTTTGAAGCTCATTATCTTCTATTAGCACTTCAATCATTTTTGCAACAATATAAGGCTGTGAAATTGTTTGATTAAAACCTATTGGTAATGCTGTGTTTTCGTAAGCACGAGTTGCCAACGCTTCATCAACAAAAAAATGTCGTGGTGCATTTCTTATCACGTCCAAAACAATTTCTGATTCTATTCCCATCTCTAATAATATTTCTGCAAGACGATCACGAGTCCTTTGTGATGTCATGCCTATACCTCTCAGATCTGACTGCATTAATTAAGAACCTCAACCCATTTAGAAATGACGGGTAAAAACTGGTGTTTAGTTAAATCCACATGCATCGGTGTTATTGAAACTTTATTAGATCGTATTGCATAAAAATCAGTACCCTTCCCAGCGTCCTGTTCAGCGCCAACCTCTCCCACCCAGTAAACTTTGCGTCCTTTTGGGTCAAATGCCTCTACGGCTGGCTCTGACTTATGACGGTTACCAAGGCGAGTTACCTCAAAACCTTTGATATCATTTTGATTGATATCCGGAATATTAATATTTAATAATGTCTCCTCTAATGGATGCTCCATTATTGATTGAATAACTTTTTTTGCTACTAACACTGCTGATGAATAATTTGTAGGGCTCTGTCCTACTAATGAAAAAGCAATTGCGGGACAACCTAAAAATCTACCTTCCATTGCAGCTGCAACAGTTCCAGAATAGAGTACATCATCACCTAAATTAGCACCTGCATTTATTCCGCTAATTACCATATCTGGTTCTTCATCTAATAAACCTGTTATTGCAAGATGAATGCAATCGCTTGGGGTTCCATTAACATAATAGAATCCTCTCTTATCCTGCTTTACATGAAGAGGTGAGTCTAATGTAAGGGAATTACTTGAACCACTGCAGTCTCTATCAGGCGCGACAACAGTTACCTTCCCTATTTCACTTAGAATGTCTGCCAATGCAGAAATTCCGGGAGCTTGATATCCATCGTCATTGCTTAATAAAAAGTGCATATGTATTGATAAATAGGTGTGTTGCGTATCAGTTTAATAAAAATTCTAATAATGCTTTTGAGGAGTGCAATCGATTTCCCGCTTCCTCCCAAACAACGCTTTGCTGCCCCTCTAGAATCTCCTCAGTAACTTCTTCATCACGATGAGCCGGTAAACAATGCATGAACAGAGCATTACTTTTTGCGCAAGCCATTATCTCTGAATTAACTTGATATTTGATAAATTTCTCTTTTCTATCTTTTTGTTCGCTTTCTTGCCCCATGCTTGCCCAAACATCCGTAATTACTAAATCGGCTTTCTCAACCGCTTTAAATGGGTCATGCTCAATAGATGTATTTTCCTTTGATAATTCATATATTTCTGATGCAGGAACAAAGTCCTTAGGACATGATATAACCAACTCAAAATTAAAAATCCTTGCTGCATTCATGTAAGAATGACACATGTTATTCCCATCCCCTAGCCAAACAACTTTTTTGTTTTCAATTGAGCCGCGTGCTTCTGTATATGTCAGTAAGTCTGCAAGCAACTGGCAGGGATGAAAACTATCTGATAATCCGTTGATTACTGGAACGTCAGAATAATTTGTAAACTCCTCTAGCTTCTCATGCTCAAATGTTCTAACCATTATGCAATCGACCATTTTTGATAGAACCCTAGCTGTATCTTTTAATGGCTCTCCACGTCCAATTTGAGTCCCTGTTGGAGCAAGATAAATTGCATGACCGCCAAGTTGTGCCATTCCTGTCTCAAAAGAAACTCGAGTTCTGGTAGATGATTTCTCAAAAATCATACCCAATACGCGATTATTTAGTGTCGTTGTATACTTTTTATGTTTAATTTGCTCTTTTAATTCTAGTGCGCGATTTATAATTGATTCTAGTTCTTTACGACTTAAACTATTGAGAGTTATAAAATGTCTGATACTCATAACAAATACCTTTTAAAAATATTAAGTAGTTATTGATTTAATGCGCATGTAATAGATGTTTTTTTAATATGTCAGTCAAAATTAATACAACTTCATCTGCTTCTGATTCTTTCATAATTAAAGGCGGTAATAATCTAATTACATTACTTGATGTAACATTAATCAATAGTTTTCTTTCTAGTGCTTTGGCAACTAAGTTTAAACAATCTTTTTCTAGTTCAATTCCCATCATTAAACCTTTGCCGCGTATATCGATTACTCCTTTCATTCCTTGAAGTGATTCCTTCAATTTTTTTAGAAAATATATGCCTAACTTAGCCACTTGTTGATCCATTTCTTCTTTTTCGAGAAGATTCACTACTTCTAACGCAACCCTCGATGCAAATGGATTTCCACCAAAAGTTGAACCATGACTACCTGCCTTAAATAATTCAGCTGCTCTTCCTCTTGCTAAACAGGCTCCGATGGGGACTCCATTTCCTAATGCTTTAGCTATTGTTATTACATCGGGTAATATGGATTCATGTTGAAATGCAAACCATTTTCCTGTTCTACACATACCCGTTTGCACTTCATCAACAATCATCAAAAGATTATTTTGATCGCATAAATCTCTAATGGCTTTTAAATAGCCATGGTCAGGGACGATGATACCTCCCTCGCCCTGGATAGGCTCAACCATTATTGCAACCACATTTTTCGAAACTTTCAAAATAGCACCCAAAGCTTCAATATTATTGAAGGGTGCATGCATGAAACCACCTAATAGAGGCTTAAAACCATCTCTTACTCTTTTCCCTGACGCGCTAATGGTTCCCATAGTTCTTCCATGAAAACTATTTTCCATAACAATAATTGCTGAGTCATCTACCTTTTGATTATGAGCATGAAGACGAGCCAACTTAATAGCTGCTTCATTTGCTTCTGCACCGGAATTACAAAAAAATGCCCTGTCCATCTCGGAATGGTTAGTAAGTTTTTTAGCTAACTGCTCCTGAAACGGGATACGATAAATGTTTGAGGTATGAATTAATGTAGCTGATTGTTCTGTAATTATTTTAGAAATCGATGGATGTGAGTGTCCTAATCCACAAACTGCGATCCCACTTAATGCATCTAAGTATTTTTCACCTTTACTGTCTATAAGCCATGAACCTGTGCCTTTAACAAATTCAACCGGTAAAGGGCTATAATTATTCATTAAAAAATCACTCATAAAGCTTTTTTCCTAATAATCTTTTTCCCAAAATATAGTAATTATTTTTAGTTAAAAAATAACAAGCCCGGCCATAGCCGGGCTGATAATACTCTGCTTATTAAAACTCTCTACTATATGGGTAAGCCGTGCCCATACCCAACCATGCACATTAACATGGGAATCGATAGTAAAGTATTCGTTCTTGAAGCCATTAATGCCGTATTTTTAGCTCGTGCAATTTCATCTGCACTTGCCTCGATAATACCCAAAATTTTCTTTTGGTTTGGCCAAATCAAAACCCAAACATTAAAAAGCATAATTGTCCCTAGCCATGCACCCACGCCAATAGTAACGCCCATAACTCCACCATTTAACATAAATGCATCATGCAAACTTAAAGGCAAGTAATAATGCAAGGCAATAGCTCCGGTTATCCAGGTCAACAATGCTCCCCAACGAAACCACCACAATGCACGCGGAGCAACATATTTGTTTATTGCTGCCGGCCCCGGACCACCTTCATCTGCCAAAGCTTCTCCAACAGCTGGTACTTGAACAAAATTAAAATAGTAAAGCAAACCAATCCATATAATGCCAAAAAAGACATGTAGCCAAACAACTAAAGACCATCTCTCATTCATAGTTTCCAATACAGCCCCATCATTATTGATATAAAAGGCTAATATTACGGCTAACACAAAACCTAAAGTTATTGTCGCTCGTACTGATTTCAATGGATTCATAAAATTATTCTCCTGCGTGGTAATCATTATTATTAGATTTAAATAATTGAACTGGTTCAGATTATACTTGCCTCTTAAAAGGCTTTCATCATTTTTTAATGTGTTATTTTCTTAATTTTTATGCATTTAGAGTACTCTGAGGTTATGGCTGAATAAAGCCTTATTTCTAGATTCTTTTGTGATATCTTTTTTGTTATCATTTAGCCATTGATTATATTAAATATTTAGGAAGGTTATTATGGACGCTGTAATCGAGCAAATTAAAAATACACTCACATCAAACCCAGTGGTTATATTCATGAAGGGTACCCCAGACTTTCCACAGTGCGGATTTTCGATGCAAACATGTCAGGCTCTAAAAGCATGTGATATTGAATTTAGTTTTGTTGATGTCCTTGCGCAACCTGAGATGAGAGAAAATCTCCCTAAGTATTCTGACTGGCCAACATTTCCCCAGCTATTTATTGATGGTGAGTTAATAGGTGGTTGTGATATTGCTATGGATATGTTTGAAAAAGGCGAGCTTCAGAAATTAACAAAAGAAGCTGTGAATAAATAGAAAATTGCTGTTTCTAATCCACTTCGTTTTTCATCCAGATGCATTTACCGCCACTTTTCTCATGAATTGATTCTAGTAATAACTGATGTTGTGTCAATTCGCTTTCTGTTGGCTCAATAATTATTTTTTTTGTTTGCTTTACATTGATCTCTTGTTTGTTTTCTTCCGCATTAGATTTCTTTGACTCAGTCTCTGTGAAAGAGAGGGTTGTTTGACCACCAGTTATTCTTAGGTATACATCTAAAAGAATTTGAGCATCTAATAAAGCTCCGTGTAAATCACGCTGAGAGTTATCAACTTCATAGCGTTTGCATAAAGCATCGAGATTATTCTTTTGGCCGGGGTGTTTTTCACGTGCTAAAACCAAAGTATCAAAAATTTTACAATAATCCTCAACTCGGCCCCACTTTTTCCCCAATAATCTTAATTCAGAATTTATAAATCCAACATCAAATGGAGCGTTATGTATAATTAATTCGCTTCCTTTTATAAAATCGATAAATTCCTGAGCAATATCAGCAAAACGAGATTTATCAGATAAGAACTCGTTGCTTAAACCATGAACATTGAAAGCTCCGTCATCAATTTCACGTTCTGGATTAAGGTACTGGTGAAAATTACGACTAGTCTCGCGTCGATCGACCAATTCAATACAACCAATTTCAATTATCCTGTGACCTTGTTTTGGCTCAAGCCCAGTTGTTTCTGTATCAAGAATAATTTGTCTCATATTGATAATTCGTCAATTGCTTTATTTGCTAGTAAATCGACTCGTTCATTCTCATCATGTCCACTATGCCCTTTAACCCATACCCATTCAATATGATGAATTCTGCATGCTTTATCTAATCTTTGCCAGAGATCCATATTCTTTACTGGCTTCTTTGAGGATGTCTTCCAGCCGCGCTTTTTCCAATCATCCATCCATTCAGTTATACCATTCATGACATATTTTGAGTCGGTTGTTAGAACAACTTCACACGATCTTGTCAGCGCCTCTAAGCTCATGATAGCGGCCATTAATTCCATACGGTTATTAGTTGTCTCTGGTTCAGAACCATAAAACTCTTTTTCAGAATCGTCAAACCTTAACAAAACCCCCCAACCACCAGGTCCCGGGTTTCCTCGACATGCGCCATCAGTAAATATTTCGATTTTCTTTGTCATTATTTTTTTATCGCTGTTCTTGATGTTGGTTCGACAAACTCAGTTGATAAGATAGTTCTTCTTTTTTTCCAATTTACTTTAATTGGGCTAATTGGTGCTACACGTTTTTTTGCTACCACAATATATAATCCACCAAATATTGGGTAACAGTATTTACCAAGTCGTTCTAGTGGTAAAAACTTTTTCAATAATGTCGTATTAGAAAATGGCGGTGAAAAGAAAAAATAATTTACCCTTTCGCATTCAAAATCAAGTAGAGATAGCCAGTCTTTTAATTTTGAAACTGATACCAATTGTCCGCCCCATGGCATTTTATTCCACCAACAAAAAAATAACTGCCATAACCCCCATAAACTTAGCGGATTTATCCCGATAATAACAGCATGCCCTTCACAAATAAGTACTCTTTCCATTTCTCTTAATAATTTGTGGGTATCTTTCGAATATTCTAATACGTGAGGTAACAACAGCACATCAATACTATCCATTCCTATAGGGAGCTCTTCGGTATCAGTCCTTATAGCTTTTTTTATATTATTCCTAAATTCACTATTTTCTAAAAAAAGAATCGTTTTGTTTGCCACACGAGATGACTTAAGATAATCAAGCTCAGCATAGTAACCGCACTGCACTATATGATAACCGAAGAGCTTAGGGAGTATTTCCTCTAGCTGCTGTAACTCTTGGGCATAAACTATCTTACCAAGAGGACTTTGAAACCACTTAGAAAGTTTGTCTCTTAAGGTTAATTCATTTAAGCTTTTGGAGTCCATTATATTTCACATTAATTACATACAAATAGATAGAAGCATACTAATTTATCAAGGATTTTAAATAATGCTAGAGATCATACCTGTTACGGCATTAAAGGATAACTATATTTGGGTCATAAAGAATAAATTGACTTCAGATATAGTGATAATCGATCCAAGTGAACATGCTACTGTACTTAAATTAATAGAATCCAAAAAATTAAATCCTATAGCAATACTTATAACACACCATCACTGGGACCACGTTGGCGGCATAAATGGCATATTAGAAAAATATGACATACCTGTTTACACCCCTAAAAAAGAGAAAGTAAAAGGAAGCACAAATCCAGTCAGCGAGGGAGATATAATTACGCTAGATGAGCTTGATCTAAAAATTAATATTATAGACGTTCCCGGACATACATTAGGAGCAGTAGCTTATTATGCCCGGGATATGTTATTTAGCGGTGATACTCTATTTACAGCTGGCTGTGGACGCTTGTTTGAGGGTACTGCAGAACAAATGTATAATTCGTTATCAAAAATAAATGCCCTGCCAAATCAAACGCTAGTTTTTTGCGGACATGAGTATACGATTGCCAATTTAAAATTTGCAGAAGTTGTCGAAAGCGACAATAAAGTAATTAAAAAAAGGCTTTATGAGGCCCAAAAAAGAAGAAAAAAAGGGCTGCCCACGGTACCGGCTACTTTAGAAATTGAGAATCAAACTAATCCGTTTCTTCGTTGTAACGAACAAGCAGTTATTGATTCTGCAAGCAATCACGCAGGAAAGTCATTTAATGACCCTGTTGAGGTTTTTGCTACAATAAGAAATTGGAAGGACTCCTTCTAAAATCATAAAGATAAATAAATAATCATAAAATTCATAAATAAATGATATATAAAACAGTATTTTACATAATATTATTCATGCTATTTCTTATTAATGGTTGTAGCTATATGAATAAAACTGAGGTTATTGAAGAACAAATAACGAGTAAAGAATCGCCCAATATTGAAAAGGAAATTAGCTTAGAATCTGATGACTTTGGGGATTCAGAAATCCTAGGCCAAGAAAAAAAAGAGGATTTCGTTGACGAAACTGAAGCACAAAAAATCTATACAGATTTATGGATTATGATTCAAGATGAACTTGTTTTTGAGAGGAACATCAATAGAAAAAAAGTTCAGGATAAAATTGCATGGTTTGCTCGAAATCAACAATACATCGACCGTGTGACTAAACGTGCTGAACCATACCTGTTCCACATTGTAAAAAAACTGAAAGAACGCGATATGCCGCTTGATTTAGCTTTACTACCAATAGTAGAGAGTGCATATCAACCATTTGCGCAATCGCCAAGTAGAGCTTCTGGGATATGGCAATTCATCCCGGCTACAGGCAAAAGATTTGGCTTAAAACAAAACTGGTGGTACGACGGCCGCCGTGATGTGGTTGCTGCCACAGATGCTGCACTCGATTATCTGGAAGCATTGCATAAAAGATTCAAGGGGAATTGGTTTCATGCGCTTGCAGCTTACAATGCTGGTGAAGGTAATGTTGAGCGTGCTATTAGGAAAAACAAAAAAATAGCGAAAAAAACTGATTTCTGGAATCTAAAACTACCACCAGAAACAAGAAGCTATGTACCAAGTCTATTGGCCATTGCTGAGGTATTAAAAAATAATAAAAAATATAATGTTGAATTTAAACCAATAAAGAATGAACCATATTTTGAAATTATTGATGTTCGAGGACAAATTGATCTAGCAACAGTCTCAAACCTATCCGATCTGCCAATTGATGATATATATATTCTAAACCCTGGTTTTAATCGTTGGGCAACCGATCCCAATGGGCCTCATCGAATACTTTTACCAATAAGTAGAGCAAATGAATTTAGAAAAAAATTAAATAAATTATCAAAATCAGAACGTATTGAATGGAAGCAACATGTAATACGTAAAGGTGAGTCATTAGGTTTGATTGCTGAATTACATAAGACCAGCGTAAGTACGATAAAAGAAGCTAATAATCTAAAAGGGAATATGATTCGTGAAGGAAAATCGTTGCTGATACCAGCTGCAAAAGAGTCAAAAAAATACTACTCGTTAAGTCTCGATGCAAGAAGATATAAAGGCTTAAAAACGAGTGATGGAAAGCGTTATACTTATATAGTAAGGCGCGGCGATAATCTATGGGATATAAGTAGGAAATATGGTGTTAGTGTAAATCAACTTGCTAAATGGAGCGGTATATCAACAAGAAGCTTTTTAAAACCAAAACAAAAATTAATAATTTGGGTAAATGAAGAAAAAAAATATGCCCAAAATAATTCAGTCAATTCTACTACTGGCAATCATCCTGATAAGCACGTTGTAAAAAAAGGAGACTCACTGTGGTTGATTGCAAGAGAATTAGATATTCATGTGGCGGATATTCTTAAATGGAATAATCTAAAAAAAGGTGTGCTA
>MDSV01116267.1_pt1 | contig 11686 bp, 11 predicted proteins | sample 810851 | NCBI WGS metagenome assembly MDSV01 (sample SAMN05326640, study PRJNA326480) | marine metagenome | isolation source: seawater | place: Atlantic Ocean: North East | collected 2012 | reverse complement strand
GTATTAGATATTGGATGTGGAAAGGCTTTTCTGCTTTACGAAATGAAATTAATTTTGCCTGATTTAAAGGTGACAGGAATAGACTCTTCTGAATATGCAGTAAATAACTGCAAAGATGAAATAAAAAGTAATGTATTCTTACATAAAGCTGAGGACAAATATCCTTTTTCTGATGACCAATTTGATTTAGTTTTTTCTATAAACACTTTACATAATCTAAAAATTTTTGATTTAAAAATTGCCCTAATGGAAATGGAAAGAGTGGGTAAAAATGGCTATTTATGTTTAGAAAGTTTTAGAAACGAAAAAGAATTATTTAACTTAGAATGCTGGGCTTTGACTTGTCAATCCTTTTATAGCCCTGATGAGTGGATTTGGATCTATAAAAACTTTGGATACAACGGAGATTATGAATTTATTTATTTTGAATAATCTCATATTAAGATATTTAAAATTAGCATGAATAAAAACAATCTTATTTCAAAAAGAAATCAGTGCAGATTATGTGATAGTAAAAATTTAGTTATGGCTGTTCCATTAAAGCCAACACCAGTGGCTGAAAAATATTTATCAGAGGAAGAATTAAATAATGATGAACTGTTTTGTCCATTAGATCTTTTTATGTGTAAAGATTGTGGCCATATACAATTGTTAGATATAGTAGAGCCTAATTTTCTATATAGTGATTATACATATTCAAGCGGTAGGTCTAAAGGATTAGTTGATCATTTCGAAAAATATGCAGATGATATTTGTAAGAAATATTTACCCTCAGAAAATAATCTTGTAGTAGATATAGGAAGTAATGATGGAACTTTACTGAAATTTTTTAAAAAACAAAAGCTTAGAGTCTTAGGTGTTGATCCAGCAAATGAAATTGCTCAAAAAGCAACAAAAGAAGGAATAGAAACTATACCGAAATTTTTTGATAAGCAATTAGCCAATGAAATTATAGAAAAATATGGCAAAGTTAAAATTGTGACAGCAAATAATGCTTTTGCTCATATGGATAATTTAAGAGAAATTATGGAGGGAATTAAAATTTTGATGAATGAAAATTCAATTTTTGTTTTTGAGATTTCTTACCTTTTAGATGTTATACAAAAAGTTTTACTAGGAACAATTTTTCATGAACATCATTCATATCATTCAATAATACCTCTAGTTAAATTTTTTAATAAATTTGATATGGAAATTATAGATGTTAGCAGAAACAATATACAAGGGGGATCTTTAATAGGAGTGGTGCAATTTAAAAATGGTATATATAAAAAAAATGATTCTGTTACAGAAATATTGCAGTTAGAAAATGAAAATAAAATTTGTGAAATAGAAACATTTAAAATTTTTTCTGAAAATTTAAAAAATACAAAAAAAAATATAAAAGAATTAATTCAAAATATACAAAATGATAAAAAAATTATAGCTGGTTTTGGAGCTGCTAGAAGTGGCACAACCTTAATTTCTCAAATGGAGATTGGGAAAAGTATAAAATACATAGTTGATGATAATCAGAGTAAACAAGGAAAATATTCACCTGGTGATCATATTCTTGTTAGACCCACAAGCCATATGTATGAAAATTTTCCTGATTATATGATTATTTTAGCTTGGGTGCATTCGAAGAATATTATTAAAGACCATCAAAAGTATTTAAATATGGGAGGATCATTTATAGTCTGTTTTCCTGAATTAAAAATAATTAAAAAATAAATAATGCCATGTAAAATCTGTAATAAAAAAACAAGAAAATTAATTAATTTTGGTAATTTTCCAGTCGCACATAGATTTAAAAAAAAAAATCAAAAAGAAAAAAAAAGTAAACTGGCATTAAGTTGTTGTCCTAAATGTAACTTAGTACAATTAGAAAAATTATTTCCACTAACAGATTTAAGGCCTAGATTTGAGTGGATCAATTATAATGAACCAGAGGAACATCTAGATAAGCTTGTAAATATAATATCTAAATTGAAAGGTATAAATAAAAATTCAGTTATTTCTGGCGTCAGCTATAAGGAACACACAACACTAGGTAGGTTAAAAAAAAAAGGTTTTAAAAATATTTGGTCTTTAGATATGAAGAAAGATCTTGATATAAAATTAAAAAAATTCAATTTAGAGACTATTCAAGATAAAATTTCAAATGCAAATATTAATAAAATTCTAAAAAACAAAAAAAAATCTGATGTTTTAATTGCCAGACATATTTTGGAGCATAGTTATAATACAAAAGATTTTATTCAATCTTTGAAAAATCTGGTAAATGAAAGTGGATATATAATTTTTGAAGTACCCGATTGTTCTAAAGCATTATCTGATTGTGATTATACTTCAATTTGGGAGGAGCACGTTTTATATTTTACAGAAAATAGTTTAAAGAAATTATTAATCGATCAAGGTTTAAATATTTCTTATTTTGAGATTTATAAATATTCATATGAAAATATAATGATCATAATAACTAAAATAAAAAAATCAAAAAATTTTAAAAAAATATATAAAAAAAAAACTCCAATTAATATAAATTGGAAAAATCTTAAAAAAGATAGGTTTTTAGTAAGAAATAAGATTCAAAAATATAGAAAAGAAAATTATAAGATTTGCTTATTTGGAACAGGTCATTCTGCATTTACATATTTAAATTTAACAAAAATTCATGATTTAATTGATATTGTTATTGATGATGATAAGCATAAAAAAAATTACTATCTTCCAAACTCTAATTTAAAAATTCAAAATTCTTCCGTCTTAAAAAAATTTACTAAATTATGTTTAATACTTGGTGTAAATTCAGAAAGTGAAAAAAAAATTTTATTAAGATTAAAAAAAATAAAATCTAAATTAGTATTGTATTCTGTTTACAAGAGAAGTAAATATTCATTTTGAAAATGATTTCTATAAAAAAAATAAATAATGAAGTTTTTTTTTTAAAAGAAAGGAACGGATTTATTAATCAAAAACATATAAATTTTTTAAAGAAAAAAGTTAAGTTTACAAAAAGAAAAAGAGCAAGAATATGTTTACATAAAAATTTAAAAGATAGATTGCATGAAATGTTGATAATTTTATCAAAAGATGGATATATAAGACCACATAAACATTTAAACAAGGTAGAATCTCTGCATGTAATTGAGGGTTCTGCAGAAGTAATATTTTTTAATAATAAAGGAAAAATAATTAAAAAAAAAACAATTGGAAGCTATGGAAAGGGTTTGGATTTTTTTTATAGATTAGACTCTTCTATTTATCATACCTTTAATATTAAATCTAAGTACTTCATTTTTCATGAAAGTACCGAAGGACCTTTAATTAAATCTAAAACTTCATATGCTACTTGGTCACCCCCTGAAGATAATTTGATAGAAGCTAAAAATTTTATACGATCTTTATAGTTTTAGATTTATTCAAGATTTGCATTAATTTAAAAAATGATATAAAAAATTCTTATGTCTAATAAAAATAGAGCAGATTTTACTTTTGTAATTTATAATACACGATGGCATAGGGAGGGAGAAGGAAGATATTGGAATCATATTCCTTACCCAGAGGGAATTTTAACAGCAGTGTTAAGAAAAAATGGTTTTACAGTTAACCACATTGATGCAAACACAAATAATTATACAGAACAAGAATTATACGAAGAATTAAAAGAAAAAGTTGGAAGAGTTGTTGGTATTAGTGCTTTGAGCGTTGAATACAGAGATTCTGTACACAAAACAATGGGCATAATAAAAAAAGCTGATCCTAATGTAAAAACTGTTTTAGGTGGAGTTTATCCATCTATTTCTCCAGAAGTTGCAAAAGAGGATGAAAATATTGATTTTATTGTTGTATCAGAGGGCGAGGAAAGATTATTGAAATTAATGAATGCATTAAAGAATAAAACAAATTTTAATGGTATTGATGGTCTTCATTATAGAGATGATAAAAGAGAATGGCATTACAATACTAGAAAAGCCATCGGTAATGTAAGAAATTTAGATGATCTCCCATTCCCAGATTACAGCGATTATGACACAAAAAAATTATTTAATTGGAGCCAAAAATATACTCAAAATTTTCAATTTAGACAGCTACCTATGACCATAATGATGACCTCAAGAGGCTGTGTATACAAATGTACTTATTGTGGAGCTGGCAAAGATGGAAACCCTATTAATGATGGTATTAAAAGACGAACTCCAGGCAGTATAATGGAAGAAATTAAGTCACTTGTAAAAAATCATGGTATAAGAGAAATAATTTTTGTTGATGATAGTTTACTATTACCTAGAGATAGAATAATTGATATTTTAAAAGGAATAACTAAGCTTAAAGAAGAAGGATATGATTTAGTCTGGAAATCAAATAATTTGGATTTGCGTCATATTCCACTCCCTCATACAATTAAAGAAAAAAAAGGTAAGGATGATTTGTTATTCTGGATGAAAGAATCTGGGTGTTATCAAATTAGCATATCACTTGAGTCCGGATCACCAAACACTTTCAAAAGAATGAAAAGACCAACAAATTTAGAACACGCAGTAATTAGATTAAATGAAATGAGAAATTATGGGTTTAATGAAATAGCTTCTAACTTTATCATTGGTATGCCAGGCGATACCTGGAACGACATTCTTCAAACATTTGAATTCGCCGATAAAATAACTAATCAAGACAAAATACTTGATTACTCTTTGTTTTCAATCGCTACCCCACTACCAGGTACTGAAATGTATGAAAATGCAAAAGAAATGAAAGTAATCCCAGAAGACCTAAAACCTGAAGATTTTTATGGTTTTGGAAAAGGAGTTATAAATACAGATGAGTGGTCTGCAACTGAACTACAAATAAAAAGAGCTTATGAGTGGGATAGAATAAATTTTCCAGCTAGTAGACCTGAGCAACATTTAAAAATTGCAAAAATGCTTGGTATTACAATTGATGAATTAAATATCTGGAGGAAAGAGACTCGTCAAAGTGCTGGTGTAGATGTAAAAAGTGCTGATAAAACAGACGAACAAGTTTATGGAGTAGATGAAAGAAGCAAAAATTTCTTTAAAGAGGAACTCCCAAGTCTTGAGCCATTAAAGCATTAATATCGATATTTGAGAAAAACAAATAAACTTAGAGTTTTAGTTATAGGTTCATCAGGGTTTATAGGAAAAAATATATTTAATTACTTAAATAAAAATAAAATAAGAGTAGTTGGAACTTTTTTCAAAAATAAAAGAAAAAATGCCAATCTTATTAAATTTAATATTTTAAAAGATAAAGTTAAAAAACTAGAAAATTTTAAAAATATTTCCCATGTCATTATTGCTTCTGGAGGTCAAAAAAAATTAGACGATGTTGAAAAAAATTATAATTATGAAAAAGAAGTTGGATATAATAAAATTAAAAAAATATTAGACTGGTGTAATTCACAAAATATAAAAATAATTTATATCTCCTCTGATGCAGTATTTGATGGTAAGAAGGGAAATTATTCTGAAAAATCAAAGACAAATCCTATAAATAAATATGGAAAAATAAAAAATCTAACTGAAACTTATATAAAAAAAAAAATTAATAAATATTTAATAATTAGAGTGAGTAAAGTTTTGAGTCTTAAACAAAACGATAATAATATTTTTAATGAAATAATTGTGAATTTAAGAAATTGTAAATATAAATTTGCTTATGATGAAATTTTTACACCAATTTTTATAAGTGATTTATGTAAAGGTGTATACAATCTAATTAAAAAAGATTTAAATGGTATTTTTCACTTAAAATCGCTGAGTAAAACAAGCAGATATCTTTTAGCAAAAAAAATTTCTAAAAGCTTGAATTTAAAAAATAAAATTTATAAAACCTCCATTAGAAATTTGAACCTTAAAGCTTTGAGAGGAATAAATTTAAGTTTAAATACAAAAAAATATGATAATATTTTTAACATTTCAAAAAAAGAATTAGATTTTTATATCAAAAGAAAAAAATAATTTATGGAAAATCAAGTCATAAAACAAATTATCAACCTTAAAAAAAAAAAGAAAAAGATAGTTTTATGTCATGGAGTTTTTGACCTTTTGCATATCGGACATGTAACATATTTTGAGCAAGCTAAAAAATTTGGGGATATACTTGTCGTTTCAATAACAGATGATAAGTACGTGAATAAAGGACCTCTTAGACCTGTTTATAATATAAACCAAAGAATATCATTAATTAAAAAACTTAGCATTGTAGATTTTGTTGTTAAGAGTAATTTTCAAACAGCTAAAGAAGTAATAGAAAAAATTGGACCCAATTACTATTGTAAGGGTCCTGATTATAAAAATAAATTTAAGTATGATGAAAATTTAAGAAAAGAAATATATGCCTTAAGAAAATCAAAAGGGAAATTTATAACTGTTAAACATTTAAAGCTGAGTTCAAGTAAGTTAATTAATAAATCTAATTTGGATTTAAAGGAAGATGATTTATCAAAATACTTATTAAAATTAAGATCAAAATATAACCTTTCTTATATGCTTGCAGAAATTAAAAAAATTAAAAATCTAAAATCCCTTGTTTTAGGAGAAACAATTATAGATAAATATTTTTTTGCTGATGCAGTTGGTAGGTCAGGAAAAGATCCGATGATGGTATTTAAACTTAAAAATGAAAAAATGTTTTTAGGTGGATCTGGTTATATTGCCAATTTATCATCCTCACTAGGCGCAAACACAAATCACATATCTCATATTGGTGATAAAGATTCTTATGTGAAATTTATTAAAAGAAATTTATCGAAAAAAATAAATTCAGAATTACTCATTAAGTCAAATTCTCCTACAATTTCGAAACTTAGATATGTTGATTATTACCGGAATAATAAAATAATTGGATTTTATAACATTAATGAAGATCCGTTAAATGAAATGGAAGAAAGAAAATATATAAAAAGAATACAAAAATTAAAAGACTCTATTGATCTAATTATTTTAGCAGATTATGGGCACGGAGAAATATCAAATCAAGCCATTAAAAATTTACAAAAAATAAATAAAAAAATTTATTTAAATACTCAACTGAATTCATTTAATTATGGTTCACATAATTTGAGAAAATTCAAAAAAATTAACACTATTTGTATTAATGAAGGAGAATTACGTTTTGAGTTAAGAGACAAAAAAAATAATATTGCTTTGTTGGTAAAGAAATTGAGAAAAACTATTAATTGTGAAAATATAATTATTACCCAAGGAAAATATGGAGCAACAATTTTCACAAAAACAAAAAAATATTTTTGTCCAGCATTTGATATAAAACCATTAGATACTATAGGATCAGGAGATACATTGTTTACAGTAGTATCGTTATGTTTGGCATCTAAAATAAATCCTGAATTATCATTAGTTTTTGCGTCTATTTCTGCCGCTCTAAGTACTCAGAATATAGGAAATGATTTTAATTTGAACATGCAGAAATTTGAAAATTATTTAAAAAATGTTTTTATAGGTAATAACTAATTTTTTTCACTTATTATTGAATCAATTATCATTAGTAAAATAAATTGATGAGCGTTTTCAACAATATTGTATGAAGCTGAATCTATCCAAATATTAATATCTCCATTTTTCTTTAGTTTATTATTAGAGTTTTTACTTCCAGTAAATGTGATAACTGTTTTTATACCATGTTTTTTTGCATTTTTTGCAGCTTTAACTACATTAGGCGAAGAACCACTTACTGAAACTAAAATTAATATATCCCCTTTTTTTCCATAAAATTTTACTGCTTTATCAATCCAATTTTCATATCCATAATCGTTAGCAAAACAGGTAATTAAATCTGACTCATTAAAATTAATACATTCAATTCCACCATTTTTGGTTAAATCCACACTTACGTGACTAGATATTGCTGCGCTGCCTCCATTTCCAAAAATAAGAATTTTATTTTTTTTAGATTTTTTTTTGATTTTATCCTTTATTTTAATAATTTGATTAATTAACCTCTTATCAAAATTTATAACTTTGTTAAATTCTGACACATAATTTTTTATAAATTTTATATCTTTCTTCATTTTATAATTTTCATTTTTTTTAAAAGAAGTTTTAAAAGTTTCTTTTTTTCTAATAAGTCAATTTTCATTGGTATATAAGTTCTGCTAGGCATTGAATTAAATTTACTTATAGTATTAGAAAATATTTCTTTTTTTTTAATAGTTGATCCTGTTCCTTGGTACGGAAACACAAATTTATCATTGTTATTTTTTTTAAATAAGTAAAAAACCCCAATATCTTTAGCAATATTCAAATTGATACATTTCATAAGATCTTCATCAATTGGCACACTGAAATACTTTTTTTTATAATCAAAAGTATAGCAAGAATATAAAATTGTATAATTGTTTACAGCTGCCATGCTTTCAAAAAAACTAGCATCAAAATTATAAAATCCATTTCCTCCAAATATATTTTGATGAATTAACATATAGCCATTCTCCGAACACAATTTGTGCATTGTATTATAACTCTCAGCTATATTGAATGGATGTTCATTATTTCCTAAATCTGTAACAAGGTCATAGGTTTCAAACTTGGTTTGATTTTCTATTGGATAATTTAAATCTATATTTATAAAATTATCACATATATCTTCTTGAGATCTTTCGATTTTTTCAATGTCTAGCCTATCACATTTTTTAAATCCTAATACATTCCATAAAGTTGAAGATGAAACTCTTGGTCTTTCTGGAAAAAAATTAGCTCTATTAAATTTTTTTTCAAAATCCTCTTTTTTAATGAAGTCAATTTCGGTTCTAAGGGTTTCAATGTCGAGATATAAATCTTGATCTCCCATGTCAATTACACTTTTGCTATTAGTGAAAAAATTATTTTTATGGAGTTCAAGTGCTAGATGTAATACTTTAATTCCTAGTCCCATTTTATTCTTTGGTTTATCTATTAAATTTAATATAAAGGATATATGTCATCAGGTGGTTTATCTCCTTCATATGTTTTATTTTTCTTTTTTTTTATTTTAAGAAAGTAAAAAAGTCCAATAATTATTATTGTTAAAATGACTATGACAGATGTTTTCATTTATATAAGTTGTTTTTTTAACTTTAAATAAGAAAATAGTAATTGTAAATTAGAAAAAATCTGTTTTTATTTCGTTTGCAATTTTTTCTGATAAAATTTTATATCCTTTGTCACTAAAGTGAGATTTATCAAAGAATATTGTTTCATTTATATCATTAAAAATTTCAGTATGATCTATAAAAGCAATTTTATTATTTTTTTTTGTTAACTCTAATGATTTGTAGTTTTTTTTAAATATTTCTAATTGTTTATTTGAGTATTCAATTCTTTCATAATCAACAAAATCTATATAGTCTTGTTCAGATTTTGATTTATTTTTTTTTAAAATTAAATCTGGTTGTAAGATATGTATTACTGAAATGTTTTTTTGCTCACATATAGAGTTTAAAATTTCTATTTTATTTTTGAAAAGATGATTTGGTATTTCATCTTTATGTGGTTTTTTAAAAACATAATTGCTTTCATTTACTTTCTGAGAGTATTTATTAAATTTTAAAATACTTTTAAATAAATACTTCAAATTATTATTCTCATTAATAATTTTTGCTACTTGCCCTTTATTAAAAAAATTAATCCATGAATTATTAAGATCTGAGAATTTAAAAAAATTTGAGTTCCCTCTATTAATATCATTGGTACCACTTAGACAAATTACATACTTTGGATTAATTTCATCAACATAGCCTACAAAAGTCATTAATTCTTCATGACTACTATGCATTTGTTCTGCAAAATTTATAACATTTAATTTAATTTTATATTTTTCCTCTAAACTCTTTTCTATTAGAGCGGAAAGAATATTTTTATTATTGCTAGCGCCAAATCCCCATGCAACTGAGCCACCTAGCAACATGCAAGTATCTTTATTATCTTCTAATAATTTAAATTCATTATTTCTTAAACCATGACTATTAATTTTTACAGTTTCTAAATCTTGATTAGGACTAGATCTCCAACCAGATATAGGATGAGGAGAATATTTTAAGTTTAATTTTAAGTCCTGAAAAATTTTTTGTGATAATATTTTTGTCTCAAAAGCATCACTTTTCCATCTATCAACAATTTTTTTGATTTTTTTTTGCATTTAAACTTGATTTTTTAAAATTAATTTTATTTCTTGTTTATATTTTTAGTTTCGAATAATCAATTATATAATGAATAGAAAAAAATTATGTTTTGATCTTGATAATACTTTGTGCACCACACAAAAAAATTTATATAAAAAATCTAAACCTAAACAAAAAGTCATAAAGTTAATTAATGAACTTCATGATGAGGGTTATTATATAAAAATTTTTACAAGTAGATATATGGGCAGAAGTAATGAAAATGTTAAAGAGGCAAAAAAAAAGGGTTTCAAGTTTACAACAAATCAATTGAAATTATGGGGAGTAAAATACCATGATTTGATATTTGGTAAGCCGTCATATGATTTTTATGTAGATGATAAATCTTATGGATATAAAAAGAATTGGCATTTAGATTTTAAGAAAAATTTAAAAAAATGATTTTTAAAAGATTAAATTTTATATTTACCACAAGCATGAAAGTAAAATTATTTTTTCTTTATATGCTTATGGTAATTGCAGCAGGAATTGAAATGTTGAGTTTAAGTTTAATACCACTATTTATTAGTCAAATTATATCAAGTGAAACAACAAATAATTTTGTTAGTAATTTAAATTTAGATAATTTTATTAATTTTATTCCATTTGAAAATGCAATTATTAAGTTTGCATTTATAATTTTCTTAGTATTTTTTATAAAGTTTCTTTATATGATTGCTCTCGCATCATTTGAACTTCATCTTATCAAGAAAATAAAAATTTTTTTTGCAAAGAATATTTATTCAGCTTATATTGATAAAAAATATAATTTTTTCTTAAAAAAAAATTCCTCTGAACTAGGAAGAAACATAATCACAGAAATAAATAATGCTGTTCAATTTATTCAATGTATACTGAGCTTATCTAAAGAAATTTTTTTGATTATAGTAATAGGATCTCTGCTCATAATTTTTGATCCTACAGTAACATTGATAGGTATTATAATTACAAGTTTGTTTGTAATTTTATTTTATACTTTTACAGACCACAGACTTAAAAAAATTGCAATTGAAAGAATAAGACTTACAGGAGATATTTTTAAACATGTCATTGAAAGTTTTTCAATAATAAAAGAAATAAAAGTTTATTCTAAAGAAAAATTTTTTACTGATAAATTTATTAATTTTCAGAGTTCTCTAGAAAATTATTTGCTGAAAAGAGACTTTATAGTAAAATTACCCAAAATCGTTTTTGAATTTTTAGCTGTAACTTTAATTGTATTATTAATTGGTATTTTTTCTTTTTTAGGAAAAGAAACACAGGAACTTTTTATTTTACTAAGTCTATTAGCTGTTGCAGTGGTAAGATTACTTCCATCTTTTAATCAAATTTCAATAGCATTAACTCATTTTGGATCTTATAGAGCAAGTTTTTTAATTGTTTCAGATGAAATAGAAAATTTTTTAACAAATAAAATAAATCAATTAGATAATTATAAAATTAAAAAAATTAAAAATAATAATATTCATACACAAATTCAGTTTAAAAATGTTTCGTTTTCTTATGATGCAAATAAAGATGTTGGAT
>MDSV01236061.1_pt1 | contig 11687 bp, 9 predicted proteins | sample 810851 | NCBI WGS metagenome assembly MDSV01 (sample SAMN05326640, study PRJNA326480) | marine metagenome | isolation source: seawater | place: Atlantic Ocean: North East | collected 2012 | reverse complement strand
CGCATGGAGGGACTTGAACCCCCACGCCTTTCGGCACTAGAACCTAAATCTAGCGTGTCTACCAATTCCACCACATGCGCAAAAAGTTTGATTATTATAAGCAGAACCTAAATCTATTCCAGAGAAGAATTATTTAATTCCTTTCTAAATTCATCGATCTGTCTCTGGAGATTTAGGATGTTGCTATTGATTTGTCTTCTAAATGCATCTATTGAGCTTATAGCTTCCTCCTGATCATTAATTCTCTTTTCTATATCTGAATTGTTTTCCGAAGAAAGGTCCGTGAGGCTGTTACTCAATTTTTCTAAAGATTTTTCTAATTTTGCAATCTCTAAATCACTGGCTCTTTGTTTTGCAGAAATCGGAGAAATTTGTCCTTTTAAAGAAGTAAAACTTTCTTCTATTTCCTTTAACTGGGCTTTAATGTTTGTTATGTCTCTTTTATTTCTTTTATTGCTGAGATCCCAAAGCAGTCTAACTTGCCTATCCAAAAATTTATCTTTATCTTCAAGAGAAGCAAAACTTTCTGCCGAAGCCTCTTTGCTGGTTAAAACACTTTCCTCTAATGAACCTATTCTTTCAGAAAAATTTTCTCCGGCCTCTTGTTGATAATCTGAACTATTAAAGAACCAAAGACCCAAAATAACCAAGCCTCCAAGATTTAATAGGGATAAAAAAGATACAAATAATATACTGCTCCCCCCTACTCCTTTTTTTCCTTTTGAAGAGACAACAGTTGATCTTTCAGGTTTTATATCAGATGTCATTTTAATAAATTTTAGTCTTTCTTTATCTTCGCTTGTGGCTACAATAGAGTAACTAATTTAAATGGTAAATAAAATAAAGAAAATAATATTGTGAGGAAAATAAATGAACTTTGAATTTTCATCTGACCAAATGCTCTTAAAAGATCAAGCTAGGAAATTTCTTGAGGGAGAAGAGTCATTAAAAAAGGCCAGAGATGTCTTGGAAGGAGAAGCATCCTTTGACGAAAGCCTCTGGAAATCAATCATTGAAATGGGTTTTACAGCTACAACTATTCCAGAAGAGTATGATGGATTAGGGTTGGGATATCTAGAACTTTGCGTAATTGCTGAGGAACTAGGAAGAAGTCTAGCTCCTACTCCATTTTCTTCAAGTGTATACCTAGCTACAGAAGCCATACTGAGGTTTGGGTCTGATGACCAGAAGAGGGCTTATCTTCCTAAGCTAGCTGCTGGGGAGATAATTGGTTGTTTTGCGCACAGCGAATCTAATACATCGCCAACCGAAGAAAATATATCTTGTTCCTTTGATGGAAGTAAATTAACTGGGCAAAAAATTGTAGTGAGCGATGGGGATGTTGCAGACTTTGCAATAGTTTCTACTAAAAATGGTGACTCTGTCGGTTTATGCGTTATAGATCTAAAAAGTGAAGGAGTTGAAATCAATACAGAAACAACATTAGATCCTTCAAGATCCCATGCTTCATTTAATCTAAATTCATCTGCAGAAGCCTTAGAAGGTACAAGCTGGGAAAGTATTCAAGAATTATTGGATAGAGCAGCTGTTTTATTTGCATATGAACAACTTGGAGGGGCTGAAGCTTGTATGGATATGGCAAGAGAGTATGCAATGGGAAGGTTTGCTTTTGGTCGGCCAATTGCTTCATTTCAAGCGATAAAACATAAAATAGCTGATATGTATATTGCAGTCGAACTAGCAAGATCTAATTGTTACTATGGGGCTTGGGCTTTAAGCACTGACGCTCCAGAACTTTCTACTGCAGCTGCAACTTCACGTGTTAGTGCAAGTCAGGCTTACAATGAATGTTCAAAAGAAAATATACAGGCCCATGGAGGTATGGGTTTTACTTGGGAATTTGACTGTCATCTTTATTACAGAAGGTGCAGACAATTAGCAGCAAACATAGGCAGTCAAGCAGTTTGGAAAGATAAATTAATAAGCTCTTTGGAAAGAGCAAATCAAATATAGGAGGAATCATGAATTTTAACGATACAACTCAAGAAGCAGAATTTAGAAAAGAGGTCTTTAGTTGGTTAAGTGATAATGCTGAACTTAAAGATGGTTCTAAGGACTCTTTACCGGCAATGAGTGAAGAAGACGCACTGGTTAGAGCTAAAGAGTGGCAAGCAAAACTATATGAAGGTGGATGGGCCTGTCTTCATTGGCCTCAAGAATACGGTGGAAGAGGATCTACTCCGATTGAAAGAGTTATTTGGGGCCAAGAAGTCTCGAAATTCAAAATTCCAGGAGGATTCTTTGAAATTGGACAGGGAATGGCAGGTCCTGTTTTGATGATGTATGCAAACGAAGAACAAAAGAAAAGGTTTTTACCGCCCATGGCTAAAGGTGAAGAAATATGGTGTCAATTGTTTAGTGAACCAGGTGCAGGTTCAGATTTAGCAGGACTCAAAACTAAATCTGTTCTAGAAGGAGATACTTGGACTATTAATGGTCAAAAAATCTGGACTTCTGGAGCTCATTACAGCGACTATGGAATACTAGTTACTAGAAGTGATCCAACAGTAGCTAAGCATAAAGGTTTGACTTATTTCTTCCTAGATATGAAAAGCCCTGGAGTGGAAGTTAGGCCAATTAAACAAATCTCTGGGGGAGCTAACTTTAATGAAGTCTATTTCACTGATGTAAAAATTCCTGATAGTCAGAGATTAGGTGAAATTGGTGATGGATGGAAAGTTGCTTTAACTACTTTAATGAATGAACGTCTGGCTGTAGGAGATGCTTCTGGTCCTGATTTTGAGGAAGCATTTAATCTTGCTTGTGGTCATGACTTAAATGGGTCTTCTGCCATAAAAGATGGTTCTGTAAGAGATAAACTAGCAGATTGGTATTGCCAGCAGAGCGGACTGAAGTACACGAAGTATAGAAATATTTCAGCACTATCAAGAGGCGAAACACCAGGTCCACAAGCTTCAATAACAAAAATTGTAAGTGGAAATAAACTTCAAGAGATTGCTAACTTTGGAATGGACCTGATGGATGCGAATGGCATAGTAAGACAAGATGATCCAGAGTATGGAATGTATCAAATGGGTTTCTTTGGAGCAGCTGGAATCAGAATTGCAGGCGGAACAGATGAAATACTTAGAAATATTATTTCTGAACAAGTTTTGGGCCTTCCGCAAGACATGAGAGCTGATAAAGGAATTCCTTTTAACGAGATCCCTACTAGCAATAAGTAAAAGCAATACTATAGATAGAGAAGAAGATCTTTTTTATCTAAAAAAACCTAAATTAGATTGGGATATGGGTGAACCTATATCCCTTTCCTTCAATGATCGTTATTTCTATAAACAAGATGGCTTAGGAGAATCTTCCTATGTTTTCATAAATGGCAATGACCTAACAAACAGATGGAAAAGATTAAAGAAACATGAATCATTTACTATTGGAGAACTTGGATTCGGTACGGGTCTTAATTTCTTAAATGCTTTAAAAGAATGGAAAGCTTTTCAGAGAGAAGCAAAGCTCAACTTTATCTCCATAGAAAGGTTTCCTCTTGCTTTGAAAGATTTAAAAAAAGCTTTAGCAAATTTCCCTGATTTAAAAAATGAAACAAATGCTCTATTGCAACTTTACCCTCCTCTATCTAGAGGTTTTCATAGGATTAACTTTGAGGAAGACAACGTTTCTTTAACTTTAATTTTTGATGATGTAGGTAGAGGTTTAGATGATCTCCAAAAAACTACCAAGACATTTGATGCTTGGTTCTTAGATGGATTTTCTCCGAAGGAAAATCCTAAAATGTGGTCCAGTAAGATTTTAAGTGGTATCTCTAACTTAAGTCATAGCAAAACTACTCTATCTAGCTTTTCTGCTGCTTCAATTATTAAGAAATCACTCGAAGAAAATGATTTCAATATAAGTCTTGTTGATGGTTATAAACATAAGAGGCATATGATCAAAGCCTACAGTAACAGCTCAAATACAAAATCTGATTCAAATAGAAAGAAGATAGCAATTGTTGGTGCAGGAATATCTGGCTCATGTCTAGCCAACTCATTAGCAAAAAGAGGACATCACGTAACAGTATTTGAAAAAAATTCAAATCAAAAAACCGGCATACCCTCTTTTGTGGGGAATCCCAATCTGTCACATGCAAATACTCCATATGGTAGATTCTTACTCGCTTCTTACTTGTTCTTCAGTCTCTATTACTCCAAATATTGCCCGAATTCTTGGAACGAAACAGGAGTTATAGTTCTTAAAGATGAGAAAGGAAATTACAAAAAACTAGAAAAAATTTTTAGGCAAATAAATGATTCTGATTTTATCTCTAAAGTAGACAAGGACTTATTACTATCCATAGGTTTAGATGACTTAGATAAGGATGCACTTTATTTCCCTAAGACGGGTTGGTTAAAAACTCAATCTGCAATAAATGAATTACTAAAGAACGATAATATTAAACTGAAAGAGGAAGAAGTAATTGAAATTAAAAACCTGAACGAGGATCAGAAAGAGCTAATCTCAAATAAAGCTAAATATTTATTTGATGAAATATGCTTATGTAATTCATTTAATGCAAAAAACTTAATTGAACTGCATGGGGTTAATAAGAAAAGAGGTCAAGTTACTGAGGTAAAAAAACCTAAAGAAGATATCAATCTACCCATTTGTGGACAAGGATATATTTCACCATATTCAAAAAATAATTTACTTATTGGTTCTAGTTACTCAAACGATGAATCCCATCTACCGTCTAATCAAGATGATGAAGAAAACCTTCTTAAAATTAATCAAATGTTGGGTCTAGAATTAGAAAAAATTAAAAATCATGTCTCTTTTAGATTTACAACAAAAGATCACCTACCTTTGCTGGGGTATAAAGAGGGTTTGATATTAAATTTAGGACATGGCTCAAAGGGATCAGTAAATTCACCATTATGCGCAGAAATCATCTGTGATTTTATAGATGGCGATCCTTTGCCCATAGATTCAGCTTTATATGAAGCCTTGAATCCTAATAGATTTAATTCTTGAAACTATTCAGAGCTTTATTGATAAGTTCATTTACCTCAACTTGATCTTGTGGTGTATTCGATCTATTAAATCTAGAAAAGGCATACCAAACAACTTCTTCGCTTTGTGAATCATGAAACCTTATGGAAAAAGAATCTTTATCGACTCTGTGATATCTCTGATCTAAGTCACTATAAAATCCTCTTCTGTTGTAATTATTAAAACTTTGACTTCTGTCTATCTCTCTATCTGTTGCTAAATAAAACCTAACAATTAAATCTGATTCAGATGATTCTTTAAGGCCTTTATTTTGGAGATTAGATCTTATGGCTCTCTCTATCCTTTGGTATAGGATTGGATTGAGGCTTATTTGTGAAGCCCCTTCTTCATTAGAGGGATTTTCAATTTGAAAACTTCTGTAACTACTTAAATCGTAAATTATATCTTGATCAGTTTCTATATTGGGACTTGATGCACATGCGCTGAATAAAATTAAAACCAATAGGCTAAAAAAATGAGTAAAAGTTAGTTTCATGATTGTCATATCCTAATTAAAAAAAATTTAGAAGAAAAGGAAGAATTTTCTTCCAAGCTTTTTCTTGCAAGACTGCAATTGTTGATTGTAAATTATTGATTGATTATTTACCTCATCTGCTACACCCAACAACCAAGGTTTAGATCTATGATTACCTTTCTTAAAGCCTGCTATCCCTTCATGATAAGCAAGATAAAGTGCTCTAGCATCGTCTCTTGAAATACCCAATTCTTTAACAGATTTATTGTTATACCAACCTATAAAATCTACTGCATCATTAAAATCATTTCGTTGTTTAAACCAACCTCCCGTTTCTTCTAAGTACATTTCCCAAGTTCCATCTATTGCTTGTGCGTACCCTCTAGCACTACTTTTCCTTTTCCAAGGAATAAAACCTAAAAGTTGAGTTCTCTCTGGTCTGGCATTTGCCACAAAGCTAGATTCTTGTTTTATAAAAGCCATACTTACAGAAATTGGGATATTCCAGTTCTCTTCAGATTTCTTAGCAGCCTTGTACCAAGATTTTTTTTCTGTAAATATCAAGCAAACATCTTCTGTAAAGGCTGGAGGTTTTGAAGCACAAGCAAACAAAGAAAATACAATAAATATGCTAAATGCAATTTTAGTTAAGGAATTCATTTTCTACCTCCTGTTCATTAATTATTGTAATTCCTAATTCTTCGGCTTTCTTTAATTTGGAACCAGGAGAAGTGCCTGAAACCAGATAATCTGTTTTAGACGAAACACTTGAAGAAACCTTAGCTCCCATTTTAATGAGCGTTTCTTTAAGCTGGCTTCTAGAAAAGGAACTAAAGCTCCCAGTTATAACAATTGTTTTTCCTAAGACAAATGAATCTGAAATAATTTTATTTGTTTCTAGTGTTATTCCTTTTTCTAATAGGGAATATAAAGTATCTCTATTACTTTTATCTTTAAAATATTCTTCGATATAAGTTGCGGCTACGGGGCCAATATCGTTTATTTCAAGAAGATCATCCTGATCGGCACCCATTAATTCTTCTAAATTAGAGAAATGTAATGATAAATTGAGTGCCGTAGTCTCACCAACCTCTCTTATGCCTAAAGCATAAATAAACCTATTCATTGAGATTTTCTTACTTTTTTCTATAGATTCAATTAAATTCTTAGCAGATTTATCTCCTAGTCCGGGCAACTCAGAAATCTCTTCATGAGTCAGACTATATAGATCATCTATTTTTGTAATTAATTTTTCTTCGATAAACTGCTCTAATATTTTTTCTCCAAGACCATCTATGTTCATAGCATTTCTAGATACAAAATGCTTAAAAACTTCGATAAGTTGATCAGGACATTTTTTGTTATTACACCGTAAGACCACGCCATCTTCATCCTTGTTTAAAGGCTCTTCGCAGCAAGGGCAGAATTGAGGTATTTTTACTTTTTTTGCGCTCTCTGGTCTTACCTTAAGGTCTACTTCAATTATTTGAGGTATAACATCACCAGCGCGCTTTAATAAAACGTGATCCCCCTCTCTTACATCTAATCTATCTATCTCATCAAAGTTATGCAGGCTTGCATTTGATATGGTTACTCCACCAACTAAAACTGGGTCTAATTCAGCAACTGGTGTGATTGAGCCTAGCCTACCTACCTGAAAACTAATTTTCTTTAATAAAGTCCTTCCGACTTCTGCAGGAAATTTCCTTGCTATAGCCCACCTAGGAGCTCTTGAAACCTGTCCTAATTTTTTTTGCAGACCAAAGTCATTAACTTTATAGACTACTCCATCAATTTCATAATTAAGCTTATCTCTCTTTGAGCTTATATATTCAAAGTAATCGATGCTTTCTTGTAAAGAATTACAAATTTTAGTTTCAGAATTTATAGGAAGACCCCACCTAGAAGCCATAGATAACATTTCATATTGGTTATCTGGAAGATCCTTGTCCTCTAACACACCAAACCCATATATAAATATTTTTAGAGGTCTTTTTGAGGTTACGGAAGGGTCTAATTGTCTCAAACTACCAGCAGCAGCATTTCGAGGGTTAGCAAATACCTTTTCTCCCTTTTTCTCTGAATCTTCATTGATTTGATCAAAGTCACTCTTATTTATAAATACCTCTCCTCTTACCTCTAAAGAATTCGGAAATTTAGATCCTATAAGTGCAAGTGGTATCGTCTTTATAGTTTTTATATTATGAGTAATATCTTCACCAACTTTGCCATCTCCTCTTGTCGAAGCTTTAACAAGCTTCCCATTTTCATAAAGTAAATTAACGGCAACACCATCAAGTTTTGGTTCAGCGCTATATACTATGCCTCCTTCAACCAAAGATCTTTCCTTTATTTTTCTTTCAAAATCTATTAGATCTTCATCATTAAAGGCATTTTCTAGAGACAACATCGGTGAAAGATGCTCCGACTTTGTAAAACCATCTAAAGGCTTAGAACCTACTCTCTGAGAAGGAGAATTACTATCTACAAAATTAGGATGCGCTTTCTCTAAGTCTAGTAGTTCTTTGAAATATAAGTCGTATTCAGCATCACTTATCTCTGGTTTATCTTCTGTGTGATAAAGATATGCATGCTTTTGTATTATTTCTTTAAGCTCTTCGTATCTTTTTTTATCTTTCCCTTGCGAACTCATTAGGCTTTAGGCAGATCTTGCTAATTGCTTTCTTTTCGATTCAACTATAGAAGTTCGAAGGTGATCATGCATTTGCTTAGTCAGGAAGTTTCTATTTTCATCTAGCACATTACAACCAAAAAGATCAGAAATATTAGTTGCAAAGTTATACATGTAATCAAAGGCCTCTATTGAATTATTAATTTTTTCTGTATTAAGCACCAAAGCTACATCGGAGGAAGAATTTCCATCTATAAAATAACCTGGTTTTTTTGCATTCAATAAGCTAAAGATTAGTTTATTGTCGTCATCTAGAATACTAAGATGACCCTGCTCTTCATGCCGTATATTTAAAGATTCATAATTTTCTACTATGCTTTCTTTAGAAAAGACATCATTCTGAGAACTTAAATTAATAATGACGAGATTATGTTGCTCTACTTCACTAATTATTTCTTTTCTTTCTTCTGAATGTATTTCTTCGTCATGAGGTTCATCAAAAATCTCTGTCTCCAATTCATTTTCTTGATGATCAAAATATTCTTCACTGTCTTGCAATACTTCTTCAATAGACTCTGGGCTCATTAATTCAACTTTTATTCCTTCATTTCTAGATCTGAGAGCTCTCCTAAAACCATCAAAAATAATTAAGGCTAAAAGAAGACCCAATAAAATTGTTAGAATTTCAGGTAGGTTCATAGTTTTAGGCAGTACCAGAAATTCGGACTGCTTCCTCTACATCAACAGCTACCAATTTAGAAACTCCTGGTTCTTGCATAGTAACTCCCATTAAGTGTTTGCTCCTTTCCATTGAAATTTTATTATGTGTTATGTACACAAACTGCACCCTTTCTGACATCTCTTCTACAAGACTAATAAATCTCATGGTATTTAAATCATCCAGAGGAGCATCTACTTCATCTAATAAACAGAACGGTGCTGGATTTAATTCAAAGAAAGCAAAGACCAAAGATATTGCAGTTAAAGCCTTTTCTCCTCCTGAAAGCTGGGCTACGCTTGCGTTCTTTTTACCTGGAGGTCTTGCAACTATACCTACACCTGAAGTTAATAAGTCATCACCTAGAAGTATTAGCTCTGCATGACCTCCTCCAAAAAGCTTAGGGAAGGAAACAGCTAAACTTGAATTTAACTTATCAAAAGTGTCCTTAAAGGTTGTTCTTGTTTCTTTGTCTATTTTTGCAATAGCGTTCTCAAGGGTTGATAGCGCATTTAATAATTCTTCATTTTGTGCATCTAAATGCTCTTTTCGTTTTTCTTCTTGCTCATGCTCTTCCATAGCAGCAAGATTGATAGCCCCAAGTCTAGCGATCTTTCTTTCTATTGCCTCTAGTTCAGACTGATAAGTTTCTAGATCAGATTTACTATCTAAATGCTCTAATAGCTCTTTTAAGTTCTGCCCCTCTTCAGTAATAAGTTTTTCTATATTTTTAGCTTCTAATTTCTTTTCCTGGTGTTTAAGCTTCATATCTTGAAGACTTTCTCTAGAAGAGCTAACTAATTGCTCCTTTTCAACTCTTTGTCTCTCTATAGACCTTATTCTTTCTTGAACCTCATCCATAGAAGCTCTAGCTTCTTTCATTTTATTCTCTATGATCAGTCTGCTCTCTAAAAGCCCTTCAAGTTCTTTATCCTTTTCTTTTAGGGGCTCTTCTGCAACTTTGATTTTCTCCTCGAAATCAGTAATTTCTTCATTCAAACCAGAGATCTGATCTGAGCTATGTTTGATTTGAGAAACGCACGTAGCTAACTTTGCCTGAAGATCTGCAAATTCTTGAGTTCTATCTAAAAGGTCTAATCTCTCTTCTTTGCTTGCCTCTGAACTAGAAATCATCACCTCTTTAACTTTAGAAACTAAGTTTGGAGGTTCTTTAGCCAAACTATCTAATGTTTGATTAAGTTCTTTTAATTGTATTCTAGTTTCTTCTATTTTTGCCTTATCCACTTCACCTTTGCTGATTCGTAGGATAATTTCATGAAGCTTTTTAAGCTCATTGAATGTCATATTTATTCTTGAATGATAGTCCTGCCAATCAGAAATAATCTGGTTCACAGATCCATCAATATCCGTCTCGTTGAACTGCTTATTTCTCAAATCGTCCAGTTTGGGTGATATCTCAGAAATTAATTTATTAATATTTTTTTCTTCTTCGTTTAAATCATGAAGCTGCCTTTTTCTTTCTGACAAAGTCTGATTTTTTAAAGAAAGCTTATCTTGAGAGCTAGTTATATTTTCCCTTTCAGATTGAATAGCTTGTTCAGCTCTAGAGATATCTGCTCCTGCACTATAGAACTCTTGTTGAATTTTATCTATGGATAGTTGTATTTCTGATTGCTTTTCCCTAAGAATATCTACTTCTGCATCAGAGGTAGTTTTTGAAGTATTTATCTTTTCAACTTCTATTTGCTGGAGTCTAACTTCTTCTTCTAATTTAGAGGCATTATCAGCTTCTGTCTGCCATTGATAAGCTCTCATCTTTCCTTTTAATAAAGACTCTTCTTCTCTTAACCCTGAATATCTTTCTGCAGCTCTTGCTTGTTGTTTTAGCTTAAAAAGAAGCCTCCCTATTTCTTCACGTAAATCTTCTAATCTAGATAAATTTTCTTTTGTTCTTCTAATTCTTGATTCTGTTTCTTTCCTTCTTTCAAGATACCTAGAAATTCCTGCTACTTCTTCTATATATCCTCTCATTTCTTCTGGTTTTGAGCTCACCAACCTCTCTATCATTCCTTGTTCTATAATCGCGTAGTTTCTTGGACCAAGACCAGTTCCCAAGAATAGGTCCGTAATGTCCCTTTTTCTGCAGCTAGTGCCGTTCAGATAGTAATTTGATTGACCTTCAATATCGTGGACTCTTCTTACAGATATCTCACTATAACTAGCATATTCTCCACCTATCCTCCCTTCTGAATTATCAAAAATAAGTTCAATTGATGCCCTTGAAACTGGCTTTCTGGAAGAAGAACCATTAAATACAACCTCAGCCATAGACTGGCTTCTAAGATTTTTTGCTGAGCTTTCACCTAATACCCATCTGACTGCATCAATAACATTTGATTTTCCACATCCGTTTGGACCAACAATAGCTGTTAAATCTGCAGGAAAGCTGATATTTGTTGGATCAACAAAAGACTTGAAGCCCGAAAGCTTTACGGTTTTTAATCTCATATTTTATTAATGTTTGGGGGGCAGAAGGCCATCGCCCTCTTAGACGCAAGCGAAAGATAAATAAACCTTTCCATTGCTTGCTAAGTCTATTCTATTTAAGGCCTTTAAACTACTGATTTTTTACTAAATCTATAGCATCTATTGCCACCTGAAGAGCTTCTTTTTCATTTGGATCATCTATATTTTTTATGGCTTTTAACCAAAAATTCTTAGCTTCTTCTATATTGCCTTTTTCTAGAGACCCAATGCCTTTAATAGTCAGAGTGATCGGGTTATCTGGATCATTAGACATAGCAAATTCAAGATAGGCGTTTACCTCTTCAGTAAATTGCTTATTCTCTGAAAGAAAAAGAATTTGAGCACGTTCT
>MDSV01209750.1_pt1 | contig 11687 bp, 5 predicted proteins | sample 810851 | NCBI WGS metagenome assembly MDSV01 (sample SAMN05326640, study PRJNA326480) | marine metagenome | isolation source: seawater | place: Atlantic Ocean: North East | collected 2012 | reverse complement strand
TGTTCTAGCATACAACACACATTACAATGCTCTCACTGCAAACTTTGCTTTAAATGAAGCATTTTTAAATACTGCTCAGTTAAGATCGTCTGTCGTTTCTCATGCACAAACATTAGGATATATTCCAAGATCTAAGACTGCAGCTCTAGCACAGATTAACTTATCTTTAAATCTTTCTGGTGTAGCAGGTCGACCTACTCAACTTACTATGCCTTCTGGAAGAACTTTCACTAGTTCAATAGGCGGTGTTGCTTATACATTTCAAACTATTAGAGCTCACTATGCTACAGACGATGGCACTGGTACTTATAACTTTGCCACTACTGATGGTGAAACTTCAATTAAGATTTATGAAGGATCGACAAAAACTAAGACATTCAGAGTAGGAGAAACTTCAGAGCGTCAGATATATGTTATTCCTGACAACACTATGGATACTGCTACTGCTGAAGTTTCAGTATTTGCAAATCCAACAACGTCAGATTTTCAGACTTATCTTAATGTACAAGAGGCTGTAAGGGTTACAGCAGAATCTTTATTTTATCAATTAAATGAAACGCCAAATGGAGAATATGAATTGAACTTTGGTGATGGAACATCTTTTGGTAAATCGCCTGATGTCGGTAGTATCATTAAAGTCACATATCTATCTACTTTAGGACCTGAAGCAAATGGAGGAACTGTATTTTCACCGACTGCTGATTTCACAGTTAACGGTGTAGGATATCCTTTAGTGGTCATAACAGAATCAGCTTCAGCCAGTGGAGCAGTTAGACAGTCAGTTGAATCTATTAGATCAAATGCACCTATTGCGTTTTCTTCTCAACAGAGACTTGTCACAGCAGAAGATTATAAAGCACAGATTCTTGCAAAATTTTCTACGATCGAAGATTGCATTTCCTGGGGAGGACAAGATAATGTTCCAGCAAACTATGGAAAAGTTTATGTTTCACTTAAGTTCGCTAACAACGTAACTGAAAGTCAAAAGACAACTGTTAAAGATTCTATAATCTCAAATCTTTCTGATAATCTTGCTATACTTTCTATAGACACAGTATTCGTTGATCCTATTGAAACTTTCCTAAGTGTAATTGTTTCATTTGATTTTGATCCTAATAAGACTAGTAAAACCCTGGCCACAGCAGAGCAAGATGTTATAGAAGTCGTACAAAATTATTTTACTAATAACCTAGAAAAATTTAATGAAACTTTTAGAAGATCAAATATGCTTACTATAGTTGATAACATAGGTGAGTTTATTGTTTCTTCTAGAGCTGAAATTAAAATGACTCAGAGATTAGTGCTTACTTTAAATAGTATGTTGTCTTACGAAGTTCAATTTCCCGAAGAGTTAGCATCACCATCACCTTCAATATATGTTATTGAAACTGGTGCATTCACGGCTGAAGGCGGACAACAGTGTGTGATAAGAAACAAGTTTAGTTCCAATAAATTACAAATAGTAAACATTACTACAGGTCAAGTATTAACAGACAACGTAGGCAGTTACGATGAACTTGGCGGTAAAGTGACAATAACAGGTTTTACGCCAGAAACCATATTATCAGGCCAATCATATTTAACTGTCAACGCTGTACCAGCAAACCAGGCAACCGTTAAACCTCTAAGAAATTATGTAATTAAATTTGATTCAGGATCATCTTTTGCTCAAGGTACAGTAGACACACAAACTACTAAGGTAACTCTTTCATGAGAGATAGAACTCTTACCGATTATAAAAGACAACCAGATATATTTCATAGGCCTCAAGTAAAAGAGGTTCTTCCTGAATATTTTCAAACCAGTTATCCTAATCTTCTACAATTCATAGAGTATTATTATGAAGAGTCTTTAGAAGATGAGAACCTTACTGTGTTCGATGACTTATTTACTATTAGAGAGATTGAAGCGACTGAGTTAAAATTTTTAGACAATCTCTTTAAAGAGTTTGGCGCTGGTGTTTCTGCAGATTTGTTTGCAAATCCTCGAGAAATGCTTAGAAGTTTTGCTGAGTTTTTTAGAAAAAAAGGATCACTTTGGTCAGCAGAACAATTTTTTAGATCTTTCTTTGGTGAAACAGTAGAGGTGATATATCCAAAGAAAGATTTGTTTATCGTTAGTGAATCTAATATCGGAGCTGAATCTCTTAAAGTTATTCAGAACGGAGCTTTATACCAAATTCTATCAGTGTTGATAAGATCTGGTATTCCTTCATCTCTATGGAGAGAACTTTATGTTAAGTTAGTACATCCAGCAGGATTCTTTTTAGGATCAGAAGTGGTAGCAGAAGGAACTGGTATAGGTTCTCTTACTAGCCCCACTGTAATACTTGGTGATGCCGCTAACATTGTTGTTACATCAAATGCAGCAGCTCAACCCAGTGCTTTCGTTTTAGCGGAAGTTACTATTCAAATACCAGATGGAAACGACCCGGATACAGATTTGACACAAATAAGAAGAAGAGATATTCCAACCTTTGCCGGATTAAAGGCACTTGACTTTGCAGCTAACTATGAAAGAATTGCTGGCCTTGGTGATGAGATGGCATTGCTAGACGTTAACTCACCAACCTTTGATGATGACATAGACAGCGCTGCTTATACTGGAAGAGATCAGTCTGACAGAGGACCTACGGGTGCTATCAGAATGAGTAACAGCCTTGAGACTATGGATTTTGATAGACAGCTTGCTGCAGATTCTGACGGTACTGGTTGGTTGTAACGTTATAAATATACTAAACAGATTTTGAAAGAGACATAGATGACAAGACAAGTAATTTCTACTGGAAGCGCAGCCAACGATGGAACTGGAGATACTCTTCGTTCTGCTGCCAATAAGATAAACGCAAATTTTGCAGAGCTCTATGAAATCTCAACTGGAGATTCATCTTCTGTTGGAATATTAGTTCAGTTTAAAGGAGCTGGTTTACAATTTGAAGGAACTTCTATTGACGCAAATAAGACAACTCTTCAAGTAACAGATCCCACAGCAACTCGTACAGTTACTATTCCAGATCATACGGGTAATATAGTACTTGATACTAATACGCAGACATTGACAAATAAGACTTTGACTGCGCCAGAAATGACATTACCTGCTATACAGAGCGGATCTTTTTCATACGATTTTCAAGTTGGAGGTATAACCGGAGATAGAGATGTCACTTTACCTGTATTGCAAGGTAACGATACATTTGTCTTTAATGATCATTCAGCTACACTTACAAATAAGACTTTAACTACGCCTACTATTTCAAGTCCAACTATCACTACTAAAATAACTGACGCTAATGGTGCTGATTTCGTCACGATTACGCCAGTCGGAAGTGCAGTAAATAATCTTGAAATCAAAAATGCTATAGCATCAAGTCCTCCGATCATTCAAGCATCTGGAACAGATACTGATATCAATTTGTCTATTCAGCCAAAAGGATCTGGAACAGTAGTAATTGATAAGATAGCACATGAAACGGCGACTGTAACTGGAACAGGAGCGGCGCCAGTAAATGCTGGTCATATCATACTAAATTCGAACTCTTCTATTGCAGTCTCTTTAGCAGATGGGACTACAGTAGGTGAACAAAAAATATTCACTAACAAAGGAAATGGAACAGTAACACTCACTCCTACAAACTTAGCAGATGGGACAAATTTTGACATTACATCAAATAAGATGGCAGTTTGTGTTTGGGACGGAGCTAACTGGTTTCATATAGTATCAAGTTGAGGAAGTAAAACATGGCCGCAATTATCACACCAACACTTAAGACGTTCTTTATTAATAAGATCTTCGATGATATTGGCGATTCTAACCAAAGGTATTACCTTGGAATTGGAGAATCGCAAGATTGGGACAGTACTGATACTCCTCCAATACCATTATCGCATGAGAGAGAAGAGAGAAATTTTAGATTGAAAATGCAATCTGCGAAAAAAGTTGCAGCTCATTCTTTTGTTGTTCCAAGAACAAACTGGACAGCTGGTACAACTTATGATGCATATAGCGACGATTTTGATGCATATCCAACTAATGCTTATTATGTGTTCACTGATGAAAATAAAGTTTATATATGTCTTCAGCAAGGTAAGAATGCTCAAGGCGCGCCGGTGGCATCTTCTGTAAAACCGACAGGCGAAATTAGTAGACCGTTTGGAACTTCAGATGGATACACTTGGAAGTATCTTTACACGATCTCTGCATTACGAGCATCTCAGTTTGTTACTTCAAACTTTATTCCAGTTCAAAAACTATTATCACTTGATTCTGGAGCCAGTGTCATTGATGTAAAAAATAAAGCCATACAAGATTCTGCAGTACCTGGAGAGATTGTAGGAATTAAGTTAGTGAACGGTGGAAGCGGATATACGGGTACACCTACTATAGCAATTAATGGAAGATTTAAAAACGGTAAGACTGATGCTCATGATAGTAATAAGATTGCGCTAGCAACTGCAACAATCAGTGGTGGAGCTATTGTTAAGATTGAGATGAATGATTCTGGTTCGGGTGCTAAGGCTGGAAAGTCTTTTGGAAGAAGTTATGATTTTGCTCAAGTTACTTTTACAGGTGGAGGTGGAGCTAATGCACAAGCACAAGCAATTATTGCTAGGGACAGTGGCATTTCTGGAGATCCTCGTAGAGCTTTAAGATCCACTGCTATGATGTTTAATACAAAGATTGAAGGAACTGAAAACAACAAGTTTTTAGTAAGTCAAGATTTTAGACAAGTCGGTCTTATAAAAAATCCAGTAAGCATGGCTTTAGATTCTTTTGGTGCACGTACATTTGGTGCATTTCCAAACCTATCAGAAAATGGATTGCGAGGATTAAAGTTTACAACTATAACAGCAAACTTTACTAGAGATAATACTATCTTAGGACTTACGTCCGGCGCTAAAGCATATGTAGATCAATTTGATTCATCTGTAGTTAAGTATCATCAAGACGAAACTACTGGTTTTCTTAAATTTGTAGAAGCTGAAACAATTGAGGAAACTAATGGTAATGGATCTGGCACTCTTATGCCTGGCGGAGCTGATACTGATTCTGCTGCCTTTACAGAAAGCGGAATAGATATAACGAGCGGTGACATACTTTACATTGACAACAGAGCTTCAATTACTAGATCCACCGAACAGACAGAAGACTTAAAGGTCGTAGTACAATTATAGGATAGCAAATGCCAATACAACTTACAGATACCTTACTTTCCTCAACGTATAAAGACGACTATAAGGATAGTAATAATTTTCATAGAGTATTATTCAACTCAGGACGAGCTCTGCAAGCAAGAGAACTTACTCAAATGCAGACTATCATCCAGAGAGAGATGGAAAGATTTGGTAAGAATATCTTTAAAGAAGGTGCAGCAGTAAATCCTGGCGGATTGCTTTTAAATAAAAGATATGAATTCATCAAACTTGATACGGCCACAAATCCTCTTCCAACTGATGCTACAATATTAGCAAGCATCGTAGGTTCTGAATTTACTGGTCAAACGTCTCAGGTCAAGTTTGTAGTTTTAGAAGTTGTTCAAGCAACTTCAACAGATCCTGCTACACTTTATGTAAGATACACTGACACCTCAAGTGCAACTTCTGGTGAAACGTCGATTAGAGTTTCACCGGCAGAAAATATTAGTTCTTCTGCTGTAACGTTGACTGTTCAAACTACTAACACAACTACTAATCCGGCTTCCGGAACTGGTTGTCGTGCTTCAGTGCATGGAGGAGATTTCTTTGCACAAGGACATTTTATAAATGTCCAGCCACAATCAATGCTTTTATCAAAGTACGCAAAGAATCCTACAAAGACTGTTGGGTTTAAAGTTATTGAAGATGTAGTGTCAACGCAAGACGATACAGCTTTATTTGATAATCAAGGTGCTGTGCCAAACCTCACTGCTCCTGGTGCTGATAGACTTAGGATTAGACTCGAACTTACTACTCAAGATGTAATTGATTCTTCTGATAACTTTATTTTCTTTGCTGAAGTCGTTAATGGTACAGTGATGCAAACGGTGACTGGATTTGATCAATACAACAAGATCAATGACGTGCTTGCTGTTAGGGGAAAAGAGACTAATGGCGATTTTAATGTAAAAACATTTAGACTTAAATTTGATGAGAAGTATGATAAAGATAGCGCCTTAGCACCAGGTATCGGCACACTTGATGATACTAAGCTTGTGCTTGGCGTTAGTCCTGGTACAGCATACGTCAATGGATACAGAGCAAATATTCCTGTACCTACTAGAATTAATGTCGATAAAGCACAAGATACAATCACTTTGAATAATGAGATATCTCCCGCAACTTATGGAAACTATGTAGATGTATTCGGAGATTTTTCAACTCAAACTGGATCAATGATTGCTAATGATAATAAGGCTGCAAATAGTCCAGATTTGCTTTCGGCAAAGGCCGCATTTAATATCAACAAACTTTATAGAGTTGAGTTAAGAAGAGCTGATCAATGGGATTCCGACATTTACAGTAAAGGATACGCAAATAACGATACTAAAACTGGAGATGATTTCACTAACTACAATGTTTTTAGAGCTAGTAAAACTGGTAGAACTGCTACTGGAGGGATGCCTAGAACAAATGAAGCATTTAGAGTTAGATCTAATATCGATGATATAGCATTAAGCGGCAATGATATTAAAATTACAGTTGATAGTAATGGTATTAAAAATAGATTTTATGCTTCTGGAACTGCAAGAGGCGGTGAGAGAAGACCAGGATCTTTGCAAAACGGATCTCAAATTTATCTTTCTGGGATAGGTGCTGGCGGAGCAGCAAATGACGCACGACTTAATGGCCAAAGATTTTATGTAGGAGACTTAGATTCAGCGACTAATCAGTTTACTTTATATGCCGATGCTGACCTAACTAATAAGATTGATAATAGCGGAAGTTCTAAGAGTATCAACCAAACAAGCCAAGTAGTAGCAGATGCTACTGATAGTAATGGAACGGTAGATTGGGGAACTATTGGATTTGCTCATGTTAGGTATGTCGAAAAGATGGACAATATTAGATACCGAGTGTACTTACAAGATGTACAAATGCATAAAGGTCAATCTTTTAGAGACGTAAGATCACTTGGCACTAATAACACTTTCTGTACAACAATTATACCTGAAACAATTTCTAATGCTACTCAGCTCAAGGGTACCGCTAACAACACTATGTTGTTTCCAATGCGGAATCCTAGAATTAAAACACTTACTGACATTTCACTTGAAGTACAAAGATATTTTGAAATTGACTTGAATGGTAATAGTAGCGCTACTGTTCAGCTTACTGCAACTGGCGAAGCATTTGCAAATGCCTCGCAAATAGTTGCTGTTAATAAAACTGGAAAAAGGCCAGCTCAAGGAACATTTCTGATAACTGGTTCAGGTAATAACACGCTGCAATATACTTTAGGAGGCACTGAGGCTAACACTGACATTATTGGAGTTATTGCAAAAGTTGCTAGAACTGTGGGAGCTGTAAGGTCAAAGACTTTGACCACACGAACTATAGATAGGCTTAATGCGGATTCATATCACGGTCAAGAAATTTTACCGAAGCAGTATTCTTTAAGAAGAGCTGATGTTCGCAGCATGGAATTTATCACAGATGTTAATGGCGATTCGACTGATCTTAGTTCTAAATTTATATTTGACGGCGGACAGAGAGATAATTTTTATGACAATGGTAGATTAATTCTTAAAGGCGGATTCACTCAAAGCGACCCGATAAGAGTTCGGTACAAGTTTTTTACGCATGGTACTACTGGAGATTTCTTTGCACCTCAGTCATATTCAACTATTGATTATTCCGCAATTCCAACTCATGAACTCGCTGATGGAACATTAGTTGATCTTAGAAGTGCTATTGATTTTAGACCAAGAAAAGCAGATCATAAGATACAGACTAACGCAAGTGCTGGTCTATTTGCTAATAAGCAACCTGGTCACGGTAATTATCAGTTTGGCTATGGGTTGGCTGAAGGTAATCAAATAACATATGATGATTCAGGTAATACTGGTCATGTCATTCCACTTATTACTAATACTGATTTTGTTCAAGCAGACGCAGAAGTGTATATGCCCAGATTCGATCTTCTGACTCTTAATCAGGCCGGAGAAATTGTTCACGTCAAAGGCGTGTCTAATTTAGATCCTAAATTTCCAGAGTTGCCAGATAGATCTTTAGAGTTGTATAATATTAAGATGCAACCTTATACAATTAATGATTCTGATCTTTCCACAGAGTTAGTTGAAACGCGTGGATACACGATGAAAGATATTGGGTCTATTGAAAAGAGAGTTAATAGAGTTGAAGAACTCACTGCTTTGAGTTTGCTAGAACTTGATCTTAAGAGTTTCAGTGTGCTAGATTCTACTGGTGCAGATAGAACAAAGGCGGGATTTTTAGTAGATAATTTTAGAGATCACCTATCATCTGATCCTGGTAATATTGAGCATCAATCGGCGATTGATCCTACTACACAGATCATGCGACCTTCTTTTAATGAAGATGCAGTGAATCTTGTTTACGATTCTGATGCATCAACAAATACTATACTTAAAGGTGATAACATTTACCTTAAGTACAGTCAAGTTAAACTTTTAGATCAACCTATCTATTCACAAACTGAAAACATTAATCCTTTCCAAGTAATTGTTCACAGAGGAAAGATGAGACTTTCACCTGGATCTGATGATTGGACAGAAGTAAAAAGACTTCCACCTAAAATTATCGACGGTGGATTTAGATTAAACCCGCGTATGAATGGCCTATGGCAAAGATGGGGCTGGGGCTGGGGAGGTCAAAAAATTAACACTGCTGAAGGTTCTAATCTTTTAGGTCAGACAAAAACTGATGGTTGGAGAAATAGATCTAACAATTGGACGCAAGGCAATTTTGCTATGACTCAAAATTGGCAGCAAAGAACTAGAGCGAGAGTAGTAGAAGGCGAAACTTTAAGAGAATTTATTGAAGATAAAGTAGTTGATGTTGCGATTATACCTTGGGCTAGATCACGATTCATCTCATTTCAAGCAAGAGGATTAAGGCCTAACACTAGAGTCTTTCCTTACTTTGATGGTGTAAGAGTTGATCAGTGGGTTAGAGAATCAGACTTTATAGCAGTTGCAGACGCTAGAGGATCTTCTAGAATTAATACGCAGTCTGGAGCAGGAATGAGACCTTCTAATGTGCCTGGTACAAGATTCAATCGATCTTCTGCACATCCTAAAGGATCAACTAACTTGATTGCAGATGCCAAGGGTGAAGTGACTGGTAGTTTCTTTTTGCCTAACACTGATACTATTAGATTTAAAAGTGGCGAAAGAGAATTTAAGTTACTAGACATTACAGTAGATAATGAGAAAGATGCAGCTTCAATTGGAAGAGGCATATACACAGCTACAGGTATTCTTGAAACTAGACAGAGAAATTTCAGATCAACGCGTACTCTTGATCTTCAAACTTCTCAGGAAAGACAGAACGTACAAACATTTGCTACAAATCTTAGTGATGACGATGACGACGGACAAAGTGATCCTCTAGCACAAAGTTTTGTAATCAGTGTTCCAAATGGATGTTTCTGTACAAAGGTTGGATTCAGATTTGCTACTAAAGATGCTATTATTCCTGTTCAATGTCAACTTAGACCTATGGTCAACGGTCATCCTTCATCAACAGAAGTTCTTCCGGGTGCTTCTAAGTTTCTAGAACCTTCACTAGTTAATACGTCAACTGACGGTCTAACGCTAACTTATTTTGAATGGGATGAACCAGTATATCTTAATTCTGGCATAGAGTATTCTGTCGTTCTTTTAGCTGAATCAATTGACTACAATGTGTATGTTGCACAAACAGGCGAGTTCATATTTGGTTCAACTGAAAAGAAAATTACTAAGCAACCTTCAATGGGATCTATGTTTAAATCTCAGAATGGTAGTACTTGGGAGCCAGCTCAAAACTTTGACATGGCTTTTGAATTACACATAGCTGAATTTGAAAGAACTGGAAGTGCATTTTTACAGAATCAACATCCGCCTCAAGAACTATTAGGAATCGATCCTTTTAGTGTTATTTCTGGTGATAAGACAGTTACAGTATATCAACCGGATCATGGATTTAAGAGAACTGATAGAGTGCATATTGATGGAGTTGCAGCTAGTATTGCTAGCGTTGATGCACAATATTTCAACACGGTTAGTAGTGGAACGCTAGGAACACCTCACACTATCACCAATGCAGAAAATGATTATTTTCAGTTTGAGTTGTCTGGTTCAGCTCAAACTCCAAATCTGACTACTACTGGAGGAGGTAATAGTGTCTTTGCTGATAAAAACGTACCGTTTCAAGTAGCTTGGTTAAATCTTCAAACGCTTGTGCCACCGACTTGTGCACTATCAGCACAAGGTAAATTCACTTCTGCACAGTCTGTAGCTCAAGAGAATCCTTCAGCTGACTACTCAAAGGATGGAGCGTATAGTGTTCTAGCATTGGGACAGAACAATTATTTGCCTGGACCTAGAATGATACCTTCAGAAACTAACAATAATAATAGCATTGGAGTTGGTCTCAAGTCTACGGATATTTTAGTTGAGATGACAAATGGAGTAAATAAAGTAAGTCCTGTCATTGATATGCAAAGAGCTTCATTGTGGTGTATTCACAATAGAATTGACTGGAAAGATGCTTCTTCGGGTGGAACTTATATGGATGGGGCTCAAGGTAATCAAGTGTACTTTACACCAGAAACTGATGAGAATGGCGGTACTTCTATTGCTAAGCATATCACTAGAACTGTAGAGCTTGAAGTTGACGCTGTAGGATTAAAAGTTTTCCTTGGTGTAAATCGGCCTTCATCTGCTGCATTTGATCTGTATCATAAAACTACTACAGACGATGGTGATTTAAGAGTTCTTCCATGGGTTTATCAGGCTCCGGAAGCAGACTTGGCTCCAGATGATGATCCAGAAGTTTTCAGAGAATATGAGTTTACAATTGGAGGTCAAGGTGGAAACTTAGAGCCTTTCACAAAATATCAATTGAAGATCGTCATGAAGAGTTTTCAGCAACAAGCAGTACCATCATTCAGAGATCTTAGAGTAATTTCAATGGGAACTTAATTATGGATGCTAGGAAAAATCTTATTCCAAAAGGCCCTAGATTTGCTGAAGTAGAAGGATCTTCACTAGTAAGAGATAAACATAATAATGCTATACTTGAAACTGATCAGATGAAAGTAAATAAAGCTCGAATAGAAAAGGCTAAAAGAAAAGCTGAGATGCAAGAGATGCAACATTTAAAGGGTGAAGTTGCAGAATTAAAAGATATGATGAAAGTTTTAATAGAAAAAATAAACTAGGAGAAATAAATGCCACGTAAAATTCAAGTTGACATCAATGACCTAGTCGAAGACTGGAGAATTGATACCAATACGCTGGCCAATCAAGTCGGTGAACTGGACGATCTAACTGATAGTGGCCAAACGGTTGTATCTTCAATCAACAATATAACTGCTATTAACGATAGAACTAAGCTTGTGGCGCAAAGAGTTCTGGGATTGATTGATTCGCACTACGATTCAACGTTTCCTCTTAGGACGCATGACATAGGCGACTCAAATGTTACGCAAGCAAAAATGGCAAATAATTCAATTGCCACTATTAATAT
>MDSV01087032.1_pt1 | contig 11687 bp, 13 predicted proteins | sample 810851 | NCBI WGS metagenome assembly MDSV01 (sample SAMN05326640, study PRJNA326480) | marine metagenome | isolation source: seawater | place: Atlantic Ocean: North East | collected 2012 | reverse complement strand
TCATCAGTTGCATAAGTGTATCTTGCTCGTTTTGTATCTTTTAAAAAACAATGTATTGGACTTACGCCTGGGTAATCTAATCCGGCACTAATTGATTCTGTATCATTAATTTGACCTTCATTATTTTGACAAACATAAGAAGCTGCACCATGCAAAATTCCAATTTTAGCATTTCTACTAAGAGGAGCAGCATGAAGTTTTGATTTTTTAGGACCACCAGCTTCAACCCCAATTAATTCAATCTGAGATTTGTTAAAGTCTATAAATTCACTCCAAAAACCGTAAGCTGAACTTCCACCACCAACACAGTTAATTAATTTAATTTTATCTGGAATTTTTTTAAATTTGTTTTTGATTTGAGTTTTCAATTCTCTTGAAATTTGTGCAGTGCTCCATCCACATATTTTTACAAAAATATTTGGACCTACGGTACTTCCAACGCACATATGAGTAGTATCACAGTTTGATACCCAATATCTCATACATTCACTTACAGCATCAACTAAAGTTTGACTACCTGAGTATACAGGAACTATTTCAGCACCGTTTCTTCTTATCGCATCACAATTTGGTTTTTGTCTCTTAATATCTTTAGCACCCATGAAAATTTTACACTTAAGACCAAATTTTTTTGCGGCCATACTCAACATTTTTCCTGCATAACCAGCGCCTGTATCTCCAACAATATATTTTTTGCCCATTGCTTTGCATATTAAAGCGTGGACAGTAGCATTGTATATTTTATGCGCTCCTCCATTTGCCTCTGAAACAACTTTTGCCCAAATTTGAGCACCACCTAAATGATTTGTAAGATTTTCTAGCTTCACAAATGAAGTAGGTGATCCAATATAGTTTTTAAAATAAAAATCTCTTTTTTTTAAAAATTTTTTATCTTTTCTAAGAGTTTTGAATTGATTTGTTAAATCTTCTACTGGTTTTTTTAAAGTTTCAGGAATAAAGCTTCCTCCAAATTTTTTACCCCAAAAGCCATTTTGATCGTGTTGATCAATTAAAGGAATTCTTTTTTTAAGTTTCATTTTTTACTTGTTCTACTTTGTTTAAAAATACGTCTATTTTGAATTTATCTTTTACTCCAGAAGTCTCAAGACCCCCAGATATATCTATAATATCTGCTATTTTTTTAAAATTTTCAAGATTATCGTCTACTTGAATATTTCCTGCTATCATTTTTGGTTTATTGATCTTTATTTTTTCAATAAGAGAATGATCGAAAGCTATACTTTTTTCATATCCTTTACTATCAAATAGATAAATGTCAGTTACATGTGAGAATAAGTTATATTTTTGAACATCAGTGTTATATTTTATAGTTAATGCTGTAATAATTTTTTTATTATACTTTTGCTTAATTTTTTTTATTTCATCAGGTGTACTGTCATAAATTTGGTAATAATCAAAAGGAAGATGTTCAATGTTTTCTAAAATATCTTCATCTGGCTTAACAAGTACTGCAACGAAATAAGATTTCTTTTTATCTAGTTTCAGTAATTCATTAAGTTTTTCAACATTAACATATCTTGGGCTTTTTTTATAATTGCAAATAAACCCGATAAATTGAGGTGGATAAGGATGATCGATTATAAATTTAAGAGTATCAATGTCTGAGATACCACAGATTTTTGATCCTTTGATCATGTATTTAAATGATCTATTAATCTTTGAGTATTATTTTTAATATTTCCATTAATTAATGATCTACCTATTACTACTCCAGATACTTTATTTTTAAAAGCATCACCAGGTGTTGCTACTCTTGATTGATCATTAGCAATATCTCCAGGTAATCTTATTCCAGGAGTTATAATAAATAAATTTTTATATTTTTTTCTAACTATTTTTGCTTCTTTTGCAGAGCAAACAATACCATCACAACCTGATTTTTTTATTAAACCAGCTTGTTTTAATACTATTTGTTCCACAGATTTAGTGTATCCAATTTGTTTAAGTGATTTATTATTAATACTAGTGAGAATTGTAACACCAAGTACTTTTAAATTCTTATTGATTGATTTGGCTTTCTTTTTAACTGCTTTTAACATCTCAAATCCACCGTTTGCGTGAACAGTAATATATTTACATTTTCTTAAATCTTTTAAACTGTCTAAAGCAGATAATGCTGTTTGTGGAATATCATTAATTTTTAAATCTAACCAAAAGTCTCTTTTATAATTTTCTAAAAACCTTCTGCCATTTTTAGAATAAAAAAATTGTAACCCAAATTTTGGTATTATTTTTAGTTTTTTTGTTTGTGTGTATTTAATAATTTTTTTTATTTGAGTTAAATCCGAGGTATCACAAGCAATAAAAATAATTTTATTCTTCATCATTCAATTTTTTAAACAAGTCTTTAGACATTTTAAAGTGAATAGTTTTCTTCTCAGGAGTGTTTACCTTTTCTCCTGTCTTTGGATTTCTAGATATTCTTGCTTTTTGCATTTTTGATGAAAATACACCAAAGCCCCTTAGTTCTACTCTATCACCTCTTTTAAGTGCTTTTTTAATTTCATCGAGTATTATATTGCTAAATTTCTCAAGATCTTTTTTGAGAAAATTTGGATAATTATTTGATAGTTGTTTTAAAAGCTTTGATTTTACAATAGCCAATTTAATTCTTCTTAGATTATTACTTATCTTCTTCTTTTTTCTTTAAATCATCAGAAAGTGATGAGAATGGTAAGTTTTTACCAGATCCTTCAGATCCGTATTTCTCCAGGGCCTCTTTTTTCTCAATTTCTTCCAATAATTTTATACTTAAAGAAATCTTTCTTTTGTCCAACTGCAATTCTTTTATTGCAACATCAAGTTTTTCACCACCCGTCCATCTTGATGGTCTTGCGTCACTAGAATTTATTGATATTTCTGATTTTTTAATTTGGAAATCCATTGAACAATTTTCTGGTCTTACAATTAAACCCTTATTATCTGTTGAAATTACTTTAACAGTAATTGTTTGATTTATTGACTTATCTTTAAAGAAGTCTAATGGATCTTCCTGAGTTTGTTTATATCCAACTCTAATTTTTTGCTCAGCTTGTTTTATTTCTAAAACTTTAACCTTAATTTTATCACCTTTTTTGTATTTATTTAATTCTTCTTCTCCATTATTTAAATACGTCAAGTCATTACAGTGTAGAAATGTTTCAATCTCTAAATCTTCAGCTTTAACAAATAAGGCGTATTCGTTTTTGTTTATTATTTGACCTTCAAAAACTGTGTCAACAGGGAAACGTTTGGAGAAAGTTTCATAAGGGTTTTCTTGTGTTAGTCTGTAGCTGACAGCAACTCTTCTTTTTTCTTTATCTATTTCTTGAATTACAACATCAATTTCTTGATGAAGTTTAAACATTTTTTTTGCTGAAACATTTTTCTTTGTCCATGATAATTCAGATGAATGTAGCAAAGTTGTAAGTCCTGGTTCTAATTCGCAGAATGCACCAAAGTCTGCAAGTTTCATTATTTTAGCTTTATAAATTTTATTTAACTCGTAATTATCAATATGTTCAAAAGGATCTGGTGATAATTGTTTTATTGAACAACCCACTTGAAGTTTTTCTGTATCAACTGAAATTACCTTAAGATCTGATTTTTGACCAATTTCAAGAACCTGATCTGGGTGATCTACTCGACTATAACTCAGTTCTTGAAGATGCACCAAGACATCTAACTCTCCATTTACATTAAAGAAACATCCAAAACTTGAAAATCCTTTTACCTCTGCTCCTTTTATGATATCTCCAACCTTATATCTTTCAATAATCTTCGCTTTATCTTCTTTTTTAAATGATGAAATTATTTCTCTTCTAGAAACACATGCATTACCTCTTACACGGTCTAATTTTATGAGTGCAAATTTTTGTGGTTCATTCATAAGATGACTTATGTCTTTTAATGGCTTATCACTTATTTGTGAGCCAGGTAAAAACATTAAAGAACCCGTATCTATATGTTCAACTATACACCCACCTTTACATTTTGAGGTGATTTTTCCCATGATAGGTTCATTTTTTTCATAAGCATCAACCAGTTTATCCCAACCTTTAATTTTTTGTGCCTTGCTTGCTGAAACTAGTACTTCTCCGTTCTTATCTTCAATTTTTTCTAATAAAACTGAAATAGTTTCACCAATTTTTATTTTATCTTTAAGCCCCATACTTTTTAGCTCATTTATATCGATAACAGGTTCAGATTTTAAACCATCAATGAATAAGAAACAAAATTTATCAGTTATTTTATTTATTTTTCCTTCGATGATTTTTCCTTCTTCAATTTGAATTTTTGAAAGCTGACTATTAAGTAATTTTTCGAATTCCTGAGATGCTGGGCTTGAGAGGTCTTTATAAATTTCCATTAATTATTAATTTTATTGTCTATTATTTTTTTTATTTTTAAAAAACATGACCTTTTAGTAAGGTTTGTCGTATTAATCAATAGTGAATCTTTTGTTTTCTTTAATGGGGATATAGTCCTATTAAGGTCACTTTTATCCCTATTTTTAATACTTTTTAGTACGTCTTCATATAAGATGTTTCTATTAAGTTTTTTTAGTTCTTTAAAACGTCGAATTGCTCGAGTTTTTAAATTGGCTGTTATATAAAATTTGAAATCAGCATCTGGCACAATATTATATGTTATATCTCGTCCATCAAGACAAGAGCCTTTATATTTTTTTGGGGGATTATAAGCAAAGTTAACTTGAAAAGAATGAACTAGTTTTCTTATTTTTTTATTCTTTGATATTATTGATGCTTCTGTACCAACCTTATCAGATAATAGGTTTTTATTTGATAAATCTTTTACTTTGAGATTTTTAATTTTTAATTTAATAAATTTAATATCAAATTTTTCTGGTGAATTAATTTTTAGAGAAGCGATAAATCTATAAATTTTTCCAGTATCAAGGTAAAAAAGATTGTAATATTTTGAAATGGCTTTAGCTAAAGTTCCTGCTCCAGCAGCAGCTGGTGAGTCAATTGCAATTTTAATTATATTTTTTCTTTTTATCATTTTTTTAAATCATTGATAATTTTTAAGAAATTTGGAAATGAGGTTTTTATTGAGTCTTTATCGTGTATTTTCCAAACACCACCAAATGATAATGCTGCAATAACACTTGTCATGAAAACTCTATGATCTTTTAAAAAATTTTTAATTATAATTTTTTTATTAATACTTAAATTTGGTTGGCCAAATATTTTAATTGAGTTTTTTGAAATAATAGTTTTTACTCCCATTTCATTAAGAATTTTTGCACCCCAGATTAATCTAGGACTTTCCTTTTGATTAAGTTCAGAAAGGTCTTTAAAGTAAGAAACTCCTTTTGCTTTTGCAGCTACTAGAAATATAACTAAAAATTCATCTATTGCACTTGTGTTTAAAGATGTTGGGCAGTTTATTGGTGATATATTTTTCGAACTTTTTATTTCTATGTTAGCATTTTTTTCACCTTTATAAATTTTTGTATTTTTTAATTTAATATTTACACCCATTTTTTTTAAAATTATTAAAATGCCTAATCTTGATTGGTTTATATTCACATTTTTAATTAATAATTTTGAATTTTTAGAAAGAGCTGTAAGAACAATAAAAAATGCGCTGGAGCTTATATCGGTGGGTATTTTATAATTTAATGTTTTGATATTTTTTGCTTTTTTTACCTCAATTAAATCATATTTTTTTTTATTTTTGATTTTAATAGGCAATTTTAGGTGTCTGCATAATAATTCAGTGTGGTTTCTAGATTTTTTTGCTTTGATAATAGTTGTGCCGCTAGTTCTCAGACCTGCAAAAATTAAAGCACTTTTACATTGTGCAGAACCTCTTTTTTCAAAGTAATTTACAGGCTTTAAATTTAATGAACCTTTTATACTTAAAGGCAAGTATTTATTTTTTTTAAGCTCAAATTTAGCTCCAAATTTACTGAGTGGATCAGTTACTCTCTTAAAATCTCTTTTGGATAAACTTGTATCACCAATTATTTTGATTGTTTTTGTTGTATTAACTAATAGGCCAAGAATTAATCTTCCTAGAGTTCCAGAATTTTTTGCATCTATTGTTATTTTGTTTTTATATTTATATCCATCGATACCTTTTCCATATATTTTACATATTTTATCTTCCACTTTGACCTTTATACCAAGTTTTCTTACAGCAAAAATTGCTGCTTTTACATCTTCAGACATAAGTAGGTTTTGAGCTTTAGAAATACCATTTGCAAGAGAAGCAAGAAGTACCCATCGTATACTAATACTTTTATCACTACTAACAATAATTTGTTTATTAAATTCTTTAATTTTTTTTTTTATAATTAAATGCTTTGACATCGAAATTTAAAAATTAACTAATTTTAAAGCTGTCACCAAAATATGCATTTTTAGCATTTATATTTTTGACTAAATTTGAAGGAGTGTCTTGTGCTATAATTTTTCCATTGCTCAAAATCATTGCCACATCTACACAAGCCAATAAATCTCTAGCCTGATGATCACATATACATATTGTTATACGATTTTCTTGTTGTAAGTTAACAATAATTTCCTGCAACATTTTAATTGTCAATACGTCAAGGGCAGCAAAACATTCATCAAGTAAAAGAACTTTTGGAGAGCTTAAAAGGGATAGGGCTATAACAAGTTTTTTTTTTTGGCCACCAGACAAAAATTTTGCTTTTATATCTTTTAAGTTATCAAGTTCAAATTTCGAAATTAAATAATTTATTTTTTCATTTCTTCTTGATTTATCCTCTATCACAATCTCACTTATTGCTTTTAAATTATCATGCAAAGTTAGATCGTTAAAATATCCTCCATATTGAGGCACATAACCTACATGAAATTTTTTTGTCCTAAGATAAATTGGGAAATTTGAAACATCTTCATTTGCTATTTTAATTCTACCATTTTTGGGATTTATTAATCCTGTAATAAGATTAAATATTGTTGATTTTCCAACACCATTAGGCCCCAACATTCCAAATATCTGACCCTCATTAATTTTAAAGTTTATGTTATCAAGAATAAGTCTATTACCGTATGCTAGAGAAACATTTTCAAACTCAATAATTGATTTGTTATTTTTAAAAGATTTTATTCTAAATTTTTTAATTATAGCCATTTAATTAATGCTTTTTATATTTACTTTTTCTTTTTCTTCAAACATAAAAATTTTTGTATCTTTTGTATCAATAGTGATTTCAACTACATCTGCTAGTAAAATATTTTTTAAATTTTTATAGACTACTTTCTTTGAAATAATCATAGAATTACGATCCATCGAAAAATCAAGATATTCTCCTGTAACTTTATTATCTAAATACTTGATTATTACATTTTTTGAAAAAATTGTATCCAAATTGTTTGAATTATATTTTCCATAATCTGAGGTTATTTTAATATTGTTTGAATTATTCAACCTAATTATTGCATTTACATCTGTTAGATAAATTACACTAGTATTTGAATAATCAATTTCACCTTGTGATGCTCTTATTATATATTCATTTCCGTCATTATCTTTTGATGTATAACTTACATCTTTAATAATATTTGAATTAAGATTAGTGTCTTCTGGTTGAATTATTTCTTTTTGAGTTTTTTCATTTTTTTCAGGAATACCTAAGAAAAGGTATAAAAAAAATACAACCATAATAATAATAAAAAATATTACTATTTTTTTCATCAAGTTATATTTGATTGCAAAATGTTATGTACATGAAGAACACCAATAGTTACATTTTTACTTTTTTTGTCATGAACACAAAGTGATGTTATTTTTTTATTATTCATAATAGACAATGCTTTTGCAGCTAATATATTTTTATCTACACTTATTGGTTTTGTGGTCATAACGTCTTTGGCATTTTTGTTGTGTAAATCAGAATTTTTTTCATTGTATCTTCTGATTTGCCCATCAGTGATAATTCCAATCGTTTTTTTATTTTTATTTCTTATAATTAAAATTCCAAGCTTTTTTTCACTTAATATATTTAATGCACTTTTCATTTTAATCTTTTCATCTGCAAAAGGTATTTTATTTCCTACTAGCATAATATCTTCAACAGTTTTCAATTGGGCACCAAGACTTCCAGATGGATGTAATTTTTTGAAATCTAATTTTCCAAATTTTTTATATTGCATTGTTGAAATGGCAAGAGCGTCTCCTAAAGCTAATTGCGCGGTTGTACTAGCGGTAGGTACAATTCCTCCTGCCTCTTTAATATTTGGAATTAAAAGTTTAATATCGGATGCTCTATATAAAATTGAATCTTTTTTAGAGACAATACCTATTAATAGAATTTTATTTCTATTCGCATATTTTATGACATTTCTTAGCTCTTCAGTTTGTCCAGAATAACTTATAAGAATTAAAATATCTTTTTTTGAAATACTTCCAAGATCTCCGTGAGAAGAATCTCCTGCTGATAAACTAAAAGAGGGTGTACCGACAGACGACAATGTTGCCGCAATCTTAGAAGCAATAAGTCCACTTTTACCAACACCACATAAAATTACTTTTGATTGACATCTTGCAATTTGTATTACTGCTTGGTTAAAAGATTTATTTATATTTTTTTTTAATTTTTGCAGCGCTTTAATTTCAAGATTGATTACATCTTTAGCAATATTTGAAAATTTTTTTGTCATATATAATTAGTGTGACCAAACATCATCTTTAAATAAGGCTAAATCAAGCTCAACTCTAGTTTTTAAAAACTTAAGACAATCTTGATATAACTTAAGTCTATTTTCTCTTTCCAATATTTTGTTTAATTCAAAATGAATTTTATGTAAATATATTACATCGTTTGCACAATATTTTAACTGTGCAGGTGATAATTCTCCTCCAAAATCTGAACTTTGGAATTGCTTGCTTATGTCTATGTTTATAAATTCTTTTATTAGAGTTTTAAGTGAGTGATTGTCTGAGTATGACCGAGCTAGTTTAGATGCAATTTTGGTGTCCAAAATATTATTTGTATCTGTCTTTAAGTAATATTTAATGTGAGCTATATCTGCTCTCCCATAATGAAAAATTTTTACAACTTTTTCATTATTTAATATTTTTACTAAATTTGGTGCATTATAATTATTCCTATCAAATTGTACGATATGTGCATCCGAATTGCCTGTTGATATTTGAATTAGGCATAAAGGGTCTCGCCTTACATTTAAACCCATAAATTCACCATCTACAGCTATTGTATTGCCTAACTGCAAATCATCTGGTAGATCGTTTTTGTGTAGTTGTATATTATTACTCATTTTTAAATATATATATATGAAAGCAAAAAATTGTCTAATTTTTGGTGGCAGTGGCCAAATAGGAAGAAACTTAATAAGAAAACTTACAAAAGAAAACTTTAGGGTAACAGTTGTTACAAGAAATATTCATCAAAAAAGTTATATTATTAAAACCCAAGCAAATGCTGGCTACATCGATATTGTTGAGGCTAATATATTTGATGAAAAAAAATAAGAAATCTTTTTAAAAAAGCAGATATTTGTATAAATTTAATTGGTATTCTGTTTGAAACAAAAAGAGGAAACTCATTTAAAAATATTCATACAATTTTTCCATCTCTATTAGCCAAACTTTCAAAAGAATATAATCTAAAACATTTTATTCATTTATCCGCATTAGGCATTAACGAAGCCATAGACTCAAATTATGCAAAGAGTAAGCTTGAAGGTGAAAACGAGGTTTTAAAAAATTTTCCCATTGCTACTATTTTAAGGCCGTCAATAGTTTATTCAGTAGACGATAATTTTACTACAAATTTTATGACATTGTTAAATAGACTTCCTATTTTTCCACTTTATTATAAAGGAGGAACTAGGTTTGCTCCCATTCATTGTTCGGATTTGACCGATGTAATTTACCAAGTTATCTCAAAGAATATTTATTCTAATATAGTTCAATGTGTAGGTCCTGAAATTATTACTTTTAAAGAAATACTTAGAAAATTATTAGATCTTATGGGCAAAAAAAGAATTTTATTTCCTCTTCCATTGCCTTTAGCTGAAATATCTGCAAAATTTTTACAAATTATGCCAAATCCATTACTTACTATAGATCAATTAAAACTATTAAAATACGACAATGTAGCATCAGATAAATATAAAACAAACTCGGATATAGGCTCACCTCCCATTAGATACTTTAGTGAAGAAGTTAAAAAATATTGTTATATGTGGAGAGAGGGTGGGCAGTTTTCTACTGAAAAATATAAAGTAAATTAGACTCTAAAAAAGAACGAAAATAGATTTAAGCCGATTGAATTTTTTTATCTATAAATTCAGGAACTTCCCCCTTCTCAGTAACATCCTCTTTCTTACCTTTTGGTTGATAGGCATACAAAAGATGAAGTTTACAATACGAGAAATCTTTTAACGATGATCTACCACAAAAATAAAACGATTTTTCATCTGGATGACCAATTGGCCATTTACACGAATTTTCATCAAGCTCTTCAAGTTGTTTTGGATTTTCTGGTTCAAAATCCTTTTCAATTATTAATGATTTAAACTTACTCTTTCTTCCTCTTTTTGTTGTGTGTGTATTTTTTTCACTTATTGAGTTATCAAAGTTTTGACTTGAGGAAGCTATTCTAGTTTTTATTTTTGCTGATAGGTTTAATCTATGAGCTTTACCTATAACTGCATTTCGACTTATGCCCCCAATTATCTCAGCAATTTGGCTAGCAGTATTTCCTTTACCCCAAAGTTCTTTCAATTTTGTTACTTTTTCGTCTGTCCAACTCATAATCAATATATTGTATATTATTTCTATAAAACAACAATATACTGATATAAAATTAAATTAAACAATCAAAAATTAAGAGTTATCAACATTAATTTATAAGTTTTGAATATTTATGTTTTCAATCCTTACTTGCATAAATAATTAAACTTTATAAAACAATTTTTAGTTATGAGTAGTTTAGCAAAAAACTATAATAGAAAAAAAATTTCATTTAAAAGTGGAAAAGGAAGTTATTTATATTCTGCTGGCAACAAAAAATATATAGATTTTGTTCAGGGAATAGCGGTTAACTCCTTAGGTCATGCCCATCCAAAATTAGTTAAAACAATTAGAGAACAATCAAAAAAACTTTGGCACGTTTCTAATGCGTTTCAAATTCCTGAAGGTGAAAAACTTGCTAAAAAATTGTGTACTAAAACTTTTGCTGATGTTGTGATGTTTCAAAATAGTGGAGCTGAAGCTACAGAGGCAGCGATTAAAGTTGCTAGAAGATATTTTTACTCTATAGGTAAACCAAATAAAAATAGAATTTTATGTATTAAAAACTCTTTCCATGGAAGAACTTTAGCAGCAATTTTCGCTAGCGGATCCAAGAAAATGACTGAGGGATTTGGTCCAAAGGTAGCAGGTTTTGATCATTTTAGCTTTGGAGACCATAATTCTCTTAAAAAGAAAATTAATAAAAACACTGCAGCTATTATGGTTGAAACTATTATGGGCGAAGGTGGAATAAAAGTTATTCCAGATTGGTGTTTAAAAGAATTAAGAGCATTATGTAATAAGAAAAAAATATTACTAATTCTTGATGAAGTTCAGTGTGGAATTGGAAGATCTGGTGATTTCTTTGCTTTTGAAAAATCAAAAGTAAAACCTGATATTGTGCCAATTGCAAAAGGAATAGGTGGAGG
>MDSV01248368.1_pt1 | contig 11688 bp, 8 predicted proteins | sample 810851 | NCBI WGS metagenome assembly MDSV01 (sample SAMN05326640, study PRJNA326480) | marine metagenome | isolation source: seawater | place: Atlantic Ocean: North East | collected 2012 | reverse complement strand
TCTTCTCTAATGTCAATTCCGTGAATATTTTTCTCTTTTGCTCCTAATTTTAAACTTAATCGCATTGTACCACCCCCAGCACATCCAATATCCAAGATTTGTTTATCAAATAATTTTAAATTACTTTCATCTAAAATTTGTTTTAACTCATCTAACTTCTCTTGCTCTATTACTTTATTACCAGGATTGAGACTTGACCACTTTTCAGCAAATGATTTGTTTGCATCGTAGTTTTTATAAACTTTAATAATTTTTTTATTATCATTTATTATCATTATTTTATTTTACAAGGATTTTATACCAGGAAGCTTTAATTACATTCCACGAAAAGAGTTTGGCTTTTATTCGAGAATTCTCAGAAAGATTGTAATCATCATAATTCCCATTGATCAATGATTTTATTTCTATAGCCATTTCTTTCACTCCATTTTTTCTAACAAACAAAACATCTTTTCCCTCCTCATGTAAATATTTAAGACCTCCAGCATTAGTTGATATTATAGGTAAGCCTAGTGCCATAGCTTCAATTACACTAACTGGTTGATTATCATAATTTGTTGTATTTATAAAGATATCATATGATTCTGATAAACTAGTCCAATCATTCTTACTTAATAATCCAGTAAATGTAACTTTATCTAGAATACCGAGCTGTTTTGCTATATTTTTACATTTATTGATCGTACCATCTTTATCGGGGCCAACCATACAAAGTTCTGCATTTGCGTAGCACTTAGTGAGTTCTTTCAAAACATAAATTGCCATTAATGGATTGTAGACTTTATGAAACGATCTGACCCATAGTAATCTTGGTTTAATTTTGACTCTTTTTTTAAAATTATAATTTTCATAGTCGATATAATTAGGAATGTATTGAAGTTTAAAATCAAATATTTTCAATCTCTTTAAAAGATAGGTAGATGGTGTGATGTTAAAAAGGGAGTTCTGAAAAATCTTTTTTGCAATTAAACCATTTTTTTGAATTTGCTTTGGTAGATTACCTCCATGAAGTATTGTAATATATTTTTTATTCAACTTTTGACATAAGATTGAACAAATCAATACATAGTAAAATGCTTTCCCACTGTAGGTATCAAAAATAACATAATCTAACGTTTTACGATTTTTAAGTATTGCCCAAATCATATCAAATAATCTAATTATTCGAATTTTCTTATCAGAAACTGTAATAACGCTGGAGAGTTCTTTTAATTTTTCACCCAGTGTCTCTACACCTGTTGGTGTAAATCCATATTTGCTTAATTTATTTCCTATATAAAGTATTTTCAATATTTAGTGATTATTTGTTTGATCATAGTAAAAAATATTAAACGTACTGAGAGCCAAAAAGATTGGTGTTACAAATGTGCGCATCGAAGAATGCATCGAAGTACCTAATGCTATAAAGAATAATACTATGAGTATAGCTCTGCTTATATTGCTCTTATTAAAATAAAAAATATTAAATAAATAATATAATAGAATTAATATAATAAATAAGCCAAACAAACCATGTTCTGCAAGTAGTCTCGAAAATTCAGTGTGCGGTGATTTTCCGTACAATCCGTCAGACCGCATAAATTTTGATGCACCTGCACCAGTACCAAAAATAAAATATTCATTCCAAAGATTTATATCTGATTTAAGTATTGAGTATCTGCCAGTAGTTATAGTATCAAAGGTTCGTTGCTTATCGCCTGATAACGTACCAGCAGTCTGACCTAGATACCTTTGAGTAAGATTTCCGCTAGATAGATTTTGAATTATAAAATAAGAAGTAAAAATAAAAAAGATAGCCAATCCAAAAAAAAGTAATGGCCTTAATTTTCTGATTTGTGTAACTGATTCAAAAACCTTTGAACTTCGGAATAACAAATAGTACAAGAATATTGATACAACACCTATAAACATTCCACCTCTAGAAAATGATAAAAACCCTTGAAATGCGAATAAGGCTATAAACAAGCCATCTAAAGTATGGTTACCTGAAAATCGAAGTTTATTCATCCATGCATAAAAGCTGAAAAATAGCCCAATTCCTAAAATTGTCGCAACTTGGTTACTACCAAATTGCCCAGTAGTCTCACTAAGTGCACTTAATGAAAATGAAATTTCTGAGTAATCAGGTGTAAGAATAATGGTATAAACCAAAATTAATATCGATGTATTCCATATTGATTTGATAATCATTTCAAATTGGATATCATTTATTTTATGATAACCAATTACTAGAATTAGAAGGCCTAAACAGATCGGTCCTAGTAGATTATTTATAAGATCAGGTAATTCAACAAGACCACTATTATCGATTAATACACTTGGAATCAATAACAATAAAATAATAAAACCTGATAAATTCATTTTTTGAACCTTTGCACTTAAAAGCAAAAATAAAGTTACAAACAAGGTCAAATATTTACTTAATTCCCAGGGCAAATAAGGATAAGTACCCACCATCCGCCCCATCACTTCAAATGAGACTAGATAAATAAAAGAAAAGATTAATTTATCTAGTCTCCCGTAAAAATAAAGATCAGATATAATTTCGTTGATAGATAAAAGTATAAATAAATAGAACCATATTATTAAAAACCATTTACTGTATGTACAAAGAAGCCCTAATGATGAATGAAAAATCATCCACTTTAAGTTGTAATTTGGATTTAAAAGTGTACTAAGCACTTGAATCGATAATGTTTTTTATTTTTTTATTATATTGTTGATATGTAAATATTTTTGAAAGTTGAATACTATTTTTCGCCATTCTTTTCAGGACCGCTCTATTTTTTTCTAACCAAATCAATTTTGAAAGAATTTGTTTTGCAGAAGCATCATTAATTATTACTCCATTACTTTTATCTATATATTTACCAATACCTCCCATATCTGATACAATTGGAACAAGTCCATGAGCAGCACCCTCAGCAATGACTTTTGGAAATCCTTCCGAGGCTGTAGAGGGAAGAATAAGTATATGGCACTTTTTATAAATCTGGTTCAATTGACTTCTTGATATAAATCCAGTAAAAATAGTATTGAGATTATCAATGCTATTTGCTTTTTCTTGGCACCATTTTTTTTGGGGGCCATCACCAATAAAAAATACCTCCCCTATCCATGAATTATACTTCATGTTTTTTAAGGCCTTAACTATTTTGGTTGATCCTTTTTCATTGTCCATACGACCAACAAAACATAGGTTTAATTTTTTCAAATAGGACTTTGACTTAAAATTTAGGTTAGCTTCAATTAATTCCTTATTTGTTAAACACGGATTCTCAAATGATAGTAGATGCCTTTTTTGATTTACAAAAGTTCCATTTATTGTAACAATTGATTTTTGAAAATTATTATTAAGCCAATGCCTTTGGAATAAATATGATAAAGGTGGTTTGTCTTGATTCCAATCACCTGCATATTTGACCCATCTATACTTTGAAGAAAAATATGAAATATAAGGTAAGACATATAAACCTAGATTAGTAGGGGCTCTAAATTGAATCCAATCAGTATTATTACAGATTCTTATAATTTTTTTTAGGTTGTATGGAATTTTAAATACAATATCAATCTTATTAAAAATTCCTCTACCACCAGATGGCTTTATTGGTACAAATTCAATGTTATTTGAATTATAACGTCCCGTTGCATTATGAACTCCATAATCATAAAATGGTGCAATATGATAGATTTTGGTAAATAGTACTGATAGATGATTAATCTCTCGAATAGTGGGCTCCCAGCCATGGATACTGCCATTATTCAGAAAATGAGGAGTATGTGATATTATTGTTAAAATCATATTATATAATAATTAGGTCTGTTAATATTGATTTTAAACCTTTCAAAAAAAGAGATTTCAACTTTTAATTTTGTACCGATCAATCAGAGCAATATAATCATTAATTTTATTATCCCAAGAAAAGTGCTCGGCATGTTTTTTAGATTCATTAGAATAATATTTGTAATTATTAATAATTTTTTCAATTTTAACTTTGATGTCTGAGAAATTATTTGGATCAACTAGGTATCCAGTTTCACCATCAATAATAGCATCCGAAATTCCACTATCTTTAGATCCCAATGCTGGTAAACCCAAAACATTAGCCTCTAAAATTGCAATACCAAAACCTTCAAAATCACCATCATTTGTGTTATTACTTAACATTAAAAAAATATCGCATTCATTCATTAGTTTGAAAGCTTCCTCATCAGAAGTTGCTCCATGTATAGTACAATACTCATCTAATTTATTTTTTTTTATTTCACTGGTTAAAGAGTTGATTTTATCATCAATACCAATCATGTGATAATGTAGGTTAGGATATTCTTTTAATAATTGAGGCAATAATCGAACCACATTTATTTGCCCTTTACGTTCAGAAATTCTTCCTAGGGTAACAAATGAAATATGATCTTTATTTAAATTATTTACTATTTTGTTTTTACCAAGTGCGTCAATAATTCGTTTAATTTGTACTCCATTATTAATGATGTTCAACTTATTTTGGTTTTTTGAAGGAATGTGCTCTCCTGTATATTTTGATACTGCAATTATTTCATCAAACTTATTTAGCATCAGCATTACGATAAAATTCACTATTTTACCAACAGGATTCACATCTAGACCATGTGCAATTAGAAAAAAAATTTTATTTTTAAATAAAATTTTAAAAAACCCTCCAACAATTAACGGTTTACTTCCAGAACAAATAATAGTACAATTTCGTTCTTTATTTAACTTTTCATAAACTATTTTTAAATAGAACAGATTTGTAATAATTGAGTGGTTATAGTCCTTGAATCGTTGGACTTTGAAGCTCAATGATTTATCATAATCATTTTGAGTTGTGTCATTGAAATTTCTTGTTGGAGCTAAAACCTCGACTTGATAACTCTCTTTAAATAATTGATTTGCTAAATTGAATGCATGATTACCTATACCTCCAGGGCCAGGAGGGAATTCAGATGTTATTATAATGACCTTATTCAAAATTATCGGTATTGGGCTTGTTTTCTAACATCTTGGTTGATATTCTCCAAGATAAAAATATTTGAAGAATTAAAAATGGTAAAAAAAGAATGAATAATATTAAACTAATTAAATTTCCTATTCTTTTTCCTTTCATAAAATAAGGTGTAAGAGATATAGGTACAGTTTGTAAAATTGATAGTAATGCAGGGAAATTCCCCCAATATTTTCTAAAAAAGTATAAAACACTTGGTATTGGTCTTGGACCAAAGACATTTTTTGTTCTAAAACTATCCCAGCCAGCAGACTCTCTTAAGCCACCAGAGCTAGCTTTAATATGAATGCGACTAGCTTTTGGATTATTAATTATTTTATATCCATTCACATATGCTCTTGCTCCATATTCACCATCTCCCATCCTCATATTATCAAATTGTCGATCAAAGAGCCCACAAGAATTGAAAACTTCTTTCTTTATCATTGAGTTTCCAGTATCCATCTGATCCCCCCATCTAAAATAATTATAGTGAGCTGGAATTTTATCACCAACTATTGAAAAAGAGACCCCTGCAGAAATATCTACATTGAAATAATCTAAGCATTTAATATGTTGGCGTATCCAATCTGGTTTAACCCTTGAATCATCATCTAAAAACAAAAGTAATTTCCCTAAAGCCATTTTAACTCCTGAATTTCTTGCTAGCCATAGTGATTTTTCAATTTGATGAATAACTTTCAATTCAATTTGTAATTCTTCATATTTTTCTGGTAGAAATGGATCGCTCTGATCAAAAATAATTATTTCATAATGCTTGTAGTCTTGTTTTTCTAAATCTTTTAGCAGATTTATCAAGTACTCGTATCTATTTAATGTTGGTATAATAATAGTGACCAAGGGGGTTTTTTGTAAAAGCCGAGAATCAAAATCTTCATAATCTTTGTAATTAAAAATTGGCGTGTTTAAATCGATCTTTTTTTCTTTCCTAGTTTTAATAATTGAAGAAATATCTTCAAAAGTGAACTTAAGAGAAAGCATACGATATAAAATTATAAAATAGATCCAAAATGGTTTAAACATCCTCCTTACAAAAATATATTGATCAAATATTGATGGAGAGCAATTAATTTTTCGTAGAGATAAATTTTCATCACCACTTGATATAAACCCCCTGTGCCACAATTGATATGATACATCAAATAAAGTTGACTCAACCGATTTGTAAGAAGTACAATAATCGATAGAATCTTTATCTAAGCAATTAATTTTTCTATAATCAACCCAATATTGAGGTATATGGGTGTTTTTAAGGTTATAATACCAAATGGGTATTAAGATATTTAAAAATGAAAAGTACAAGATTTAAATTTTTTATTAAAGCAAGTTATTTTTTAATTCAATGTTTTTATCAATGTTTGATTGAACTTTTTGAATAGATTCATTATGAATAAATAATTTCCCCCATATCTCTAAGGCAGCAAACTTAGAAATATGATAATTATTGAAATTTTTTGTAAAAAAATCTAATTGATCTGGCTTGTGTAACCTCAATAGGTCAGAGATAAACCCATTAAAAAAGAAATCAGACTTCACTTTTATATCAGACAAGCCGTAGGATGGAAATCCTTTTTTTGTTTTATATACTAATTTTTTTGGAAGAATTTTTTGAGCAGAGTACCTGATTATTTTTTTATCGATCATAAATGGATGTTTGTAATTATAAAATTTATTTATGTATCCAATTTTATTATTCATGGGAAGATTTATTGCAAATTCAATTAACTCTGAACTGAGGAACGGAAATCTTGACTCAATGGAGTTCATCATCCCCATCCTATCATTTCTCCATAGCAGAGAAATCAAACGTTCATTAAGCATTTGAATACTTGAATAATGTTTTTGTCTTATCTTTGTAGGTAAAAATGAAAGTTTATCGAGACCCTCATTTCTCAAAAGATCTCTTGTGAAATTTTGAGATGCTTTTTCAATCATAGCCTCCATTCCTGAACTAGCACCACCTTTTATATATCTCTTCAAAGATGGATTTAAACAATAAAGACTATCAAGTAAACGATATGGTGATTTTATAAAATAATCATACCTGCGTGTGAGGAATTCAGGATATCCCATAAACATTTCATCAGCACCCTCACCAGTTAGGACGGCCTTTACTTTATTATCTTTAGCTATGCCAGCTATATTTGAAAAAGGAATTGCATTATTATGTACTAAGAGAGGAGACTCATAATACCAAGTAACTTTTGCAAGGTCTCTTATGAAGAACTCAGGTTTAAATGGGTAATCATATAAGGACTTATCTAAATATCTCGATAGTAATTTCGCATCTTCATACTCTGAATATTTTCCTTGAACATTTGCTGTGAATAATTTAAAATCTTTTTTTGCATATTTTGAGGCGTAAGATGAGATCAAACTTGAATCTATACCACCACTTACAAAAGCACCCATTGGTGCATCTGACATTAACATCATTCTGACAGATTTATCAAAAAGGTGATGAAATTCTTCAAGATTTTCATCAAAATTAGCTTTACTCCTCCGATTATATTTTTTTTCATCAATCAAATCGGAGACATTGAAATATTTATTGGATTTAAGACCATTTTTTGAAAATGTAAGAAAAGTACCTGGTGGTAAATGATAAAGATCTTTAAAAATAGTTTCGTATCTAGATTTTTCAGCAATCCCAAATACAGAATATATTGTTCTAAATTGATCTATCTCAAACTTGAGTTCTTTGACCAATGCTTTTAATTCTGAAGCAAAGTATAAAGTATTATTTCGGATAGTATAAAAGAGGGGTTTAATTCCAAACCCATCTCTTGCTAAGGTAATTTGTTTGTTTTTTGAATTATAAAATGCGAATGCAAACATTCCCTCCAGTTTATTTAAAGTTGAAGCTATTCCATAATGTTTGATGGCTTTAAAAAGGACCTCAGAATCAGAGTTTGAAGAAAATGTAAAACTTTTTTTTATAAGATCCTCTTTTAATTGCTTATAGTTATATATTTCTCCATTATAAACCAACCAGTTTTCCCCATCGGTTATTGGTTGATTGCCATTATCTGAAAGGTCTATAATAGATAATCTGTTATGGCTTAGTCCAATGTATTTATTGTAATAAATACCAGAGTTATCAGGACCTCGATGGTCCAACGTTTTTGAAAAATTGAACAGAATCTTTTTACTTAATTCTCTTTTTTCTGAATTAAAGAATCCGGCAATACCGCACATTTTAAATTACTTTTATAGTTTTTGATTAATTATTGAAATAAACTTACTCTAAAATGAATTTTAATTTGTTAAATTATTCAAAATACATCTTGGCTGTAATTTTTGTAACCATAATTTCCTATTTTCAATTTGTATTTTTTTAAAATCCTGTTCTCTCAATCCATTATGGAACTCTTTCAAAATATCTGGAATTTGAAATCTATCAGACCAAGGAACAATTAATAGGTGTTTTTCCCAATTGATATGTTCATAAAAGGGTAGTACACAATCGGTATCAATAAAAATTGGTATCCTCCCCATCATTAGTGTCTCATATAACCTTATTGAAAAGTTTCCTGTACCTCTTAAACAAACAACATAATCCGCATTTATTATGTTATCATAATATTCATAGGTTGAGACCTCTCTGTGTTTTTTTGTTTTTGCTCCATCTCTGTATTTCTCTCTAAAAATAAAATTGGAAGATATCTTATCAGTTTCTTCAATATTTTTCAGAATTTGATATCTGTGATATGCTGATTGAAAATACTTCTCATAATGTTTACAAAATGGATTATTTATAAATCTCTTAACATTTTCAGCAAAAAATTTTATCGTTTGAAAAAAGTATGTTGATGCACTCGGTGTCGCATGTCCACAAAATCCTACTGTAGGTATCTGAGACCAAGATCTTATTTTTATTTTTTCAGTACCAAATTTTCTTTTATTATAGTCAGATAACGCAGCAGGAAAGCCTTTATTGTTTTTATTTAGTTTTGATTTGAATCCTCCCATCCTAAAATATGTTATGTTACTATAACATGGAAATTCTAATGCAAAATCACCTGAAATGTATCCAAATGCTTGAATACCTAGATTCTCACAATTATTATTATATTTTTTCAGTAAATATGAAAGGTTATTATCAAAATAATAATTAATCTCAAATGGAATTAGCAATACATCTGCAATATTTACTTTTGAGACAAGTATAAATTCTTCTTCAATTAAACCCCAATCCCTAAATTTGTCTCCAAATTGCGTCCATCCTGATTTAGAAAAAAATGGTCTTACTAGTAAAAAGAGATTTTTTTTACTAACTATACTTATATCTGATGGAATAAATATTTTCATATTGATACTTAATATCTATACATCACTATAAAAAATAATTAGCTAGTAAATGACTTTGAATAATGTTTTATTAATTTTTGAGTTATTGATTTTTGAGAATGATTTTTTTCAACAAAACCAGGCCCGCGTTGTCCGATTGCCTTAAGTTTATTTGGGTTATTTAAATAATGTCTAATTTTATTTGTCAAATTATTTTTGTTAACATTTATTATCGGAATTTCACCCCTTATATGCCTTATGTTATTCTTGTGGATAAAACAAAATACGGGTATACCAAGATTCATTAACTCAATTGATACCTTCCCATACCAACCAGAATAAAGTTGATCAATTCCTATATCAGCATTTCTAAAGTGATGTATTACTTGATTGGGTGAGACATTTTCAATTATTTGTAGATCAATATCGAATCCTTCACTTTTCAATCTATTTATACTATTTATTATTACTTCAGTACCCTTTATACTTTTATCAGTTGGAGCATGAACTATTTTTATGGTCTGATTTTTATTAAGTAAGTTTTTATTTATAGAGATTCTGGTATTAGGTTGTATTATTTGAGGAATCAAAACCGATGGTTCAACAACATCCATTAGGTTAGGAGTTGAAACAAATATTTCATCACAATTTTTTTTTACAATGACCAAATTTCTCTTAGCAGAAGTTCCTATAGAACTTTCTTTGAAAAGTTTTTGGTTATCATCTAAGCCCTCTTTAATACGATTATAATATCTTTTATCAATTATATCACTACCCCTGTAGTGCATAAATAACTTTTTACCTGAAAATTTTAATATTGGAAGATCTAAATGGGGATAAATCCTGATTCCATATAAAGACGATCCAAAATGAAAATGGAAAATATCATAATTTGAATAGCAAAAAAAGGCGAACACTAGTTCTTTTAAATGCCTTTTGAACTTATTTTTCTCTAAATGTAAGTTTAGGTTCAAATCATTTTTATACCCATACCACTCTGATGTATATGTTGCTGCTGTAGCATTATAGCCTTTAGAACGTAATCCTTCAGCCATGAGTTGCATTTGGTTTCCAATCTCATGGCTACAGAACAGGATTTTTTTATTCTTTAAAATATTTTTCATATATCCAAGGACTATGCTATTTCAATTTGATTATATACTAGACTAATTGATTTTTTCAAAAAGTTGTAATCAAAGTAATCATTGAATGAAACCTTTTTGTAAAACATTCTCGTAAAGAACTTTAAGCTCATTACCATGATTTATTATGGAGTGATTTTCAGTAACGGTCTTCTTTGCTTTTGTAGCCAATTTTATTTTTTTTTCTAGTGGACTCTTAATAAAATCAGTTATTGCTTTGACCATTGCATCAATATTCCAGTTATTGAATAATATTCCATTACATCCATCTTTAATTATTTCTTTCATTCCACCACAATCACTACTAATAACAGGTAACCCAATATACATTGCTTCTAAAACAGTGTTTGAGATACCTTCTTCAAGGCTTGGTAATAAAAGACAATCAGATTCAACCATCATTTCATATACGTCTTCTTGACATTTCACACTTACCAGCTTCACAACTGAAGATAGAGATAGTTGATCTATTTGGTAAATAATCTCTTCATCAGGTTGATCTTTTGCTAAAATTAGATATTCAATTTCAAATTCTTGCTCAATTAACCTTTTCATAGCTAATAATGAATATCGATACCCTTTTTTCCAATGATGACGTCCAACTGATATAATACGTAATTTGTTTTTAACCTCTAGAGAATTCTTTTGAAATAAATTCAATTTATTTTGATCAATTGATGAATAAATAATTTTTATTTTATCGTCACTTGCACCATATCTTTTTGCTTCTTTAAAAATCGAATTTGAGACCGCGTGAAAACCATCTAATAATGGAAAAAATTTTCTATATTCATTTGCAAGGTCTGGTTCTACGATTGGTGAATAGTTAATATGTGCACCTCTTAAACTTAATATCAATTTGACTCCCAAGAGCTTTTTTAGAAAAAATAGATCAGATAATGACTTTGCCCATTGTATATGAATTATATCTGGAGGATTATTAATAATAGGGAGAAATTTTGTTCCCCATTCAATAAAGGAGTAACCTTTTTTTATTGGAATCTTAAAGTAAAATGAAACAGTTTTAAGTAGTATAGCTGGTTTCTTTATAAGCAAAATTATAAGATTCTTGATTAAAAAGATTAGCTTAGAAATTCTCCTAGTTGGTATGGCAAAAACTTTAATATTCTCATTTGAGTTTAAATATGTATTTGTTTTTTGACCGAATAAATATACAATTATTCCTAATTCTGATATGCCTCCTATCGAGTTTTCAATGAACGTAGAGG
>MDSV01128766.1_pt1 | contig 11688 bp, 8 predicted proteins | sample 810851 | NCBI WGS metagenome assembly MDSV01 (sample SAMN05326640, study PRJNA326480) | marine metagenome | isolation source: seawater | place: Atlantic Ocean: North East | collected 2012 | reverse complement strand
TACTCTGTAATCTAAAAATGCAGAATGAGTTATGGGTACCCATTTTTTAACGGTGTCTAACATTGCTTCTGCGTAAACTCTAATCTCGTATTGAGCATGACTGTCAGCTCTCAGGAATAAAAAGTTTAACAAATTTAATAAATCTGTTTTCCAATACCACTGCGTATAAGAATTTAGTGTTAAATTCATTCTAGCTAATTCTCTTGCAAGACCTGTTTTACCATCATCGATTGTTGTACCATCAAATCTTTCATTGAGCATTTTTTCATAATTATCATAAGTTCTAGTTGCATCATCTTTTAAAATTTTAAGGACTTCATCAGCTTGATTGCCTGTAATTAAATCTCCTCTACCTTGTCTGTTAACTGCAGATTGTGCAGATAATTGTTCTTTTGCCGGAATGTAAAATTCTTTATCTAAAATAGAATATCTTGCTGAATATTCATTAACATTTGCAGTCCTATGTCTAATCCACTGACGTGCAATAAATATTGGAAGTTTAACATGATATTTTATTTCACACATCTCAAAAGGAGTTGAGTGCCAATGCCTCATTAAATATTTTATCAACCCTTCATCTGTAGAAACTTTTTTTGTTCCTTTGCCATAAGAAACTCTAGCTGATTGAACTATGGAGGTATCATCACCCATATAATCGACTACTCTAACAAAACCATGGTCAAGAACTGGAAGCGCTTCATATAGAATTTTTTCTAATTCAGGTGAAGTCACTCTTTTTGTCTCATTTTTTTGAGACTGTTGATCTGCAATTTCTTGCTTTTGTTCTTCGGTTAATTTCATGTCAGAATAACAACTTTATTATAGTATTGAATAATAAATTTAAAGAATTATTAGTTTAATAATTTGCACTTGATAAGTGTATAAATACATTTTATTCCATCAAAGAAATTTGTTTTTTTTCCTTGTTTATAACTTCTAGCAATAAATCTTACTGGATATTCATCAACATAGATTTTCATTTCACTTAATTTAGCAAATTGCTCAAGATCATACTCGACTCCTCTGGATTTTATATCGATTAGCTTAATGGTATCGGAATTAAAACATTTAAAAGTTGTGAGTGGATCTGATAAAAATCTATTAAAGAATAAAAGGGTGAAAATACTTATGCTCATCCCTCCAAATTTACTTAAAAAATATAGTAATAAATTTTTTCCATAAACTTTTTTAATATAATTAGAAGGATTAATATTCTTGATTAACCTACTTCCATAGACGACTTTATTTCTTTTTTCCCTAACTTCGTTAACAAGAAGAGGTATGTCTCTTGCATCATATTCATTATCAGTGGGGAAAATAACAATTATTTCTCCCTTGGCTTTTTTTATACCTAAATCAAGGCACTCACCTCTTTGCTTATTTTTCAATGAGTAAATTTTTATATTCTTATATTTTTTTGCAATATTTAAGCTTTTATCCTTTGAGCCACCGTCCACTATAATTAGCTCATAGGTAAAAAAAGATTGTTTTTCTTGCAAGTCAGTAACGTTCTGTAAAACTTTATTGATTGTTCTCGCCTCGTTTAAACAAGGCATAATTATTGATACTGATTGAAGAGACTTATGTTCTAGATAATATTTTTTATAACCTATTAAATTAAAAATTTTTTCAAGTACCAATCCAGAGAAGTGAATTCCTGTACTCTTTTCCCAATCGATTCTCGTTATATTTTTTTTATTTTTTAAATTATCATTTAAGTAAAAATCTGAAGAAATTCGATTAGCATCTTGCTCATCAATTTTATGTAAAAAATATTGATTGATTAGATTTTTATTTATTTTATCTTCATACCTTTTTTTACCAAAATAGAAATTAAATTTTTTAATTATTGAGTCAACATCCTCTTTAACGATATCTTTATCTTTTTGAATGTTCGAAATAAAAATTTTCTTAGCCTTTGCCTTAGAAATTAAATTATTTAAGTCTTGAGTTAAATACGACGGATATAGTGATGAATTTTGAGTGCCAGTTCCGTATATAATTATATCAGAATTTTTTATCACCTGCTTAACATCAGTATTAAGCTTAGGTTTTATATCTATTGATCTTAGATACTTTAATTTATTTTGAATTTTTTTTAGCTTATTTAGTTTTAAGATATTTTTATAATTAAGTTTTTTTTTAATTAAAAATATTTCTTTAATTTTTTCTTTTCTATTGTTTTCAATAATTGAAACTTCATCTTTTAGTATATTTCCATTTTCACAAATTGCACAAAGATATAAATTTTTACCATTTGTTATGTTGTAAATTGTTTCATTTAAATTAAAAAAATTAGAAAATTTTTCTACAGCAAGATTAAATTTATTTTTATTAGTTAAGTAAAAACCTACAAACAGTAGATTTCCAATAGACATGTCTTTAAAGTTTTTTTTAGAAAAATTTTTTTTATTTAGAGAATTCTGAAATGCAAATAATTTTTTTTTTAGCTCTTCATATTTTTTCCATTTTAACTGGTTTAGTTGATTGATTATGTATAGATTATTATTAGCAAATCTTTTTAAAGACTTTATTATAGTTAGATACTCTGAATAATCTTTAATTCTATAGTCCAGAATATTTTTAAAAATTAAATTTTCTTCATTATAATCAGTGATAAGATTGGAGCAATTTTTTCTAAAGTCTGATGGTCCAAGCAAACCAGGGAATAAATCTCTAAGAAATCCTGTTGATTTACCATCATCGTAACCGTTGATTAATAAGTTTATTTTTAATTTATTTGTTTTTTTTTTTAGTTGAGCTAAGGAGTTAATTAGTTCTACATTTCCAGAACCTCCCGTAAATATACTTATAACAATTTTCTTCATAATCTAAAAGTTAGTATACTTAATTTTAAGTATTTATATGGGACCATTTCCATTTTTGTTTGGAAATTTAAAGTAAGAAAATTCCAAATTTGCTTTATAATTTTGATAGGGAAAAAAATAATTTTTAACGATAAAAACATCATATAAAACTGTAATCTTTTTTTAAACAAATAGGAGTAATCTTTTCTCCAGATAGGGGAAAAATTTAACTCTGAAAAGTTGCTATAACCACTCATAGAGTCAAATATTTCTGAACCAGGTATTGGTGAAATAATAAATATTGCTATTTCGTCAATTCCATTTTTAGTGAGATTATAAATCATTTTTTTTGTCAAATTTAAATCATCTTGATTTTCACCTGGATAACCTAAAACAAAGCATGCTTGAGAAAAAATTTTATTTTCATTCATGCTTTTGACTATTTTATAAGCATGATTAATATCAAATGGCTTTCCTATTTCTTTCATGATCTTCATAGATCCACTCTCAGGAGAAATTGAAATATATTTACATCCAGATCTAGCCATCAATTCTAATGTTGTCGTCTTTTTAATACTTTCAACTTTTGTGCCAGCTACAATTTTCCAAGTAATATTTAAATTTCTTTTTATAATTTCATTACACAATTCAATTGTTCTAGTTTCATTAACTGTAGGATTAAGATCTTCAAAATGAAATTCTTTTATATTGTATTCTTTTATATAATTCTCTATTTCATCAACTACTTTTATAGATGATTTATATCTCCATCTTCGATTATTTGTTTCTGGAACAACGCAAAATTTGCATGGATACGGACATCCTCGTGAGGTTAATATTGAAATATATCTTTTTGAAGAAAGGGGTCCATGAGCATATTTTAAATCCCAATAATTTTGCAAGGGTATTTGACTCCAGTCAGGAAAAGGTAAGGAGTCTAAATTTTCTATTAAATCTCTCTTTAAGTTTTGAAAAGAGTTACAAATCAAACCATTAATCTTTTTTAATTCATCATGTTTATTTATATTTTTGCAAATTAATTGAATTTTTTCTTCAGGTTCACCGATCAAAACATGGTCATTTTCTGTGAAGACAAAGTTTTTATAAATATCTTTCAGAGAATAGGCTGTCACTGCCTGCGTATTTTCAAAAGTTATTATTTTTACTGTCTTGTCTATAGATCTAATTTGTTTAATTATATTTATTATAGACAAATGATTAATTACCTGATTTGCATAAACAAAAATTGCATCATAACTTTTAATTTCATCTGAATATTTTTCAATATTTTCTCCTAAAACAAAAAAATTATCTAATTTATTAATTTTTTTTGGTGCGTTACCAAATAAATCAAGAACTTTATGATCTATCGCACTTTTTTTTAAATTAGCTGAAATACTAGCTATAGCTATGGGTAAGTAAATTATTCCAGTAGTTAATTTATCTTGTGAGTTAAATAAAAGTTGTGGGTTAATAATTAAAAATTTCATTATTCTAAATAGTAAATCTCATTTTAGTAATTAGTGCTATTGCTTTAAACGCGTCAAATATATTTATTTTTTTTCCTTCCTTTTTTGTTCTTGAATTGTATTTTACAGGCACTTCGATTATATCATAACCATTATTAAGCAACTTTATTGTTAATTCATGGTCAGTTTCAAATCCAGTTGTTTTCACTTTTATCTTTTTAAAAAAATTTCTCTCGTATACTTTGTATCCTGTCAATAAATCAGAACAATATTTTCCAAATAAAATATAAAAATAAAAGGATAAAAAGAAATTAAAAATATAGGCTAAGTAGCTTTGCTTATTACCTTTTTTAAATTTATATGAAAAAATATTTTTATGTAAATATCTAGATCCATATACTGCTATTTTTTTGTTTACTAAAAAAGGTTTAAGCAGTTTAGGGTAATCTTTTGGGTCATACTCTAAATCAGCATCTTGAACTAATACAACTGAACCACTTGCGTTCTTTATACCTTTTTGAACTGCACTACCTTTACCTTGATTGTGTTGTTTAAAATATCTAACATTTTTATTTTTTTTTATAATTATTTTAGTATCATCTGTTGATCCATCGTCTACAAAAATAATTTCTTTAGAAAAATTTAATTTAGATAAATTTACTGCATTAATTTTTTTAACTAGATTTGATATATATTTTGCTTCATTAAATGCCGGTATAACTACTGTTAATTTTTTTTTCACAAAAGATTTAAATCTTGTTTAAAGTTGATACCAACACTATCTTTAATATTAGATGATCTTATAACTCTAATCTTATATTTTTTAGTTAAAATATTTAAGGAAAGTAAAAAATCAAACTCCTTAGTCTTTTTAGTAATAATTTTCCTAGATTTAATTAATTGAGTTAATTGTTCTTTGAGTATTTTCGTTTTACAACAAAAGAAACCGCAATCTGAGTAACCTTTCTTTTTAGATATTTTGGTTTCTCGAGATTGTTTAATATTTTTTAAAAACCTATCATCTTTAAAATTTATTAGTGTATATGGCTTACTTTTAAGCACGGCAGGAAAGGTAACAAGAAAGTCATTTTCTTCGTGGGACTTAATTGATTTTCCAATAGTGCTCTTACTTAATCCTAGTTGATCTGCCCAAATAGTGAAAAAATTTTTAGTTTTTGTAGATTTTAAAGCGAGTTGTATTGCTGTTGCCATACCGTTTATTTTTTTTTGTATTACTATTTTGATATTTTTTTTCTTAAATTTTTTAATAACTAATTTACAATCTTTTTCATCATGTTGATTAACTACTAGAAAAATTTTGTTTGAAAAATTTGAAACTTTTAATAAAATATGTTCCAAAATACTTTTATTTTTATATTTATAGAAAATTTTATTTTTTTTTGTTTTAAATCTAGTGCTCTTACCTGCAGCAGGTATTATTGCTGTCCAATTAGATTTTCTCATTTTTTAAAAAGATACATTCTTTGACCAACATTATACCAAATTCCAAAATTAAATGAATCAGGAATAAGTTTATTTATAAAATTAAAAAAATTAAAATAAACTCCAGCTCTGGTGAGTACATATTTTATTGGTAATGCTTGTAAATGTAATAAACTTTTTTCATATTTAAAACCGTGATTGTTAAGAAGTTTTGTTAAGGTTTTTTTTTCGAAATAATATAAGTGCACGTTTAAAAAGAAAGGCCACTTGTATCCAAGAACTTTCCTAGCAATGCTGCCATAATCTGGAATATTTATTAAAATTTTTCCATCATTTTTTAAGGTCTTCTTACAATTCAATAAGGTGTCATTTAAATCAGTAACATGTTCGAATACATCCCAAAAACAAATTAAGTTAAATTTCTTTTTTTTTATATCTTTTAATGTCCCTGCAATAATATTTAGTTTTGTTCTTTTCTTAATATACTTTACCAGCCATTTATTCGGCTCCACTCCAAAAGCTTTAAATCCTAAATTTTTTGCAGCCACTAAAAAAGTACCTCCACCTGTGCCAACATCCAAAATATCATATTTGTTATTATTTTTTATTTTTAAATATTGCTCAATTTTTTTAAAATTATATTCAAAAGATTTTAACCTAAATTTATTATGCTTAACAAATTCTTTATCTGGATTGTTTTTATAAGATTCTAAAACAATTTTAGAATTAACTCTTGGGTTAAGATAAACAAAGTTACATTTACCACATTTCACCAATTGATCTATCATGATGTTGTTGCTGGAAGATAAATAGAATTTTTTTATTTCTTTTAAACCTATATCTGGATTAGTATTTTCTTTTAAAACTTTGAATTTTTTGGATTTGCAGATTGGACAATCAATTTTTTCGTAAACTTTTGTCATTTATTTTTCTTATGATTTTATCAATTTGGTTGTTAAAATTTGCTTTTGCATATTCAAAATATAACTTACTTTTTTTTGCTGCTTGATAATCTTTTAATTTATCACCAATCATAAAGCTTTTCTTTTTATCCACATTCCATTTATTAAATACCTCTTTAATCATTAAATTCCCTGGTTTTCTACATTTGCATTTTTTGGTATACCTTTTAATAATTCCTTTTTCGTGATGCGGGCAAAACTTAATCTTTGTTATTTTAATCTCTTTTTTTTTAAAAAAATTTGTTAACTTTTTATTTAAAACCATTAGTTCATTATATCTTATATGTCCTTTGGCAATTCCAGCTTGATTAGTTATAATAAAAATTAGGTATTTTGCTTTAGTTATTTTTTTTAAACCATCAATTACACCTTTTCGGAAATTAATTTTAGAAAAATTTTCTATATATCCCCTATCAAAGTTTATCACTCCATCTCTGTCTAAAAAGGCACAAATTTTTTTTTTCATTTTTTGCATCAAAAATATATAAAGATTAGTGTATAATATGATTTTTGGATTAATTTTAACAATTTTATTTTTGTAATCTAATGTATAAATAGATATATAAAATAAAATTTATATATATGACAATAGCTGATCAAGGAATCTCAATAATAATTTCTGTTTTTGGACAAAATAGTGAAGTAAATTTACTTTTAAAACAACTGCTTCATAGTAATACAAAATACAACGGAGAGTACGAAATAATTGTTATTGGCGATGGTTATAAAGTAAAAATAAATGAGGATCTGAAATCAGATAAAATAAAATATTTTTACAGAGAGAAAAATTTTGGCTCTGGTCTTTCTAGACATTTCGGGGTTTTAAAATCTAAATTTAATATTATTTCTTTTTTAGATGCTGATACAGAGTTGCATTGTGATTTTTTAGAGATAATTAATAAAAAACTACAAAACTCAAAAGAATTGTCTGGTATTATTGGTGTTGTAGATCAAACTCCAATTAATAAAGGATCTTTAACTTCTCGATATCTTGCGCAAGAAACAAGTTTTTACGGTTTAAACTGTAAAGAATTAAATCATAATTTTTTCATCGCTCAATGTGGGGCTATTAAAAAAAATATTTATTTTGAAAATCTAGGCTTTTATCACAGGGTTATAGATGACATGGAATTTAGTTCTAGGCTCAAGAAAGATTTTATAATTAAAACAGAAAAAGAAATTAAATATAAACATAAATATTCAAGTTTATTGATATTGATAAAAAAGTTTTTTTTAAGATCATTTCATTTTGCTCAGTTGGAGAAAAAACCTTTTTCACCTTGGTTTACAAAACTTAGAAAAGTTTCCACTCTGTTTACTTGTTTATCTATCTTTTTTGCAACTCTGTGTTTTGTAAATAATTCTTTTCTACCATTACTTATTATTTCAGGTCTAGGTTTCATTGTGTCATGTAAGGAAATAACAAAATTTAGTAAAAATTATCTAGATGCTTTTTTATTTATTTTCATAAAATTTATTTTACAAGCATCGATTGGATTGGGAACTTTTTTTGGTTTAGTTAAACTTTATGCAAAAAAAATATTTCACTATATTGCTTATAAGTCAGGTCCATTTAGAATTTATATGAGATATAATAATCCAACTTACTTAATCTTATATGTTACTGGAAGATGTAACAGTAAATGTAGTTACTGTTTTCAATGGGACATACTTAATGTCGGTGAAAGAGTTAGGCAGGAACTAACTTTGGACGACTACAAGATGTTTGCAAAAAAACTTGGTCCAATAGAACATATTACTCTTGGCGGTGGTGAACCAACATTAAGAAATGATCTAGCTGATATAGCAATAGCTTTTTATAAGTACACTAAAGTTAGAAATATAAGTATTCCGAGTAATGGCATTCGTCCCGATCTTCTAGAAAAACATGTGCAAAAAATTTTAGAAAATTGTCCAAAAGTAACTTTGAAAATGTCGCTATCAATTGACGGCATAGAAAAAGAACATGATAATTTAAGAGGCGTTATAGGAAATTATGAAAGAATAATTGAGTCTGATAAAGTTTTACGACATCTTAGAACTAAGTATAAAAATCTTTATTACATAATTAATAGTGTTTTTTTAGGTCAAAATGAAGACAACATTCTAAATACGATTAAAAAGAATAAGGAAAGGTTCGATCACGATATTCAAGTATCAACTTTTGTTCGTGGAACGCTTGCCGATGAAGATTCTAAAAAAGTAGATATTAATAAGTATTTTGAAATGGTTGATTACCTTGAAAACATCCAAACTATAGAAAAAAAATCTAACAATTATGGTCTGGAACTTCTTCATCAAGGATTGCAGATAGAGAGCAGAGACTCTATCAAAAATATAATGGAAAAAGGCTCAGGAAAATATCCATGTTCAGCAGGAAAAAACATGCTTGTTATGGATGAGCTGGGAAATATTAACCCTTGTGAAATCTTACCGAGTAAATTTAGATATGGGAATATTAAAAATTATAACATGGATGTAAATGAATTATACAAAGATCAGAAAATAATTAATATTCAAAAAAGAATAAAAGATGAAAAATGTTTTTGCACTTGGGAATGTGCTCAACTTAATTCAACTGTCTACAGTTTTAGCGGTATATTAAATATGTTTAAACAATCTTTTAAAGTTTTGAATAGAAGAAAAATGATGAAAAAATTAGGCTCAGACATGTCTTTTGAAAATTATAAAAAACATTTTCTTAAAGATGCAAAGCCAATTAAAGACTTTGATAAATATGTGCATCCCATGGTTAACGAAGGTGCTCAAATAAATCCGTTTAATATTAAAAGTGACCTAACAGAAAAAAACGAAATTAGCGTCAAAGCAGGAATGAATGATCAAGAACTTGAAAGTAAAAAAGCACAATGGTTAAAACCTGTTAAAGCTGGCACTATTCCAAGTAGCTATAAGTATAAATAAACTTGAATTTATAAAAAATAAATTAATATTTCTGATAAAATTTAAGAATATGAAAAAAGTTAATTCATTATTAAAAAATATATCAAACAAAAATATCCTATTAATTATTTCTGCACTTTATATTGTTTGGTTATTTAAGTCCTACGATGGAAATCAACATAGCAACTCTCTTAATCTTTTTAAATTTATATTGGGCTCTAATAGTTATATTAATGATATCGGAATTCAAAATTCGCTTTTTTTCAAATCATCAATTTTATTTAAAATAGTTGAAATTTTTAAAATAAATTTAGACAATGATATTGTAGGTTTTTTAATTCACATTATTTTATCGACTATTTCTGGTTTTTTTTTATTTTTAATTCTAAAAAAATTCTTAAAATTAACTAATATCAATTTTATTTTCATCTTTTTATTTTTATCAATGGTTGTTAGCGATATTCTAGTCTTAGGGACTGGAGGAAAATCTGGTTGGGTTTCACAAACTAATTTTTCATTAACTTATTTCGGTCAAAACTTAAGATTTATATTTATCTACTTTTTGTTGGCAGAAAACTTTATTGGTTTAATTTTAATTACACCAATACTCTTATTGATCAGTGTTAAGTCAACTATTATGACTGTGGTTTGTGGTATTTTTTACTCAATTTTCTTTTATAAAAATAAAAAAAAACTTTTGTGGTTAATTACTCCTGCATTAATCTTTTTTTACTTTTTGGCTATTTCAAATTTTCAACTGACATTCAACGAAAAAGTTTTTGCTATAGATACAATGCTAAAATGGGACAGAGAAGAAGTTGCTTTTCACCTTCAACCGATATCACATCTTTTAGCATTAGTAGTATCTTTTATAATTTTTTCCTTTTTATTAATTTACTCCCAAAAAAATAAATTTAGGAATTTTGCTTTAATTGTTTTTATTATTTCATTATGTAATTTTATTTTTTCATACATCTATTTGAAATTTTTATATTCTTATTTACCATTACCTGAAATCGTTATGTTTGGTCCTCCAAGGCTAATGGAGTTATATCAAATTGTTTTTTGGATATTTTTTGCTTACTTTTTTTATAAATTAAAAATCTCAAATCTAAAAAAAATATTAATATTTGCCGCAATTTTTTATTTATTTTTAGGAACAAAAGGACTAACTGTTTCTTTAATTATCTTAAGCGCTTTTTTATTTTTACATTTAGCTAGAAACAAAATAAATATAAATAATAATTCAGCTATTTTAGTTTTTTTGATATTAATTGCTCCTTCAATTTTTTATTTAGGCTATCAGCGCTACAACAATAATTTTAATCATTATTCATTTGCTGCAATAAATAAATGGACATTGGGTTATAATAAAATCGGTAAAGAAAGAATTGATCTAGCCTTAAATCTTCAAAAATGTGAAGATTTTATATTTATTCCAACTATAATGTTAAAAAATTTAAACTTAGGAACAGATTTCTTTACTTTGTCAATTGCTGGCAAATCAGGATTTACGGGTCATCCAGTTTTAAATAACTTAAATATTAAATATCTTAAAGAAGTAGAAAATAGAAAAAGTTTATTAGATGAACTATACTTAAATTTAAATCAAAAAAAAATTATTTCAAAAAAAATTCTAGAAAACTTAAGAAAATACAACGTAGTTATACTCATCGATAAAAGATTTGAAGATCAATTTCCATCATACATTAAACTTTATAAGGTCAGTGAAACTGAAAGATTATTTTCAATAATGGAGAATAAAAAAGAATTTAAGTTTGAGAAGAATTGTATTAAAAAAATTTTTTAATATTTGATCTCCATCAATAAATTATATATGTTTTAACTGTTAGTTTACTGACTATAACGATAAACGAACTACGTAATATCCATCACGGACGTGGGGGCAGTACCCACCACCTCCACCATAAATTATTTATGGGGGTGAATTAGGATCGACGGGTGACTAAAAGTTTTTCTTTCGTTCGAGATAGTTCCGACGTAACGGGCTAATTATAAATGCAAATAATAAATTTGCACTTGCTGCTTAATTAACTTGTTAATTAAGTGAACGGGGTTTGGGGCACCTGGCAACAGAACGCCCCT
>MDSV01026499.1_pt1 | contig 11688 bp, 4 predicted proteins | sample 810851 | NCBI WGS metagenome assembly MDSV01 (sample SAMN05326640, study PRJNA326480) | marine metagenome | isolation source: seawater | place: Atlantic Ocean: North East | collected 2012 | reverse complement strand
TGGCTCCCTGGGTGGCTCTTTTTTTGAGGGGTGTGTTGCGATACGGCGCAGAGTTGATGAGAAAATTCCTTCCCTTCTCGGGAAAGTCTTTGTATTACACGAGGAAAATTGTGTAGGCGTTTCCGTCTCGTGTTATCAACACATTTTTCTCACAAAGACTAGTGTAAAACTAAACATTATCTACATCGCCTGTACGACGATGGCGATCCATCGACGAACTGTGAACGAGTTTATCGACGATCGATTCCTGCACAGGCACATCCGCGGGCGTTCTCACCGAGGTGATAGACTGCGCTGCCTCTGTTCCTGCAGTGGCTAGATCAGAAAGAACAGAGGCAACTTTGTCCGGAAAATGATCACTGAAAAAACGATGCTGAATCATCATTCCTCGATTCATCAATTCGCGCGCTTCCACAAGTCGTGGCGCATAGGATCCGTCTGGAAGTCTGAGCAAGTGGATGAGTTGTCCAGGGGGGTGAAGTTCTGCTGCCATCATGGGTGTCGCAGTCACTTGTGCCTCCGCGAATCGTTTATAATCCTCACGCAACGTCGTAGATTCAGTTGCCGGTGAATCTTCGTCTAGGACATCAGAGGTCTGGAGCTTATTACCTCGGAAAGTCATTCGCATCAACAGTGAAAATTTATTCAACTTTGAATGCGTTAAGGCGTCCATCATGTCATTTCGCAACTTGAGCAAGACTGGGCCAGATAGTCTACAAAACAGGTCGCAGTGATGTACAGTACTATATGTCCAGGCTTTCGTAATTTCGCTCAGCTTGGGGCTCAACACTCCACCCGGGGGTTCTATGCACCACACCTTCAAGTTCGGAAATTGTTTGCGTAGGTGCAAAGATAATACGGCGGCAACACCCGCTCCTAATGAATGTCCAGTGAGAACCAAATCCCAACCTTTACAATCAGCGGCAGAACTAGGGATCGGCGCACTTGTAGCAGTTGGCGTCTCTCCAAGAATCGTTTGTTCCAGAATTCGATGTCCATTCAGATCAGATAGAATAAAATTGGTTGCTCGGAGGACACCAGAGTGCACATGAAGGTCTGCACCTGTCAGTGTTGGTTCCTGTATTGCTTCTGCGTTTAACATTGATGGTTTATACATACTATCCGTAACGCAATCAGCGATACTTAAAGTACCTCGAATTGAAAGAACGATAGCTCTTCGACGAACGTCGCGAGCAATGAAGTACGGTGGTTCTCCAATACCATTAGCAACTGAAACGTAAAATAAGTCTTCAGATGCTATGCCAGCACATTTCTTCAAGGCTTCTCGATCTAACTCGTGAGGATCGTGTGTTTTCTTTAGGCATCGGCGACAGCCACACGCACTCATGCACGCTGTGGCTGAGCATATCATCCTCATACCAGACCGAGGATCCGCCCACGCAAATAGTGCCCAACCATACGCAGCAAGTGCCCAGCGTGAGTGATGTGCACCATCCTCATACATCTCTATTAACGAATTGTATGGTGCTGGAGCATCCGCATCATTCAACAACGCCTTGCCGATTGGATCGTTCTCAATCATATGTCTATGCTGAATAGCAAGTAAACCCAAACCTGCTGCTATGTCACTTGGGACTACATCAGCACCCTGGAATACCTCCGCAAAGCAGTTTGCTATGTGTCCCAGCGCTCCTTGCTCCGCTAATTCTCTATCTAATTCTGGATCATGCTCTTTTTGTCGTTCCTTCACACACAACATCGTCGAAATAACATTGAAAATTCGATACCATTTCTGCTCGCTTGGCAGATTACCGAACATACTAAACATAAAAGAGATACCGATGAAGTGGAAACCAATGACGATAAAATTTCCAATTATAACACACAGCACCATTGATCTCACTCGTGCCCGATACATACAGCCACCCATGTCTGAATCCACAACCGTTCCAAATATTGTGAATATGATATCTACACACAGCAGTAGCAGGTGTACGTATAAAAGGTATGGTATCCAAGCTCTCTTTGCAGGTTCCATGATTCTTCCGCGTAAAGATACATGAAGCAGTACTGCTTCTATACACAATGCCATAAAATAACAAACGAAAGTCCCGAACAACCACGTCATCGCTTGCTCACCACCAGAGCAATTGTGTCTCAGCGTCCGATGCGCACGCTCATATACCACGAGAATGATCACACACCACATCGTATGTATCGTCATCAGTCCCGCCATGGGAAGTGGCAAATCATCGCTCGAAAGTAACCACTGCCTACCGAATAGACGAAGCGCGGGCATACTCGTCGGACCAACGACAAGAGCTACGCCTCTTCTCGTTGGCTAGGCTTGTCCGTCCTCGCGGCGTTCGTCCAACGACTCAGCACTTCACAGCGCGTGTAGCTTCTCAATCAGTCGCTTGGGCCGGTTTTTTCGACTTCCACCCTTCTAGCTTCGAACTCTCCGGGCCGTACGTACAGTCATGCGGTCGACGCTTGCGGTGGCGAGGGGTGTTGTGGCGAGTCCGATGCGGATGAATTTGGTCGGTCTCCACAACCTTCTGAATGCAATCCTTCCATACAGTGATACATTGAATCTCTATTTATAATACAGCGCCCATCTCCCTCTGCTCCAAGAAAGTTCAGAGAAGCCGGAGCCGATGCCACTGTCGGACGTCGGGTAGACGAAGTGAATGTCGTCGCGGTGGGCCGTCACACCATTGCTAGACGCGAGAGTATTCCGAGGAGGTCCGCGACGCCGAAATATCCGTTCAAGGTGCGAAATCGTAAATTTGATGAACGACAATTCTTTTTCAAATTTTTCTTCCCACTCGCACTTCCGTGCAGAAGAGGAAGTTGATCGATCGTGGTATCTCCTCCGCAATGACTAACGATGCTGTATGCATTCTTCTATGTAGACAACGGAGCGGACAGCTCGATGCTCGAGCTTCGAGAGCCAAGCCACTGAGAGCGACAAGACCAGAGTCGCCGCTGCATGGGGTCGGTGGGACAGAAATCGATAATGGTGCAGAAGTGCACGACGGACGTGAATGGTATACTTTTAAACGCGGTGAAACTATAACGTCTTTACTGGAGCAGTCTGGCTTGGATCGTGTCACTTTGCAGAAATTAAACCCACACGTCAACTTATCTAACGTGTTCCCGGGTGACAGAATAGTTATTAAGGGAACAGCAAATTTGAGGCCCGATAACCATTCTACGGTGGCTGTGGTGGGAAGTTCAGCACCACAAGTAGTCTCGTCATCAACGAGAACGTTAGTAAACCTGGGTTCACCCCTTATGTTGGTCCTCGTGTGTGCCCTGACAGGAGCATCTCTTGTGGGCAAAAAACGTCTTGCTACAATCATCGCTGGTCTCAAATATAGCGTTGGCTCACAGCTGGCCGATAACAATGATGAAATTGAAGAACTGAGATCTTGTCGTGATACCGCAGAACGCGAGTTGAAAGAGTTGCGAGAAAAATCACAGAGAAATGAACAGGCACTCGTTAGCTTGCAGCAGATGCTTGATAGCGCTTCCAGAGCTGACGCCATGTTGAAGGATCAAATTGGCATCCTAAAAGAATCTCTCGATTTAAAGAATAGGGATATCAAACGCCTTGAAGATTCAAACGAAGAAAATAGGATCTCGACGGCACAATATAAAAATGAGCTTGCAAGTACGCAAGCGGCATTGAACGAGTTGAAACAAACGGAGCAAGGCACGATGCAGCAACTCACAGAAGCAACGGAGAACTCCAAGCATTACGAAAATGAAATCGCTATGTATAAAGAAAAGCTAGTGGACACCGAGGCTGAACTCATGTCGCTTCGAGAACTGAGTGGTCAGTATTCTGCCGATGCCGTGACATCGAAGGAAAAGTATAAGGAGACACTTGGTGAGATTGAACGAGTCAAAGCATTGAATGTAAACCTTGAGACGTCTCTCTTGAAGTCTAACGAGCAGGTCACTCTCAATCTAGGCCAAATTGATTCGTATAAAAAGGATCTACAAGAATTGGAGCTCAAAGCAGCGTCAACTGCAAATCAACTTGCAGACCTGACACTCAATTTTGACAGCGCAAACATGAGAATTAGATCGCTTGAATCTGAGCTGGAAAGTAACCGATTGGAGGTATCATGTATTTCTGAAGAACTAGTCTCAGTCAAGTCAGAGCTTGAAGCATCTAACAGTGAGCTAGAGTTCGCCAGAGGTAATCTTGACTCATCTGAAAATACTGCAAAAATATACAAAGACGAATTGGCTGCTTACCAACAGAAACTTGATGAAGCACGAGAGGCACTTCAGACTTCTCGACAAGAAGCGTCAGACTACTGTGAAGATATGACTTTAGTAAGGGCTGAACTCGAACACGCGCGAGAAGAGGTGGAATCGGTTCGTCAGGAGCTACAGGCTTCACAGAGCAGTCACGTAACGCTATCTGAAGATCGCAATAGTCTTCAGAGTCAAGTACGAGTTCTCAAAGATGAACTATCTTCAGCAGATCGCAAGTCAACTTCGTTGTCTGCGGACCTTGCTGCAACTTCGAGTAAGTTGAATATCGTCCAGATAGCCCTAACTGAATCACGTGATGAAGCAACCGAGTACAAAGGAGAGCGTGATACCTCAAAACAAGAAGCAGCCGAATTGTCAAATCAACTTGCAGGACTGCAGGTGAAGGTAGCAGAGTTGGAGGGAGCAATCAGCTCAACCAATGGCGAGTCATCATCTTTATCGATTGAGGTAGCAGGATTAAAGAGTAAGCTGACGATCGTGCAGGCAGCTCTGGATCAGGAACGCTCAGTCGCATCTCAAAACTGCGATGAGCTCGCACAGGCTCGCGCGGCGCTCGAAAGTGAGTTGAAAGAGAAGGAATCGATGGAGGACAAGTTCTCTGCTCTTTGTGAAGATTTGTCGCAGCAGAGCATGACCGCGAGCGCCGAGGCTCAGCGACTTGAGACCGAAGTTGACAAGCTACAGTCATCTTTGTCAGATGCGACGGGCGAAATTTCAAACCAGCGATCCATAATCGATCAGTACAGGCATGAACTCGAAAGTGCACAAATGGAACTTGGAACACTCCGCCAGACAGGAGTTACCTGGGATGTAGATGAATATGAATTAAAAATCACATCTCTGCAAACTGAGCTTTTCAATGCACGCCAAGAAGCAAAGAAAGCCTCTGATGCATTAGTGGAAGAGCAAATCAAATCTGAGTCGATGAAAGAAGATTTTAACAAGATAGTGAATGGTGAAGAAGTTGATTTCTACAAATCACAGTTAGAGATCACAGGGTCTGAGCTCGAAACCCTCAAAGTTAAGGTTGCGGTCAACTCGCGAGAGGCGGAGAAATATCAAACAGATCTGATGAATGCTGAAGAAAAAGTCTCACAATTAATGGAAGAAATAGCCGAATTGAAGACTTCCAGCTCGCGTGAAAGTGAGTCAAACCGGCTTTCAACTGAGTCTGACATCAGTACTGAAGCCCTTGCTAAATTGGAGGGTCTAGTCAGCGAAGCAAACGAGCGTGCCGATCGTTATAAACAGCGTTTGCTCGAACTCGAAGAGTCCATGAGACTTAAATTGGAGTCTGTTGCGTCCATAGCTGAGTTTTCTGGTTCTGAGCCAACAGAAATTGCGCATTTGAAAAATGAAATTTTACAACTCGAAAACGAAAGGTCTCGCGCAAATCAACGGTTGCAAGATATGCAGAAAGAGATACTTGTACTAAAAACAACTAAGGTTGAAGTACCCCAATCTCCGAGTCGGGAAGTTGGTGACAATCTTCAGTTGAGTTCGTCCGTTTTGGAAGCCCGAGAAGTGACAAGGCTCACGTTAGCGCAGGTGAATGAAGCAGTCCAAAGAATGCGGCAACATGCTCTTGGCGGTCTAATGACACATATGATTTCTTGTGAGTTCAGAGTTCGCAAGGATGTCGCCCGACATCAATTTCTAGTTTTGGTAGGAAGCTGGCACAAATGGGATCTGGAGACTGCTGAGTATATGACACGTAGTGGGGATGGGAGTTGGCAGGTGTCAACATCGCTCTTTGCGGACGAGCCTCACGAGTATAAATATTGTGTCTGCGAAATAAATGAACAGGGTAAGCGTGTGCCCGTGGAATGGCAAGTTGGACATAACCATGGATTTGCCTTCGATTCAGCCCTCATCACGCGTCAGCGCATGCAAGCAAAAGCGCAGATTAGAGACAAATTTTTTGCAGATCCAGCCCACACTCCCATCATTTTATTTGGTCCCAACGGTGAAAAATACGAGACAGGGAGCACGGCACTTTTGCACGAGCTTACACACTCTGTCGCAGAGGCTGGATTCGAGAACTTGCGGGATAGTCTTGAGCGCCTGAATGTAGTCCTTTCGCAGTTGAGAACTTGAACGTATAGACTTCAAAGCACGTACAAGTATTGTAAACCATCTACTCGTAATATTTCAAATGATTATGATTCTAGATAACGCTCGAAAGGTAGTCAGCCGGCGTCACCAGTGCCTGTAAAATGCATGTTCACCCATACAGACAAAAGCTATCGTGGGTACTACGTTGATGCGGAAGAATGAACACGACGCACTGGTGTAGAGGCAGGATGCACGAGTTGTGCCTTCTTACTTACCTTGTACCTACATCCACCAAGTTCCGCCAATTCCTTGTTCAGTGCAACTTGCACGAGTGATGTGACGCCTGGGATTCCCTTCAATGCGAATGTTCCCAAACGGTCGATGATGATGTCTGGTAATCCCGTACTATCTTCCTTGAGTAATCTCTCAAGTTCCAGCTCCACACACGTTATTTGCGCGCCTACTGCGACTGACATAACTCGTGCCGCACGGTTTGCACCCTCTCCATAGTAATCAGCCAGACCTTCACCCGGAATACGAATCCGTTTCAATGGACCACTATGCATACCCATACGAACCGGTATACCACGCACCGCACTCGTCTGTAAATATTCATTCAACTCTTCGGGCCAATCAGCTTTTTGTAACTCTAGCTGAGCCTCCAGGGCAAACAGCAAACAGTTCTTGTAACCGCTGAAGACATACATATTCTCTCCATTCCTTTCGTACCCGCGGCAATCATAGCCGTTGCAGTGCGGGCGCATAAGTACTTTTCGTAAAGTTTCAAACATTACGCTCAGTCCTTTCTCCACAGTTTGAATACCAACTGCCTTTTGTAAATCACTAAGTCCAACGACGTGTGCGTAGATCATAGTGACATTGCCCTCTGGTGCATCATGGAAGGATGGTGTAAGCCTCTCTACGGTATCCAACTTCGCCCTGACATCACTGCGACTCGCGAGTTCCTCTGGATACACTTCTTTTAGTCGCTGCGGGCTTTTAAACGCATCCAAGGTGTGTAAACCTTGATCAAACAGCACGTACGCTGAATCGGTGCTTGATATTGGCAAGGTTGCCTGCGAAAGCAGGATACCACCGCCTACACCCGCATCGGCGACTGCTGTCGTCTGCTTCAGGACGTTGCCTTCGTAAACAATTTTACCTTGATGTTTTATGCATTTCTCCACTTTGCCACAGTGAATGCCCATACGTACCCGTAGGCCATTGTAACGACCGAATTCTTGCATTGTCCCGGGAGTGACATTATGGGAGTCCTGAGGCCAAGAAGCGTTCACGAGATCAAGCTGGACCTGGAGAGCCCATGAAAGTGCGTCCGATACAGAATGAAATGCCACAAGAAATGCATCTCCACGAACGAGAAGCTCATAGCCAAAATACTTCTTCATACTGCGCCGAAGACACTCGTCGTGGAGCTTCATTACTCCGTTCTTCATAACATCACCCTTTCCAAGCTCGCCCATTTTCTCCCACAACTCACTCGAGCCTTCGATATCCGTTTCCACAAGTACAACAAAGTCTGTAGGAGGTCCCCGCGACTTGTGTCGATTATTATAAGATTCGATGATATCTTTACGAAACACTATGAGTGCACCTATCAGTGCAATGAATGTTGCTGCTGCGGCAAATCCATCACTCTTCTGACGAGGCTTGCATCTACCATATGGTTGTTCCAAAGTATCACAGAACATATCTTCAGGGCAATCTTTGTCCGTGTCACACGTCCCCGCGCATAACTCAGCGAGGGCATCATCGATGTTGCTGTGCGCAACAATTTGGGCCCCTCGAGCAACAGCTTCTGCTTTAACAATACCACTTCCACTTTTCGGTGAAGAGAGATAATAGTCACCAGGCTCGTCAAAAGCCCCACGAGCACCCGCGGCGATAAGCACGGTCTCTGATTTTGTGGCGTTTTGTGCGGCCAAAATATCCCATAATGTATTCTTCACAACCATGTCGGTTGCGAGACCCATGATAAAGACGCGTTTGATATTTTCGTCTTTCAAAATTGCTTCCATTGAGCGGCCACTACTTTCATCAATCGAATGAAACATACTGTACGAGTCTTTATCTCGAGCTGAAGAGGTCTTCAGTGTTACAGTTCCAGCTGGAACATGCAGAAAAGGATCTAATTCAGCGCCAAACGTGCCCTCCACGCAGTGTGGAGGCCATTGAAAATAGCGACTCTGCGCGTAATCATTCGACGATATCTCATCCAGACAACGATTAGACGAGTCAAATACTTCTTTAGGAACACTGGCACCAGTGACACAGAGCCCTTGAGTCCCCTCACAACCCCAGACGCAGTCAAGTGTCTGTTTTCCTTTCTTTCCAAATTTACAAAAGCTGCAATGATCCTTTGGATGCCAGTCCATAGTTACCATCAGTCGGCTACCGCCTTCAGATCCTCGTTTGAGCCATTCATTTGCGATACCGACTACCTCATGTCCCTTGCTGACCGCAAGGGCTCCTCGCTTTAAGATCTTCCCACCATCAGTCACTACGTCTTGTGGGACCTCTTTAGCTACTTTTGGCGACGATCCCACGTACGATCCGTCCGCTTCTCGAGCATCCATGAAATCGTTCTGCAAACACACCGCTACAACCGCATCGCGCGGGGTTAGATTGATGCAAGCCGCCGCTCCTCCGCTGCGAGACCGTGACTTCTCCGCGTTCGCTTGGTCTATTCCCCAGCCAACGAAAACGAGCCCCGCGAGCGCCACGTTGGCGAATACGAACACCTGGCGCGACGATGCGCGGGAAGACGACTTTCTTCGTCGCGTCGCGGGCCTCTGAGCCTCACTCATTGTGTCGAGCACACGCGCACGACTGTGTGTGACGAGACGGTTGCCCGAGTTTCCCGCGCGCTACCGGCACCGTGCACGTCACTCGACGGCGCACACATGCGGGCTGTCGCACGCGCTCGCGCGGGATATCAGCGCCCGAAAACGCGATTAGGTCCAAAAACATGGGAAAGCAGACATGCGCGCACAAGAGTGACACGTACGAACGCGGCGGCGAAGCGCGTGGAGGCAGAGGTCGTCCCGACGTTATCTCCAGGCGTGTTGTACGTTCCGGAATTCATCGGTGAGCCCGCACAGTTCGAAGCCAACCTGGAGATAAAAGCGGCCGCTTTGCGTCAATTCGTCGAAGAATTGGAAGAAGGTTCCATTGTCGCGCCAACAGCGGAGGCGATCGACGCCGCAGAGTGGATCAGGCAGGCACTTGTTCAACTGATCGAGGAACGGGGAAAGCTCCAACCAGCACAGTCAAAAGTTTTGTTAGGAGATGTCGTAGAAAATCTGTGCACACTTGCGACGGAAGATTGTGCTGAAGCCTTCTCCGCGCTGCAAGCCATCTGCTATCGTAACGCTTCAGCGTGTTGGAAAGTTGGGAATGGACATAATATGTTTCAGTATTTTCGCAACATGTGCACGACGGGTGTGGACGAGAAAGTGCGATGTTCAGCGCTCTTCTTGGCATCAACTCTGGTCGCGTTCAATGAAGATTTACATCGAGTGGTGGCGAAGTCTCGTCTCACCCCGGTGCTGCTGCAGTTGATGCAAAATAGATGTCAAAGCAAAGAGATGTGCACACAAATGTGGCGTGACGTGCGAGGGCTAACGGAGTGTGATCACGGAATGATCTTTCTCAGAAATCTGAGCCAGACTCCTGCGCAAGTGAAATTATTGACAACTCACGGAGCTGTCGATTTTGCGGGCAGTATTTTGGAGACGACTTCAGGTCTGAGCCGCATCAATGCTGCCATCGTGATTGCGAATCTTATTGGGCGTGAAGACAATGACGAAAGGCTTAGTAAGGATGATTCAATCATGGAAGAATTGGTCGACCTCTTTAAAACTGCGTGTGACGGGGAATCGTATGCAAATATAAAGCATACCGTATGGAAATATACGCAAAGTATTGCGAATTTGGCCACGATGGAAGCTGCAAAGCCTCGACTTGCAAATGCGGGTGTAATCAAGCTTCTTGTCAGAGTACTCCGAGAAAAGCAGCATCAATGGGATCGAGCCTCATTTTGGGCTGCCAGTGCGCTATGGAACCTGGCGTTCGACGAGGATGTGAAAGCCAAAATTCTCGAAGAGCCAGGGGTTATTGAGGCCCTTGAAGAAGCCAGAAGACTATGTAGTGAGAACACGAAGATGAAGGCACGCGGAGCTTTATGGATGCTTCAGCCCCAAAGTGACGAAGAAGGAGCCGAGGAAACTTCTATGGGATTAAGCGAAGAAGATATGCAAAAACTTGGCGCCATTGAAAACGCTAAGGCACAGGTGATGCTTTCCTATGAATGGCACCATCAATCAACAGTGTTGCAGTTGAAAGAAGAACTCAATGCTAGAGGTTTCAATGTATGGATGGACGTGGACCGCATGATGGGTTCAACGCTCGAGGCAATGGCAGCGGCGATCGAATCTTCTGATGCAATCATCATGTGTATTTCTAGTCGCTACAAAGAATCTCAAGCTTGCCGTACTGAGGCTGAATATGCGTACACGAAGAAAAAATGTTTGATTCCTGTCAAAGTTGAGAAATCATATGAGCCCGATGGATGGCTCGGAATTCTCGTTGGAAGTAAGCTATATTATAACGTACATAACCAGGAAACGATGGCTGCTTCTATACCCAGTCTTATCACTGCCGTGGAAGCCATTCACAATGATGTTAAGGCACCAGCACTTCGACAGAAGAATGGTGTAGCAGCACTCAGCCCAGACTCGTCGTCGTCGTCATCTGCTGTTGCTGCATCACCACCGCCTCAAGTTCGTAACGGTTCTGTGTCATCCTCACAGGAGGTTTCAGTTCCGGTGGACAATGATGCGATGGATCGATGGCTGAGCGCGATAGGTCTTGAAGCATATGTTCATGCTTTCAGGCACAACCACATCTACGGGAAAATATTGCTGAAGATGCATCAAGAGCTGGGTCTGTTATCAATGGGAGAACAGCATGAGCTTCTCCAAAGAGTGCTTGGCATTCAGTCTTACGGGCACAGATTACTTTTCCTGACTGAAATTGAGGCTCTCGTCGGTCCACTTGACCGGAAATTACGTCAGCCCGTAAAATCAGCTCAAACCACGCCAAAGAGCGCTTTCGCGCGGGGTGCGCCAAAATCATGATTCGACACCAAAGCAGAGAGTTTCGAAGGAAGACATTTCTTCTTACTCACAAGGGAGATTCTGGCTATATCGTTCGCTATAGACGAGACAGTTGTTGTAATCAGTATTATTCAATACCGTGTACGTGTACCCCCCAAAAAGAAGAATGGTGTTGTACCCAGTGCCGACACAACACGTCTCGTGACGACGTGCACATTCTATCGCGCGCGAGACCGAGACAAAG
>MDSV01203682.1_pt1 | contig 11689 bp, 6 predicted proteins | sample 810851 | NCBI WGS metagenome assembly MDSV01 (sample SAMN05326640, study PRJNA326480) | marine metagenome | isolation source: seawater | place: Atlantic Ocean: North East | collected 2012 | reverse complement strand
CTCGATGATGGTTGCCTGGTCGCCCGCAAACTCGCAGACCGGCGGCGGCGGCGGCGGCGACGGCGGCGGCGACGGCGGCGGGCTTGGCGGGGGGCTCGGCGGCGCTGGTGGCAGCGCCGGCGGCGACGGTGCGTTCGGCGGCGACGGCGGTGGAGCGAACAGCGGGCCGCACTCGCAGATCGTGTCCGACGTGCCTCCTTCGTAAATCCAGTCACAATCTCGAAGAATTGCATTCTGGCTGCACTGGTCGTTTTGCTGGTCGTTCCATCCAGCCGTGCACGCCCGGCCCTGCAGTGCACAAAAGTTTTCGCAATCCCCGCCATTGTCTCGGTGTTTCACAAGAGCAGCGCACTCGCCGCCATTCCTCACCACGCAAACTTTGTTTGCGTATCCAATCCACGACGTGGGATCGCAGACGGGGGCCTCGGAGAGCCGGCGGCCGGGCGCGCGGACGCCGACGACCGCGGCGGCGAGCACGAGCTGCGCCGCGCGCCCCGTCCGCATCGCACGGTCGGCACCGTTCTCTGCCTTTCGTATGTGTAAGATGTGTGATATCTATGCGCCGGCACTAGCGTAAGACTGAGTTGTGTCAGTGCGCAAATAGGACACAAGCGCATAGACACAGACACACACGACGACGCAGACGGGCGCGCGATGGCTCTCGCATTGTCCTTTCCACAGCTCGACTCTTCCGCCAGCATCAGCGACCACGTAGATGCCTACCTTGCAAGGCCCTATTTCTCCGGACTCTGTACCTTCAACAACCGCACGGTGGCAAAGCGAGCGGGTGCAAAGTGGAATGGAGACATCAAAAAGTGGTGTGCCCCCAACGAGAAGGTCCTCCGCGAACTTTTACAAACGGGGGTATGGGAACCGGACTGCGACATTGCCGCCGCGCAGATGAATGCCATCCTGTCGATGCGTGAAGAAGCAGCACGACGCGAGGCGCATGCAAAAGAGTGTGCCGAGCGCAAGCGCACTGGACCATCGGATGCAGAGGTCGAACGAAAAAAGGTGTCAGACCTCGGCATCAAAACGTCGACTGCGGAAGAGCTCGACGAACTAAAGCAGTGGGGGGTCACCGACGCGCAGCTGGAGATTTCGATCAAAGACGAGCGCTTGGGTCCGCGAGGCTCCCTCTCCGCCGCAACGCGGCTCCTCCTGGGACTGAAGGGCGGCTACATGACCCCCGGAGACATTGGCAAGAACGACCTTCGTCGCAAACGGCGCGAGTTGGGCGGGGCGGTCAAGAGCAAGAAGCTGCCAACGCTCACACCGTTTGGCAAGACGTCCTTTCGTACGCCCCGACGGAACGACGACGCGGTCATCATGATCAAAGAGTGGGTCAGCAGACCTCTTGCCGTCTACGACGAGCACGACATAGACAACCTGAACAGGCCCTACACGGGACCCGTCGCATACCGAACCTCAAAGTGTGACATTTGCGGAGGAGACAGCGACGAGCAGTTTCCGTGCGAGTGCGTGGAAACAAAGATGGCGATGGAGAGGTGGGGAACAGTTTAACGTTAAACTTCACTTTTCCTCGTAAAACGCCACGGGTGGCATGTCAAACCCACTGGCGCGGCGCTGGACGTAGCGCTCCTTGTACACCGGGGTCTTCGGGTAGTAGTAGAGGCAGAAGCACCCGCAGACGACGCCGACTGCGATGAGAACGCCGACGACAATCGCGATGATGGAGCCTGCCGCGAGGTCGTCCTTGTGCGTCGTCGTGCGGTTGGTGGGGCAGTAGGGCGACAGGCCGTGGCTCTCGTCGCAGCCAACGCCCAATTCGACGGTGATGCACGCGTGCGTGAGCTCCACCTCGGCGAGCATGCCCTGCGTCTCGAGCGCGTTCACCAGCCCCCACCGAAAGTCGCACTCGTGCGTCTTGTTGAGGAGCGCCTCGGCCGTCGTCGCGCCCTGTGGACCGAGCCAGAACGTAAACTCGTCGGGCTCCTCGAATTGGTGCTGCGTCACCTCCGCCGGCAGGCCCTCGGTGTTGTAGAGCGTGTCGATAAACCCCTGGTCGTAGTCCGGCTGGGCGCCCTTTGCGGTGTACACAATTGTCGTGTAGTTGCTGCTGGCACGGCCGCCCCCCGCCAGGAGCCCAAAGAGCCCCAGGAGCGCCGAGCGCTGCATGCCGCAGGCCCCCGTTTGCTGAGAGCGCTGTCTTCTCATCTTATTTCTAGTCATATTGCCAAAACTACACTTGTCTAGCAAAACAATGTTTCCCGAGACGGAGGAGGAGGCGCGAGCGCGCCGGTCGCAGCAGATTGTTGCCCGGTTTGAAGAGCGCCAACGCGTCGGAAAGTCGCAGCAGGAGAAGAAGGAGTCTCGGTTTGTCGGGGGGTTTGTAGTCGCCGTCGCCGCAGTGGCCGTCGTTGTGTTTGTTGCAGTCCTCATTGAAGATCGCGTGGTTTCCCAGAATGCGCACCCTGCGACACCGGAGGCGCGCGATGCGGCCGCCGCAGCAGTTCGACGCATGCCACCTCGGCCACCGTTGCGGCCATTGCTCTCGCCGCCACCCTCGGCGTCGCCAACGCCCTCTCAAAGGCCACGGCCCCAAGCGTCGCCATCGCCGTCGCCACCGCCCTCTCCGGGCGTGCCGTCGCCATCTCTGCCACCACCGCCACCCTCGCCGTCGCCACGGTCACCGGGAGCACATGCGCTGACCCTCCGCACGTGCAGCATTCTGATACACGGACTGCACATCAGCCTGTTGGACAATCATCGTTGCGAAGACGGAGGACCCGGAAGTCTCTCGTCGGTTTGCTCGCTCGGCACCGACTATGGCGACTGCGACCCCAGATAACACGCGGTGATCAGAGCGCCGGCGGCGGCGGCGGTGGGTATGAGACTTCCGGAAACGCATCGAGCAGATTCGCCGTTGAGAGAAACAGCAAACTTCTCGTGTACGGCGGGGCGTCGTTGACGTCCGCCACGACAATCAGCGAACACAGCCACGCGAAAATCAGGGCGCATCCAATTGTGCCCGCTGCCACGGCCAAAATGGAGCCGCCGCAGAGCGCAATGCCGCCCGCCCCACCGCCGTCGGCGAGCATCCGCTAGGTTGCACTGATATTAGAGGATCTAGTTTAGAAGTATATGAGCACGGATTCATGCTAGCGCTCGCAGTCTCGTGGCTTTTAGCACTGCCGTCCCCCGGACCGCCACCGTCGCCGCCGCCGCCGTCGCCGCCTCCGTCGCCGCCGCCGCCGGCGCCGCCGCCACCGCCGCCGGTGTTGCCACCGCCGCCGTTTCCGCCGCCCGAGACCCCGCCGCTGCCGCCCAATGTCGACGGCGAGGCCTACACGGGGGAGTATGCCTCGCTGGCGGCGGAAGTGTACACCAACCCCGTGAGCATTGCACAAGCCCAAGCACGGTGCGCGCTCTTTGTCGGGGCGGAAGCTATTTCCGTCGGCCCCTTTAACGACTCGCCGGCCAAGCTCTTGCTATCCAATGTCGACACCGCGTGTTCCAGCGTCGTTGTCAGCAACGCCGCTCCCGACGGTCTGCTACTGACGCCGAACGCGTACGCCATCCTCTGCGAGAAGCGGACGGCGGTGCGCCGAAACGCCATCGAGTGGGCCAGCTGGGTGGGCGGCGACCCTGCCGCCCAGGCTACGGCCCCCGCCTTTGCCGACGAGTCTTCGGAAATTTGCCTGCGGATGGTGGTCGTGGACGTTGCCGACGCCGAGACCGGGAGCATACGACAGAGCCCTTTTCCCCCGCCGACGCCGCCGGCGCCTCCTCGCACGCCCTGGCAGACGCGCCCGAGCCCGCCGCCGCCGCCGCCGTCTCCGCCGCCGTCGCCCTCGACGCCGCCGCCGGCGCTCCCGTCGCCGCCGCCGCTCGTGCCGCCGCCGGCGCGGCCGCCATCGCCACCTCCGCTGCCACCGGGGAGGCCGTCCGAGGGCGAGTTTCTGGCCGCGCTCTCCGTTTGCCATCCCACGTGCGTAGCATACGCCCTCGACGAGCAGCACCAGACGCGGAATGACATGGAATCGTCGTGCGCCGGGTTTTTCGCCCAAGCTTGTCCGAATTCGTTTGCGCGCTTTGAAGCTCTGCTCGCCACATCAGAGGCGCCACCGTCGCCGCCGCCGCCGCCGTTTCCACCGCTCGCGGACGCGTTTGATGAAAACCATCCGAACAACCTTCTCTTCGTGCGTCCCTGGAGCATTTTGAACGAGCAAGACCCGTTAGAGCCGACGGAACCGTTTGGATGGGTTGCGACCTTTGGAGACGAGGCTTCGGAAACATCGGCGTCGACGGAAGGCTCTCGCGCGCGCCGTGAGCTGTCGCTTGAAACGAGCTACGATCGGGTGCGGACATCCGTAATTGTTTCGCAGACCAACTGGCTCGGCTGGGACTTTGGAGCGTCGGTCGACGAACTTTACGCCGTCGAACTCTACCTCGCCGACTATTTTCCGCCGTCGCCGCCAACACCACCCTCCCCGCCGCTTCCGCCACCGCCGTCGCCGCCGCCGCCCAATCCGCCACCGGATTTTTCTCCACGGCCGCCGCCGCCGCCGCCGATGGTCGATACGACCGTCTTTTGCAGCAGCCAAAACACAGACCTCTGCGTTTTTGAGAATGTGATCTACCACCGCGACGGACAGTGCGACGATGGCGGACCGGGGTCGCTGTCCGCCATGTGCACTCTGGGATCCGATGCCACCGACTGCGGATTCCGACAGGACAGCAACTGCGTCGACTCGGTCAGCATATCGACATTCACAGAGTGCATTGCGCAATGTATGGCCCTTCCACTTCAGGACCTGGTGTCCTGTGACGCAAGTTGCCGCAACAATCCACTCTTCCAGCCCAACCCCCCGCCGCCGCCACCTCCGCCACCGCGGCCACCACCCCCATCGCCGCCGCCGCCGCCGTCGCCATCGCCGTCGCCGCCGCCACCACCGTTGCCGCCGCCGCCGTCGCCACGCCCATACCCTCCTCCAAGTCCGCCACCCCCGAGTCCTCCGCCGCGAATCAATGGGTACCGTCTGGTGTGCGAGAGTGGCACATCGGGATACTGCGCAGGTCCTGCAAGCGACATGGATGTGGACAAGGAGGGCTGGTGGTGCCCTACGTTCTACCCGTGCTATGGGTTCTATGCGTACTATCACCCAAACTGGGAATCAAGGTTCATTACCGGGTACACCCAAATATTGACAATCCCCTCGCTTTCCGAAGCAAAGCAATTGTGCGACGGGGACTTTAGCGATCGGTGCGGTGGATTCGAATGCAGGTTTAATTCGGCCGACTGCATACAAAACAATGCGTGTTGCAAGCTTCGCACAAAGGGCGGCGGGTCGGGGGACGAGAGGCGACAAAACAGTCAGGATGCGCACTGCTATGCCAAATCGTACACAACTACCAACATTTGCAGTCGCCGAATGCTCAACGAGGCTGCTGCGGCGAGCTACGAGGCCGAAGCACGAACAAACCCTAGAATGCTGGCTCTGGTGGCGCCCCCGCCATCACCACCGGCGGCGCGGCGGCTGGCCGTCTGGGATGGCCAATCCAGCAGCATCTCAGACTACTGCAGCGCCACCCTCACGCAAATGGAAGTAACCGACGCCACCGGCCATATTACGGGGTCTGGATTCTCGGACGTACACCGGCTCTACGACTATCAGAACAACGACGTTCTCAACCAAGCAAATCCAGACCAAATCACTGGTGGTGGCTACTACGAGATCAACCAGTGGGATCGCATTCTGCTGTGGATACCGGGTCCGACGTTCCGAATCTGCACCATCCACATCCGCTTCGCCACGCGGTACTGCGACACGATGCGATTCTACGGCTGCAGTGGCTCGGCCTGGAGCAATGCGCTCACGGGCAATTGGGGGTCTTATTGTGATACAATTTCGACGGTCAGTGTGACGGCTAGTGAAGGCTCCAACCGGTGGGTGACGTACGACTTCAGCGGCGTGTTTTTCGAAAAAGATTACTACGCCTACCGATACATTGGCATGGTATGCACGGACAGAGCCGATGCGTACGCGAGCGTTCGAATGCGAGAGGTCGAGGTGTACACCGGCTCGGCGATGCCACCGCCACCGAGCCCGTCGCCGCCGCCGCCTTTTCCGCCAGAGGAGCCGCCGCCGCCGCCGCGGCCGCCGCCGCCACCCCCACCGTACAATTACGATGCACTCCCTGGGTTTGTGGAGATTGGCGAGGGAAAGTGCGTGACGCAACACCCGGACGTGGGATTGTGGGAACGTATCCCGGGTCAGGAGGCATTCAGGTTTCAAAACGATGGGCTCTTCAAGTGCAGAGAGGCGTGCAGAAATGATCCGGCGTGCGTCGCCTACGAAGTCAACGGCGACGACGACCCCAAGTTGTACCATTATCGGTGCTACTACTTTGTGAACACCTACGTGGATAGAAGCATTGGGCCCGGGTTTGTCACGCGCGCTACATGTTATGACGATCCCGATGCCAATACGGGAAACAAGTACTTTGGTGACTGCAATAGCCCTCCGGCGTCGCGCTGCTTTGGATTACCTGTCCAATCGCCGTCTCCGCCTCCGCCAAAACCCCCGCCATCGCCGCCGCCGCCGCCGCCCCCGACCCCGCCACCGTCGCCACCGTCGCTGCCACCGCCTCCGTCGCCGCCGCCACCTCCACCCTCGCCGGACATTCCCGAGTTTGACGCGCCGCTGACCCACCTCGAAGTTTGGGTGTCGCGCGAGCGGGCCCGCTGGGGGACGCGCGCCGCGCAATTCGACATTGACAGCGTGGATTCCAATGGACGCGTCATGCTTCGGCTGACGGAAGGCAGTGGCACCTTTTCCCTCGACCACGCCGAAGGCCGCTTCCTCTTCCTGCGCGGGTTTCACAAGTATGACGACAGCAAGACGCTGAAAATTGGCAGTCTCCGCGCCTACCGTCGAAACACACCCGGCGGGCGGCGGCTGGACAATGAGCCCGAGCCATCGCCTCCGCCCGAGGAGGAGACGGAATTCCTCGTCTTCGAGCCCGAACCACCCCCATCTTCGCCACCGCCACCACGACCGGCTCGCCCAGACGTTGCCGCCGCCATGCTCCTCGACCTCACCAAACTCACGTGCAACACCGCAGACGAGGAGGATCACCACCACTTTGCCAGGGAGGCTGCCTACCTCTGGGCCAAGGTTCGGAATCCCGAGGGGTTGCACTGCCACGACTGCGAGCACGGCGTGCCCGTCCGCTGCGAGCGGTTTTTCGCAATGCTGAACACAAAGCCGACGCTCCGCGCCAATCGCCGCGCCGAGCAAAGAGCCGCCGGTCGTCAGCACGCCGAACAATTCTACCGCGAGGCCGTGCTCGAGCACCTCGACAAGGCCTGTTGCCGGCGCAGCATCTCCACCGGAGAGGTCGAGTGCGGGCGCCAGCACTGCGTCGAGGCGCAAAAAGCAGCCGCACGTGCGAAGACTGCTCGTGTGCTGCGCCAGCTGCACGAAGACGGTCACGAGGAAACCACTCTTTCCCTGGCCCAACTCATGGCGACCGACGGGCTGAGCGCGCACCACCACCCCCACGCGCCGTGCCGCGAGGGCACGCTGTCTCTGCTCAGCCACGAGTGCATCGGCGAGTCGATCATTCACCACACCCTGCAAAAGCACAGCGTCAAGCGCGACGCCATCGAAAAGTACCTTGACAAGGCCGGCTTGTCTCTGACGCAAATTGTGCTCAGTACGATGGGAGTGAAGACCACAACGTCAAAGCGCACCGCAGAGTGGTGGCAAGCGCGACAACAAGCGGCAGCGGGGGGTCGTCGCACCGAAGAGGCAGAAGAGGCAGAGGAGGCCAAAAGGGCCGCCCGCGGGCGCCGCCTCAAGCGTACGCAAACCTCGTCCCGCGCCCCGCTCAAACTCGACGGCGGTGTCCGCAGCTTCAAGCACGATGCCAAGTCGTACCTGAACAAGTCGGCGCAGGCGGCGCGCCAGCTCCACCAGCTCGGCAGCCGCAAAGTCCGGGGGCGTCACCCAAAGCGCCTCGGCGTGGTCGATACAATCTCCGCGGTCATTTCGCAAGAGTCGTCCCTGGTCCGCAGCATGCTGCGCGGCGGCTCTGCACTCGCCGACGTGGGCAAGCGCTTCCAGAAGCGGTGGCGGGCACCGGCGGTGGCTCCGCCCGCGCCCGCGCCAAAGCCCGGCGCCAAGCATATTGACGGCTGGTTTCGGCACGTGGAATCTCTGGTCCGCGAAGGCCGACGGCTCGACGAGGGCTTTGGCAGCGGCATGACGATTCCGGCGACGGCGCCCGACTGGCTGCTCGGCCTCGACTGGCCCTGGCTTGCGGAGGAGGCCCACCGCCTCGCAAAGGTGCTGAAGCGTCGGGATGCGCACGTCCTCGACCACGCTCGCCGTCTGAAGCAGCTGCCGCACGGCGACGTGGTCCACGAGACAGGCTACGTCACGCTCGACCTGAACGCGCCGCCCTCGGCGATTGGCAACGCACTGCGCCGCCTCGCGGCCTGGATTTCCGACGACACCTACGCCTTTGAGGAGGCGGAGGAGGCGCGCAAGCTTCCGCGCGCCACCACGTCGGAGGCGCACGAAATGCTGGACGACGTACGCGTCGGCGCGCACCCGCTGCAGGCGGCCAAGCGCCACCTCGAGGAGACGAGCAACCACCTCAACACCCGCCGATCGCTGGCCGAGGGCATCTTTGGCGGCCTCGCGCGCCTCCCCGCCACGACGAATGCGCCCATCGTCTCGCGCTACGGCTCCTACGGCAACAGCGGCGGCGGCGACGTCTTCAAGGGCATCGCGAGGTACCTGCTCTTTGACACCGCCCTGTGCTACCTCTACCCCATCCAGGAAGCGGACGTCGACGACTTTGGCGACGGGACGACGATCAAAATGCACCGGAGTTCCAGAGCCTGCTTCCCTGCGGTCCCGTTTATTCCGCCGCAAGGCAGCAAGTTTCGGGCGTCAGTCGGGCTGCCTGCGGATTACGATTTCACCAAGCTGGAGTTTGCCACGGCGTGCAACGTGGACACGATGCGGGAGGCGCTGCTCACCTTTGGCCAGCCGAATGACTGGACGTTTACGCCGATTGGATTGATTCTGCGCTTTTCGGAGGGCATCGATTCGCTGCGCAACCTCGCCCGGAGCTCCGACGGGGACCTGACGGTGGACGAGCGCGCCGCGGCCCTGGTGTGCAGCACGGCGCAGCTGGGCGGGCTCCTCTTTTCGATTGTCGCGTCGACCTTTGCACTCTTTTCGCTGGCCTTCATCCCGGTGTTTGTCGCCATCGGCGTGTGCTGCTGCCAGATGGCCTCAGCGACGCGGCGGCGACGGGCGGCGACGCGCGGGCAGTCCAAGAAGCCGAAGCGCAGCAAGGGTCCCGCCTACGAGTCGCTCAAGGGCTCCGACGACGACTCGGCCCCGGCGGCGGGCAAACGTGGGGCGAGTGGGGCGAGCGCGCCAGCGTCCGAGTCCAAGTCCGGTTCGAGCTACACGCAAATCGTGGACGGCTACGTCTACGAGAGTGGAAAGAAGCGGAGGAAGGCGACAAAGGCCGAGATCAAAGACGTGGAAGACGGAAAGAAGCAGGTGGAGGATGTTCGGCAGCAAATCGAAAAGGCGCGTCAGGAGGCGCTGCGCCGGTCGGAAAAGTCGAACCGGTCGCGCCGATCCCGGCCGCCTCCACCGCCACCACCACCGCGGGGGCCGGGCGTGCCACCGCCCCCGCCGCCGGACGAACCCCCGCCGCTCGAGGATGCCGAAGGCGGCGGCGACGAGGATGGGCCCCCGCCATCGCTGCAGCGCGGCGTGGGCAGTAGCGACCTCAACGTCGAGGACGACGAGGAAGTGGGCGACCTCGGCTTTGGCGGGGGGCGCAACTTTCGGGAGGAGGCGCAGGAGGAGGACGAACTACCGCCGCCGCTCGAGACGCCAAGAGCACGGAGAAATGCATCCCTCGGCGCGGCGGACCTGCAGTTGGCGGGAGAACAGCGCCGCGATCCCATCACCGGCGACTATTATCCGGAAGACGCCGAAAAAGCGGTGAGCTTTCAGCGCCTGCCGACGTTTCAGTTCCGGAGGGTGTAACGAACGGGAGAGCGGTAGAGGAAGAGCTTGTAAAAACTCCCATCGCCGTTTGCACCTCCGCGCTAGCCGCAAACGCACACGCCGCACTCGAATAAGCGAACGCACCATGTCGGCGCGCCTCCGCAAGTCGACCCTCGCCTTCTTCGACATGCAGCAAAAACACAGCGACCCCGAAGACGTCGACCTGGCCCACGCCGGCCTCTACCTCGTCGGCGCCCAGGTGATTGCGTGCGTCCTCCTCCTCTCGGTCACGGCCACCGCCTGCTCCTGGCTCCAGCCCGCCTCCCAGGTCAGCGCCGTCCGCTCCCTCGCTGCGACCACGGTGCTCGCGATGCTGATGCTGAAGGCGCCGCTGCGCGTGGGGTCGACCCGCGGCGTGGTCGTGCTCTTCAATGCCCTGCGCCCCTGCGCCTTTGTCTATCTGACCTTCATGGTCGTCGAGCAGCTGCTGCACTCGTGCGAGACGCCCACCGACGAAATCCCGGGGCACATGACCGTGCGGCGGATTGTCTTCCACGGCGCCAGCCTCGGCATGATTGGGGCAGCCCTCTTGCGCGCGTCGGCGCCCACGTCGGAAAACGACCTGTGGTTTCTGATCACCCTCGGCGCGCTGCTCGTCATCGCCGTGGTGCCACCTCCCAGCCTTTCCACCACCGGACCCCTCTGCGGCCAGCCCACCGCGTGGGATTCCGGCGAGCGCATCCTGCGCGCCGTGCTCTTTTCGTCGGCGTACGTCACCTCCGTCTACGTGAAGCCTCCGCGGTACGACGTGTACGACATTACAATCTCTGTGATTCGCTGCAGCGCAACCTCCATCTGGATCCTGGGCTGCTCGCTCTTCTTCCTCCTGTTTGCGCCACTTCAAGTCGGCGTCGCGATCACGGCGCGCGTGCGCGAGAGCAACGCGCTCGAGGCCTCGTACACAGCGGTGGGAGACGGTGCGAGCGACGGCGAGCTCGACGTCGAGGCGGGAGGGGCGGTAGGAAGTGTGGGAGGTGGAGGCGGCGCGGTCGGCGAGACGGCGGCGACGCCGCTCGCGCTCGAACACATTGAGGGCTCCGGAGACGGCGGCTACGGCGACTACGGCGACTATTCGGAGTACGGCGACTACGGCGACTATGGAAAAGCAACCGTTCCCGCCGATGCGATCGATGCGCGGGTTGAATCAATCGTCCGCAGGACGGGATTCCAAGAGCTCAGCCTGCTTCCAGCGCCGCAGGAAGAGCCAGAGCCGGTCCCGGACCCTTCGGAAAATTACGGCGGAACGCCTGTAGACCCGACGCAGCTCTCGGCGCTCGTCGGAGCGCCCCGGCTGGGAGTGTAGGTGGGATCGAACGCTAAAAAGAGATTGCTCTTCGTGGTCACACGGATTGAGGGCGTGGATGCCGCGCATGCAAGTTCCAGAGCGGGTCTACCAGGGTGCGCTGCTTGGAGTGACCAGCATTGTAGTGCTCCATGGCAGCGCCGAGTATGCGACGATCGTGCTCAAGGGCAAGCCGCTGCTGGGCACGGTCCGTGGGCGCGCGACGATGAACAGCGACGGCAGCGTCAACATGGACAAGACGCTGGACAATGCCATGTCGCGGCGCTGCGCGTCGGTGCGGCGCGTGATCGTGCGCGACGACGGCGACGCGCTCGAG
>MDSV01234173.1_pt1 | contig 11692 bp, 6 predicted proteins | sample 810851 | NCBI WGS metagenome assembly MDSV01 (sample SAMN05326640, study PRJNA326480) | marine metagenome | isolation source: seawater | place: Atlantic Ocean: North East | collected 2012 | reverse complement strand
GTTTATTAATAATTACTGTTTGTGATTTATCAACATCTAAAATTGGCATTCCAAAAATAGGAGATGATGAATCATGCCTTGCTGCAGGGTTAACAACATCATTTGCACCCAGAACAAGAGCGACATCACAATCTTCAAACTCATTATTTACCTCATCAAGGTCTTTGAGCTGTTCATATGAAATATTCGCCTCAGCTAGCAGTACGTTCATGTGTCCTGGCATCCTTCCTGCAACAGGATGAATGGCATATAAAACTTTTTTCCCTTTCTTTGATAAAAAATCAGCAACCTCTCTCACAGCATGCTGAGCTTGAGCGACAGCTAAACCGTATCCAGGAACTACTATAATTTTTTCTGCTGCATCAAAAATCATTGCTGCTTCTTCAGTAGAATAGCTTTTTACATTTATTTGCTTTGTTTCTGCATTGTCGCTATTTCCTTGATCTAATCCTACCGCACCAAAAATAACATTAGCAAGAGATCTATTCATTCCCTTGCACATGATATTTGTTAGAATTAGGCCAGATGCACCAACTAAAGCGCCAGAGATTATAAGAGCGTTATTATTTAGGACAAAACCTGTTGAAGCAGCTGCAATTCCTGAGTAGGAGTTCAGTAGAGATATTACAACAGGCATATCAGCACCACCTATGGGAATTGTTAACGTAATACCTATAACTGCTGATAGAGCTATTAAATAATAAAAATGATTTATAGGGTTTGACGAAAATGAAACCATAAAAGCAGCGGTCACTATTAAAAATAAGGCAATTATACCGTTTAAAATTTGTTGACCTGGAAATACTATTGGTTGCCCACTGATAAATCCTTGGAGTTTGCCAAAGGCTATGAAGCTACCAGTGAATGTTAGAGTACCTACAAAAACAGATAAAGAAATTGTTGATAAGCTAAATGTAGATAATATGCCATCAGGATTTAAATACTCAGCAGAAGCGATTAGAGCTGAGGCAATTCCACCAAAGCCATTAAAAATAGCAACCATTTGAGGCATTTGTGTCATTTCCACACGTATTGCAAAAAAGGCACCAATTATTGAGCCGATTAATATTCCAAGACCCACAAGTTCCAAGCTAATATTACCATTAGCTATTAAAGTAGTGATAATTGCTATTAACATTCCAATGGATGCAATGAAGTTTCCACTCCGAGCAGTCTTAGGATGGCTTAATCTTTTAATACCAAATATAAATAGGACTGAGGATAAGACGTAAAGTGCGTTTTCTAAGTTCATATTTAATTTACTTCTTTTTAAACATTTTAAGCATTCTATCAGTAACCATAAATCCACCAACTACGTTTACCGTAGCAAAAATTACAGCAGAAAATCCTAACCAAGTTCCAATCTCACCACCAATCTTTGTTGAAATGATAGCACCCACAATTGCAATCCCAGAAATTGCATTTGAGCCACTCATGAGCGGAGTATGAAGCGTTGGTGGAACTTTGGTAATTATTTCAACCCCAACAAATATGGCTAAAATAAAAACGGTAAGAATATTAATGTCCATTTAAGATTCCTTTAGAAGATTACGCGTTAACTCATGGGTGATTGTTCCTTCATGAGTAAATGTTGAACCAGAAATTATCTCATCGTCCATATCAAAATTTATGTTATTTTCTTTGGTCATGTATAATATCAACGCTGATATATTTTTTGCATATAATTCGCTAGCATGTACAGGCATGGTTGCCGGGATGTTTGATGTTCCATCAATTAGAACCTTATTATGGGTGACGACCTTATCTTTTTCTGTAGCTTCACAATTTCCCCCATTTTCAGCTGCTAAATCCATGATTACTGAACCGGGTTTCATAAGCTCAACTACATCTTTGTCAATCAGAATAGGGGCCTTTCTACCTGGTATAAGAGCAGTAGTTACAACCATATCAGCTTTAGATATATGCTCTTTTATAAGTTCTTGTTGCTTTTGCTTATATTCATCTGAGGTTTCTTTTGCGTAGCCACCCTCGCCAACGCCATCATCGGATTCTGAGGAAACCTCAATGAATTTTGCACCAAGAGATTCAACTTGCTCTTTTACTTCAGGGCGCACATCAAAAGCCTCCACTTGGGCACCTAATCTGTTCGCTGTTGCGATTGCTTGAAGTCCTGCAACTCCTGCGCCAAGTATTAATACTTTAGCAGGCCTAATTGTACCAGCAGCAGTCATTAGTAGTGGCATGTATACGCTCATATGAGAGGATCCCATTAAAACTGCCTTGTATCCAGCAATATTTGCCTGGGACGAAAGTGCATCCATTTTTTGGGCTAAAGTTGTTCGTGGAACAAGATGCATAGATAACCCAGTAATTTTTTTATTTGAAATAGACTTAACTTTTTCAAGTTCTATAGTGGGTTGAAAGAAAGAGATCAAAATAGAATCTTGGGGTAGCAGCTCTATTTCATCATTTGTGGGAGCTGCTACTTTAATTATTATATCTGAATCTTTATAAAGCTCATTTGTAGTGTTTACGATGTTAGCTCCAGCATTTTTAAAGTCATCATCTGAAATAAATGAACTATTCCCAGCGCCAGTTTCAATGTTAACCTCATAACCAGCTTTTATCAGCTCTGTTACAGATTTTGGAGTGGCTGCTACTCTGGTCTCATCTGCTATTATTTCTTTTGGAATAGATATCTTCATTTATATTATGTGTTTAACGCGTGAAAATTAGTATAAAAATTTAATTGAACAATTGGTAAACAATTAAAATAAATTAATAGATTCGATATATAAAATATTATTACTAATAAGATTTTAAATTATGAAAACAAAGACTGCCTTAATATTTTTATTCTTAAACTGTTTCAGTTTTTCTGAAACTCTAAATGTCCCAGAAAATTATTCAACCATACAGCTCGCAATTGATGCTTCTTCAGACTTTGATACAGTTTTAGTATTACCTGGTTTTTATGATGAGAATATTAATTATAATGGAAAAAATATAGTTATAACATCAACTTATATTCAAGATCAAGACTCATCATTGATAGCACAGACGATAATTGATGGTAATCAAGATGGGTCTGTCGCTATTTTTGAGAATAATGAGAATAGCGATGCTGTTTTGCAAGGCTTTACTATTCAAAATGGTAATGGATATTTTGCAGATCCTGATGGAAATGGGACTTTTTATACATATGGTGGTGGCATCTATTGCCAGGATTCAGATCCTACGCTCAAAGATCTAATTATAACAAATAATTCAGGTGATGAAGGTGGAGGGGGAGGAATTTTTTTGTATGAGGCTTCGCCATCCATTATTGGATGCTTTATAACCAATAATTCAACTGATGATGTGGGTGGTGGTCTTTATGCTAGGTTCTCAAATGTATCCATTATTAACACAAAATTTATTGCAAATGAAGCCGATCTTGGTTCAGGCTGTTATATAAGAAATGAGTCCATACCCACTATGACAAATGTGGATTTTATTTCGAATGTAGCGGCTAATTCCGGTGGAGGTGTTCTACTTAAGGATAACGCAGATGCGGTAATGTATAACGTAAAAATAGTTAATAACCTTGCAGAAGGTTTAGGAGGCGGGTTGTATGTAAATAATGCTGACCCAAATCTTGATTTTATACTCATTGCTTTAAATACCTCCAGTGCTGGAGGTGGGGTTTACATTCGAAATAATTCTGATCCTATTTTTAAAAACTTAACTGTAGCATATAATTCTTCAGGCTTTGATGGTGGAGGTGTTTATCTTAGAGATGATTCAAATTTGCTAGTTTCAAATAGTATTTTTTGGGAAAATGGAGACTCTCAATTTTATTTTCGAGAAAGTGGAGACGAAGTTGAACTAGATATATCTTACAGCTTGGTTCAAAGTAATCAAGATGGTGTAGATGATAATGATAATGGTGATTTAAACTGGGGCCCTGGGATGCTTAGTGGAGATCCTTACTTTTGTAATGGTGAAGGAGGCGATTACACTGTCAGAGAAAATTCTAATGTTCTAAATGGAGGTAATGACGGGGATCTAGTTGGATTTCTTGGAGTTGGTTGTGGTCCGATAAATATTGGACCAGTTTGGTATGTAAGTGAGCTCGGCAATGACTCAAGTGATGGATCCTTACAAACTCCTTTAGCTACTATTCAGGCAGCAATCAATGCCAGTTCGAATGGAGATACTATTAGGCTTTTTGAAGGGGAATATATTGAGGTATTTGATTTTCAGTCTAAACAATTAGTTCTTGAATCGCGATCAGATGAACTGCAAGACAGTACATTAGCGGAACAAACAATTATATCTGCGGGTCCTTTAGGAGGGTCTTGTATAGAATTAGTAGGAGTTGATGCAGCAAATGCTACTATCAAGAACCTAACATTTAGTGGCGGACAAAGTCAAATTGGAGGAGGCGTTTACATTGAAAATTCTACTCCAAAATTAATTGGAATTATAATCGAAAGAAATTCTGCTGAAATAGGCGGAGGGTTATATATAAATCAATCAAATATAGAACTAATAGATACAAAAATATACGATAATGGTTCAAATTTTGGTGGTGGAATATATGCAACAGGTTCTATTGTTAGGTTGAATAATGTTTCTATTGATAGTAATCTGGCATATTGGGGTGCTGGTATATATTCAGAAGATTCTAATTTTGATATTATAGATTCAGAGCTGTTAACTAATCAGGCTTTAATTGAAGGAGGTGCCATTTATCAAAATGGAAATAGTATTGTACTATCTAAAACAGCTGTAACAAATAACGTAGGATTAGATTTTGGTGGCGCTTTAGTATGTTATAATGGTTTACTAGATATTCAGGGCAGTACAGTGGCAGGAAATACAGCAAATTATGGTTCTGCTTTAAATATTAGAGAATCTGCGATTATAATTAAAAACTCAATTTTTTGGGCAAATGGTGAAAATAGTTTTTATTCTGCTGCGGGAAGTGAGTCAAGTATGGTTACAGTTGAATATTCGAATTTTTATGGAGGTGAAGAATATTTAATTTTATCATCAAGTATCATTTTAAATTGGGGTTTTGGAAATTTTAATTCTGACCCAATGTTTTGCGCTCCTGACCAGGGTGATTTTACACTTCAAGAAAATTCTTTTTGTTTAACTGCTAGCGATAATTCAGGTTTAATTGGGGCTTTCGAACAAACTTGCTTTGAACAATTAAATATACATAAATCCAATTTGCCACAAAATTTTAGTTTGTTTCAAAATTATCCAAACCCTTTCAACCCTACTACGACGATTTCTTTTATAATTAATGAACCTCAAAAAATTAATCTATCAGTTTTTAATATAAATGGCGTATTAATTAAAGAGCTTATCAATGATTTCATTCCTGTAGGTAATCATAAAATAGTTTGGAATGGTATAGGTCAAAATGGTACTATGGTTCCATCAGGAATATACATGTATAAGATAAGATCATCCCAAAAATCTATCCAAAAAAAGATGGTTTTTACTAAATAGTTTTATATTAAGTATTTTTCTCAGAAAAATAAACTTTACTCAAACTTTAAGTTGAGTTTATTGTTATATTTCGACTGATCGTCATGAATATGTTTAGTTTTAGAAATATAATTTTTTGGTTTTCATTGGTCTGCGTAGCAATGAATGCGGCTGATCTAGAAGATTTTTCCAGAGATTGGGTAGGGTATGAGTCTTTATCTAGCCCGTCTCTTAATTATCAAGTTAGGCAGATATATTTAGATGTTAGAGACAATGAAGATGTAACGCAAAGTTTAGTTTATGCCTCCAATTCAGAGTTCATATATAATGGTTACCTTGACTGGGCAGGTCACTTTTTGACGTACAACAAAGACTTGAACTACATATCATTTGGAAGGCGTTTTACCACGCCTCTAGGTATTATAGGAACACAACAGCTAAAGTATAAAATTTTGGAGTTTGCTCAAAATCGTCTTACGCTAGAACATACCTCCGATGATAGCTTAACCATTCACACAATTAGTATTAGCGCTATAGCGCTACATTCAGTTAATGAATACATGCCAGAGTCTGTAAGTATCGAGGCTAATTATCCTAATCCGTTTAATCCAAGCACTACTTTAGCCGTTAGAGTATCAAAAAGCGATTTCATGCAGATAAATATTTTTGATTCAAATGGAAAGCTGGTTAAAAAATTATTCAATGGTGAATTATCAATTGGACAGTATAGTTTTAGATGGAATGGATTAGACGAGCACAGCACATTGGTTGGCTCAGGTATCTATTTTTGTAAAATAATTAAAAACAATAATATTATATCATCGCAAAAAATGGTTTTACTTAAATAGCGCCCTAGCATCATAATTGACTATTACTATGCAGCTATTTGTGAAAAAAACATTCTATATAATTGTTATTTTATCTCAAGCTACTGCTACTTGGCTAGAAAACATTCCACAAAAAATTACTCAGTCAGATGGTCGAGTAATCCAACTTTACGCTAGTGGAGATCAGTATTCTCATCGGCTTCACGATGAAAATGATTACACAGTTGTATTGAATCCTGAAGATGGGGATTTCTATTATGCCATTAATAGAGGTGAGGAAATCATTCCATCACAAATCAAAGCTGGATCGGTGGAGCCTGCATTAACGAGTTTGATCCCAAGTGTAAAAATGAGTCAGGAACAATATTTAGAAAAAAAAGAATACTATGAACGCTACATGTCGCATCGAAACGGAAGAGATGCTCCAACTTCTGGAACTATTGCACAGTTAAACGTATTTATTAAGTTCGCTGATGACGGAAATTTTCCAAACTTAAGATCATATTATGACATTCCATTTAACTCCACAACAGAGGCATCAATAAGAGACTATTTTTATGAAGTTTCTTATGGTACTTTAACTGTTGATACATATCATTTCCCGCCAAGTATAATGGGTACAAACACATCTTACACAGATAGCAGAAATAGAGGTTATTATAGTCCATATTCAGCTACAAACACTGAAGGGTATCAATCAGATGAAGAAAGAACTTTAAGAGAGCATACGCTTCTTAGAGATGCTGTTATCGCTATCCAAAATTCAGTTCCAGAAGATTTAAATATCGATGCAAATAATGATGGTTTTGTTGATGCTTTATCCTTTAGTGTTTATGGCAATGTTGATGGTTGGTCTGATTTATTGTGGCCGCATCGTTGGGCGCTTTATTCGTTTGACGCATACATAAACGGTGCTAGAGTTTATGACTACACTTTTGAGCTGACTGAGAGTTCATATTTCACTGCTGGAGTATTATGTCATGAGTTTTTCCATGTTTTAGGTGCACCGGATTTATATCATTATGACAACACTGGAGCTCCAGATGCTGTGGGTGGATGGGACCTAATGGAGAGTACATCTAATCCTCCTCAATACATGGGTGCTTTTTTAAAGTGGAAATATGGAGATTGGATTCCGGAAATCCCGGAAATTACCTCTACAGGAACATATACATTAAATCCTTTGCAAGAGCCAGAAAATTCCTCTTATAAAATTGCTTCCCCGAATAGTGATACAGAATATTATGTTCTTGAATACAGAATAAAAGAAGGTGCTTACGATTCAAATACGCCAGGTTCACGTGACGGGCTGCTTGTTTACAGGATAAATACCGAAGCAGGAAACGGCAATGCACAAGGTCCTCCTGATGAAGTATACTTATATAGGCCGGGTGGAACATTAACTTCACAAGGCAGTTTCGTATCGGCTCCATATAACTCAGTATGGGCACATACCGAACTAAATGATTTTACCAATCCAGAACCTTTTCTCTACAACAATGGCAACGGTGGTCCTGGAGGGCTAAGCTTACTTAACGTTGGCGCAGGAGGCGAAACCATTACCTTTACTATTTCCATGGGTGCGCCAACAATCGAGCTTGATCAATTATCTGTTCTTTTCGAAATGACCCCGAATGAATTTCAATCAAAAAATATCTTGCTTTCAAATGGCGGAGATTTAGAAACGTTACTTATGTTTGATTTAAATTCGGTCAACTTGCCATTTTCAAATCCTGTTTCTGGACCAGATGGAGGAGGGTATTATTGGACATCATCTGAAAATGATGATAATCTAGGCTTCAATTGGATTGATATCGAGAGTACTGGAACTCAAGTTCAGTTTCCTGATAATGACAACTCACCTGATGCTATTCCTATAGGGTTTAGTTTCCCTTTTTTTGGAAGTCAGTACTCAGAATGTGTAATTAATCCCAATGGATGGATAGGTTTTGGGCAAGACTTTTCATTGTGGTCCAACATTGAAATTCCAAGTGATGATGCTCCAAGACCTGCGATATTTGCAATGTGGGATGATCTAAACCCTATAAATGATAATAGTAATTCATCGGCAGCTGGAAATGTGTATTACCATTCTGACATAGAAAGTCAAACTTTTATCGTTTGGTTCGATAATGTGGTCACTTGGCAAGGGAATGCTGTTTCTGGAGAGTTTGATTTTCAGGTTGTTTTGCATCGGGATGGTAATTTTGAGCTCAATTACAATGAGATTATTGGTAGCCCAAGTTCAGCAACAATTGGATTCCAGAGCGGTAACGGCAGCGATGGTACACTCATTTCTTACAATGATGACATAGTTTATAGTCAGCATAGTATATTTATTTCGAAAGCTAGTCAATCAAATTGGCTAATGGTTGGCACACAAACAGGAGAGATGAGTGGCCTTATCCCAGGAGGTCAATCATTCAACATTAGTGTAATGGCAAATACAAATGGTATGGATGTCGGAACCTATTACAGCGATCTAGTCATATCCTCAGACCAAGTCGAGCCTGTATCTATTCCAATTGAATTACAAGTTAGAGGCGAAAGCTCTTCGATTACTGTGCCTTACATTGACATTGATAATTCTGAAACAGGTATTGTTGAGCTACCAAATTCAGTAGATCAAATAATATCTTCCGTTTTTCAAAAGTATACCCATTTTCTAGTTTCTGGCGAAAATGTGATTCCAATACTGGCTCAATCTGAGATTTTGGATCATCAAATACTGCATGTTAAGAAAATATTAGAAGAATATGTTACTGATGTGCCAAACACCTTATGGGGTAGCAACAAGGCAGCGTTAATAAATGCTTTATCTTTGAGTAACGCCTTTTTGATGCTTTTGAATGATGAGGAGGAATATGAAAATCCAAGCTTGCAGATTCTCTTTGAAAATGGAGCTAAGGGGCAGGATGTATTAGGCACAGAAATTTTTCCTGAGGGTTCAGCCAATTACCTGAATAGTTCTGAAAGGGATGCAACTTATGAGGAAGTATTACATTTTGTGCATAATTATGGTATAAAAAATTCATTTCCAGCAATGCAGACTGCAATTGATGTCGCAATGAATGCAGCGATGTCAAACGGTTACTATTCACCATTATCTGATATTTCTGAGGAAGATTATGATGATGAGTACCTAGCTTTGTTAATGGAAGTTTATTTTGGTTTATGGGCTCATGACCCTGAAGAAAATGGTTTTGCTGGCGGTAATGAGTATAGTTTTATAAACCGTGATGAGATGCTTGCTGGTGACTCTCTTGGATCAAATATCATAAGTGAGTTCTTAGGTGATCATTGGAGATACATTCCTGAGTTACCAAATTCATTTTCAGGACATTTTAGTCTTAGCTTTGATTCTACTCTAGGCTATACCAATCGTTCTCAGTACCTAGCTAATGTTTTAGTGTCCGGAGAAAATGATGTAAATATCACAGGAAATAATTACAGCAATTTAGTTATTGGCAATGCAGGTAATAATTTCTTCACTGGCTTTATGGCTGATGACTTTTTTGATGGTAAAGAGGGTAATGATAGAGCAGTTTTTTCAGGAAATTATAGTGACTACGCTGTTTTATACGAAGATGATTGGAATGATGGTGTTATGAGCGTAGTAGATCTAGTTCCAAATAGAGATGGTATTGACACTTTAGTTCGGGTTGAGGAAATGAATTTTGATGGTATAATATATACTATTGGTGAAGAATTAAATATAGCAATAAATGATTTTATACCTGATGAATTCAAGTTATTTCCATCCTATCCAAATCCTTTTAATTCTTCAACTACAATAAAGTTCAATACTCCAAAAACATCTTACGTCAAAATGGTCGTAGTTGATTTATTGGGAAGAAAAATTAGAACGCTTTTTGATGGTGAAATCGCAGGTGGCTCTCACCAAATTAAATGGTATGGATTAAACGATTATGGAAACCTAATTCCCTCAGGTGTTTATTTGATTCAGTTTATCAGCAAAGAATACTCATTTCAATACAAAACAGTTTTAATTAAATGACGAGCTTTTTTTGTGAGTGTTAGCTGTTTGTTACGCGTTCTATAATAGGGTAAGATTTTTCGTTGAAAGACATTAACGTCATTTAACTAAAATGCAATTCTATATTTTTTGATTTTTTAAACATTTACGATTAAATAAAAATAGGAGATTTTTTATGAAAACTTTGAAAAAGATACAACGCGGATTCACGATGATTGAAATTATGGTTGTTGTTGTGATTGTTGCTATTCTAGCTGCAATTGCATTGCCGATTTATCTAGATTACGTGCAGAGTTCGTATGCCTCTGAAGCTCGTACTGTGATGTCAAATGTTCATAATGCAGCTAAAATGTATTATCAAACTAAGGGCGAATGGCCTGGAGATGTTGAACAGCTTGAAAGAGCGGGGCAATTAGATCTAGATAGATCTACAAAACTAAAGTGGACATTTGAACTCCAACTTCCTGACAGATTGAGTGCAACAAGTACTGAAGAAATGCAGGGAGGAGCTGGTAAAGTAGTATCTTTTGATGCTCTTACAGGTAAATTTACAGGATATGGATCTCCAGAAGAAAGTCAGTAGCAGTGGATCTAAATCAGCTTTTAACATATAGCATAGATAGCGGTGCTTCAGATCTGCACTTGAGTGTTGGATCTATTCCTATGGTAAGAATTAATGGTACGATGAAACCTTTAAACCTTGATGTCCTTAAACAGAGTGATATGGAAAAAATGCTTCCAGAGGTTATGGACGAAGATCAGCTTAAGATCTTTAAAGAAAAAAAAGAGATTGATTTTTCTGCTAAACTTGAAGGAAAAGGGCGTTTTAGGGTAAACTTTTTCAACCAAATAAATGGTCTTGCTGGGGTATTTAGAACGATACCAGATACGATTAAAAGTTGTGATGAACTTGGCATTCCCCCTTTTATGACCGATTTAGCTATGCTTGATAGAGGACTAGTTCTGCTTACTGGCCCCACGGGTTCTGGAAAGAGTACTACTCTAGCGGCTATGGTGGACCATATTAATAGGGAGAAAGCTTGTCATATAATAACAATTGAAGATCCTGTAGAATATTATCACCACACCAAAGAAAGCTTAATCAACCAAAGAGAATTGGGGGCAAGCACGCATAGTTTTGCAAATGCGTTAAAGTCTGCATTGAGAGAAGATCCAGATGTAATTCTTGTAGGAGAAATGAGAGATTTAGAAACGATTTCATTAGCATTAACAGCAGCTGAAACAGGCCACCTGGTTCTTTCTACATTGCACACCTCTAGCGCTGTAAAAGCAATAGATAGGATAATAGATATCTACCCATCTGGGCAGAAAGGGCAAATTAGATCAATGCTGTCAGAATCTTTAGAAGCTGTTATTTCTCAAAAGTTATTGCCTACAAAGGATGGAAAAGGTAGAGTGTCAG
>MDSV01130034.1_pt1 | contig 11694 bp, 11 predicted proteins | sample 810851 | NCBI WGS metagenome assembly MDSV01 (sample SAMN05326640, study PRJNA326480) | marine metagenome | isolation source: seawater | place: Atlantic Ocean: North East | collected 2012 | reverse complement strand
ACACAACATATATTTTTATTTTTATTAACGATTAGATTTAACCACTTGTTTTGAATAAAATTCGTGTCCTGATATTCGTCTACAAGTATGTATTTAAAATTATTTGAGTAAATATTTTTTATTTCTGTGTTTTTTTCAAATAGTTTTACGCAATACAATATTAGATCTCCAAAGTCACAAGCATTTAGATCTTTAATTTTATTTTGATAAATTTTGTATACCTTTAGTATTTGATTTTCGAAAATATCTTTTTTGGCTAAACGCACTTCATCTGGCAAAAGGCCTTTATTTTTCCATCGGTCAATCAAAGCAATTATAAATTGAGGAGATATTTTTTTTGCATCTATATTTTCTCCCTTACAAATATTTTTAATCAATTTTTTTTGATCATCAGTATCTAAAATTGTGAAATTACTTTTCAAACCTACTGCTTCAGCGTGTCTTCTTAGGAATTTTACACTTATGGAATGAAAAGTTCCAAGCCAAGCTAAAGAATTTTCTTTACCTCCTAGAATTTTTATAACCCTATCTCGCATTTCTTTTGCTGCTTTATTTGTGAAGGTGACGCATAAAATCTGATTGGGCCAAGCTTTTTTTTGTTTTAGTATGTAAGCTAATTTTGAGGTTAATACCCTTGTTTTACCAGATCCAGCACCAGCGACAACTAAACTCGGTCCCTCAATATTCAATACAGCAGATTTTTGTTCTTCGTTTAATATTTTTAAAAAATCTTTCATTATGAAGTTCTTTATTTTTAGTTCTATACTGCTTATAAAACAACGTTATGGAAAATCCAGTAATTAAAATTCTGTATTCCTTGTTTAACAAAAAAAGTGTTAGCAATTATAAAAGATATTTAAATAAAAAAACAATTACGGCAGGAATTTTCACAATATTTTTGTTAACAGTAATATCTTATTTTGCCAAGCCTACTTTTAAAAACTATAATACAGACAAGCATGTTATTGAAAAGAATATTAACAATTCTTTCAATCTCAATGTCAAAATAAAAGGTAACATATCATACAAAATTTTTCCGTCACCCAGACTTGAAATTAAAAAAGTAAATTTAAATTTTAAAAATTCAAAAAAACAAATTTTTTTAGAAACAGTTTATATTTCTACTTCCCCATTTTATATTAATAACTTAAAAAATATAAAACTTAAAAAATTTTTTATTCTCGATCAAACAATTAAAATATATCCAAATGAATTTAAAAATTATTTTAAGTATTTTACCATTCTAAAGAAAAATGATATTTTTTTGAAAAACTGTAAGATATTTTTTTCAGATGATCAAAATAATAAAGTTTTATTTGAAAATGTTAACTTAAAAGAGAAGTTTAATAATAATAACCACCAGATAGTATTCGACTCTGTATTTTCTAAAAAAAAAATAAAACTAAAATTTACAGACAAAATACAAGGAGAAAAAAATCTTAAATTAGAAATTCCAGACCTAGATGCATCTCTAAGTGCAATCTTTGAACCATCAAGTACCTTAGAAAGAGTAACCGGTAAATCCCAAATAAAATTATTTGATAGTATTGTTACACTAAATTTTAAAGGTAAGGAAAAATTTAAAATTGATGAATCTTTTTTTAGAAATAAATTTTTTAACTCTAAAATTGACGGAGAAGTATCTTTTGTAGACAATTTTTTCTTTGATCTTAACTTAAATATCAATCAAATTAATTTAAGAAAATTTCTTCTATATTATTTTTCTTCAGATAAAAATTATAATTTTTTAGACTCAGGTATAAGCAAAAAAGTTAATGGAAAGTTCAAAATTTATGGTAAAAGTACAAACTCATTTGTTGGCCGAATAAACAATATTAAAATGTCAATGATTTTTGAAAATGGAGATATGAAAATAGAAAATGGATCAGCCAATTTACCACAAGGCAGTAAAATCAATTTTAATCTTTTATATGCCAATAATTATAAAGAGCCATTCTTAGATTTTTCTTTTAATTTCTATTCAAAAAATTCAGATAAATTCTTAAGAAAGTTTAATATTTATGATTTTAATGAAAAAGAAACATCTTTGTTCTTAGCTGGTAAAATAGATTTAATTAATAATAAAATTAAATTTAAAAATATTGTAAGAGATAACAGAGAAAAATTTGATAGAAAAGATATTTTAAATTTAGAGAAAAACTTTAATGAATTTGTATTAGACAGAGGGAATCTTGGAATTTTAGATTTTTTCAGATTAAAAAAATTTGCAAAAGAAACTTTTGGTTAATAATCTGATTCTTATTTATTAGGCTTGATCATTTTTTTTGGATCTACAATTCTTAAATATTCATTTTCGTTTATAAGGCCAGTTTTTAAAGTTTCTTCTTTTAAAGTTGTTCCATTTTTTAAAGCTTTCTTTGCTATTTTTGCTGCATTATCATAACCAATCTTTGGGGAAAGAGCTGTTACTAGCATCAAAGAATTATCAAGTAGAGACTTAATTCTTTTTTTGTCAGCCTTTAAACCCTTAATGCAATAATTAGCAAAACATTTAGAAGAGTCGGACATAATATTTATTGATTGAAGAATGTTGTGTATAATCAAAGGTTTAAAAACGTTTAATTCAAAATGACCATGTGACCCTGCCATAGTAATACCATTGTGATTTCCGATCACTTTTACACAAACCATTGTAACAGCCTCACATTGTGTTGGATTTATTTTACCAGGCATTATCGAAGAACCTGGTTCATTTTCCGGCAATATTAATTCTCCGTAACCCGCTCGCGGTCCAGATCCTAGAAATCTTATATCGTTAGCTATTTTCATCAAGCAAACAGCGGTAGTATTCATTGTTCCAGAAAAATTTACTATTGAATCATGGGCAGCTAAGGCTGCAAACTTATTTTTTGCTGGTTTAAAAGGAAATTTGGTTATTTTATTAATTTCTTTTATAATTTTTTTATCGAAATTTTTTTTAGTATTTAAGCCTGTACCTACGGCTGTACCTCCCTGTGCTAAATAGTATATTTCGCTTAGAGCTCTCTCTATTCTTTCGATACATTTTTTTAATTGAGATTGATATCCAGAAAATTCCTGTCCCAAAGTTAAAGGAGTGGCATCTTGAAGGTGTGTCCTACCTAATTTAACTATTTTATTGAATTGCTTTACCTTTTTGCTTAATTCTTTTTCTAACAATTTTAAAGAAGGCAGCAATTTATTTTTCGTTTTCACGACAATCGCAATATGCATGGCAGTCGGAAAAACATCGTTAGTTGATTGTGATTTGTTTACATGATCATTAGGATGAACGGGTTTTTTGGTTCCCATTTTGCCGCCCATCATCTGTATTGCCCTGTTGGCAATTACTTCATTAACATTCATATTGGTTTGAGTTCCCGACCCTGTTTGCCAAACTTTTAAAGGAAAATGACTATGAAGTTTTCCTTTAATTACCTCATCAGCTGCTTTCACAATGTATTTACTTATTTTTTTTTTCTAAATCCCCGTTTCGTGCATTAACTATTGCCGCAGCTTTTTTAATGACAGCTATTGATTGAATTAAAACTGGTCTTATAAGGAAATCACCGATATCAAAGTATTTATTGGATCTTTGAGTTGACGCACCCCAATACTTATCACCAGGAACTTTAATTTTTCCAATTGAATCATATTCTGTTCTGTATTTCATTTGCGATTCTTTGATATAATACACTTTTATTAAATATTTATAAAATATAAAGGCAGAAATATGAGTAATTTTACTAGTGTGAAAAAATTTATGCAAACTTTCGGCCAAGAGGTAAAGGAAAATGCCGAATTTCCTGAGGAAAAAATTATTAGTCTTAGATACGACCTTATAAAAGAGGAATTATTAGAGTTAAAAGAAGCTATCGATAAAAAAGACATTAAAGAGGTTGCGGACGCATTAACAGATATACTTTATGTTACATATGGAGCTGGTCATGCTTTTGGAATTAATCTCGACAAATGTTTTGAAGAGGTACAAAATTCGAACATGAGCAAATTAGGATCAGATGGGAAACCTATTTATAATGACAAGGGCAAAGTTATGAAAGGGCCAAATTATTTTAAACCAGATTTGAGTAAATTTGTTGCGTAAGAAAAAACATTATTTATTTTGAAATAATTCAAAATCTTTTTCTAAAGTTTTCTGAAAATTAATAAAATTCATATTTTTATATTTTTTGCTCAAATAACTTTGATAGTTATTAAAATGGTAAAGGTAATATAAGTTTTTATAATCAGTACGATACTTCAAATTTTGAATAAGCTCACCTTTTTTTGTCATTTGAATTATGTAGTTTGATTTTTTTATCATTTCAGATTTTGGACCCCAATCTTCTCCCCAGTAGGAAAAAAAAGTTGCAGCATAAAGAACTGAAGGAAGCACAAAAGAAATTACTATTAACCTAATTTTTAAAATAGAATTGTTATCATTTAAGTTTTTAATTAAACTGGTTAGCAATAGCGCGGAACAGAAAGATAGGCCAAAATTTATATCTCTTCTAAAAAAAATTATACTATAAATAAAAAATATTAATAAATAAATTACAAAGCTTTTGGTTATTAAATTGAGATTTTTTTTTGAGTACTTTTCTTTTAAAATAAAAAATAAGAAAAACAATATAATAAAAAGTATAGCAGTAAGAAAAAAGTATATATTCTTTTTAAAATGAAATTTGATTATATCGTTTTTATCATAATACTTTAATACTTTTTCAAGAGAAGTTAGGTTAATACTTCCAAGTACGTTATCAATGCTTCTTAATACATATCCCTCTAAATTACGTGGGGCATAAGTAGATCTGTAAAAATGAATTTTATTTTCATTATTTGAATTTAAAATTTTTTCAACTTTAGTTTGATCTTCGTTTGTTGCTCTATCTTTTAGCAAAGGTAAAATTTTTCCAGTATTTAAATAAACTAAGAATATAAATATAACCAATGGGAATAAAGAAATAAAAAATTTTGATATTAATTTATCTTTTTTGAAAAAAAACAAAAGAATAAAGGATCCTATTATTGGAAATACTAAACCGCTTTCGGTTGTTAAAAAAGAAAAAGAAGATAATAAAAAATAAATTAATAAATAAATTTTTTTTATTCTTTTTTCTTCAAATAATAAAATTAAAAAATATATAGATAGCAAACCAAAAAAGGCAGCAATTATATGTCCATAGAATACATTCCAGGATAATGCTTTAATACTTATGCTGTAGTTTAGAGTGTAAAAAAGTGAAAATAAAAAAGACAAATTTTTTTTTTGAAATATTTTTTCTGAGATTAAAAAAACTATAAAACATGTAAGAGTGTGAACAGTAACAATAATTAAATGAAACAAGATGCTAGAAGAAGGCAGTATTTGATTCAAAAAATAAAATAATGGCATATATCTGCTTTCTAAATGAAGGCCATAGCCACTTCCAAAAATAAAAGGTTCAAAACTAATTACTTTATTATTAATTAGATTGTATAACTTTCCTGCAGAAAAATATCCGTAATCATCTAATGTCCATGGATTGTTAAAAGTTAAAAGAAAAAAAAATATATTAATAAAAAGAATAGACAAAATATATTTATTACTTAAAAATTTTAAGAATTTATCCATCTAATTATATTTTCTGACAATTTTAGGATTTGGTAAAGGTATAATGAATTTTCCTTTGTAACCTTTTTTTCTTAAATTTTTTATTAGTTCTCTTGAAATGTGCCATGACAATATCAGCAAGTATTCGGGTTTTTTTTTAAAAATTATTTGTTCAGACACAATAGGTATTCGAGTTCCAGGTAAATAATGACTAATTTTGTGAGATCCTTTGATTTCACAAATACAGTCAATTAAATTTTCATTTAAACCAACATAATTTACCAAAGTAGTTGCTCTCGAAGGTGCTCCTACTGCAAAAATAGAATTATTATTTTTTTTAATCTTTAAAATCTTTGAAAGTAAATCAGACTTAGATTTTAATACTTTATTTCTAAATAACTTTATATTTTTTTTTGACAAAAATGTTTTTTCTTCGATTAGCGACTTATTTACACTTTTATCAATTGAAAATTTTTTATTTTTTACAGCATAGACCCTAATTGAACCACCATGAGTATTTATTTTTTTTACTTTTATAATTTTCATTCCATATTTTTTAAAAATATTTTTTAAGCTCGTTACAGTGTAATATCTTAAATGTTCATGATAAATTGTGTCATACTGCAGTGTTTTGACCAGAGACAGAAAATAATGTGACTCAGTTATAAAAACACCATCTTCCTTTATTAGTTTAAGAATATTTCTCATTAAATCATCAATGTTATCTATATGCGCAAAAACATTGGTTGCTGTAATAATTTTTGCTTTTCCATATTTTTTATTTATTTGATTAACCACTTTTTTATTAAAATAGTTTATGATTGTAGGTATCCCGTCTCTAATGGCTTTGTATCCAATTTTTTCAGGAGTTACTCCTAGAACTTTACAGTTTTTAAATTTTTTTAAAAGGTTACCATCATTAGACCCAATATCAACAACAAGGTCATCTTTATTTAATCCAAAAGTATTTTTAGTTTCTTTATACAAATTTTCAAAATTATCACGCAAAATTTTTGTTGTGCTACTCGTATAAGGATAACTTTTTGGAAATAAAATTTTTTTGTCAACTATGTTATCAATTTGAAATAATTTTGAGGATGGTGAATAAACTAAATTAGTAGGAAAAAAATACTCAAAATTATTATTCGAATTAACTTTTTGCATTTGATTGACACCAGGCAAAAATCCAAGTGATAAAACAGTTTGAAGATCTTTTTTTTTAGAGAATTGACACTTTGTAATTATTTTGGAGTACTTTTTCATTTTACTATTAGTTAGTATAATAATACAAATTAATCTTCAATATGAATAAAATTATTAAAAATTCTATTAGTATTGTAGGTGGAGCAGGACACGTTGGATTTCCTCTTGGCTTAGCATTTGGATCAAAAAAATATAAAATTAACTTAGTTGACGTTGATCAAAAAAATTTAAATAAAATTAAATTAGGTATACCGCCTTTTTATGAAATAGGCGCAAAAAAACTTTTACACAAGTGCTTAAAAAAAAAAATTTTATCTTTTAGCAATGATTTGAAAACAGTCAAAACAAGTAAATTTATAATAATTTGCATAGGTACACCCGTAAATAAAAAATTAAAACCCGAGGTTAAAAACTTCGTAGCTTTATTTTATAAATTGTTAAAAATTATCAACAAAAATCAAATACTCATAATTCGTAGCTCTGTTTATCCTGGAATGATAAGAAAAATATCTAAAATTTTAAAAACGAAAAATAACAATATTGTTTATTGTCCTGAAAGAATTGTCCAAAGCAAAGCTTTAATTGAACTGCCTAACTTACCACAAGTAGTGGCTGGGGTTAATAAAAATTCTGTTCATATAGTCAGTAAACTTTTTAAAAAAATTTGTAAAAAAATTCTTCTTTCGACTATTCAGGAAGCTGAACTAATAAAATTATTTTCAAATGCTAATAGATACATCAATTTTGCAATTGCAAACCAACTTTTTATTATGTGTGAAAAATACAATGTCGATTTTGATAGAATTAGAAAATTGATGAAGTTTGGTTATGAGAGAAATTTAAATCTGCCAAAGTCAGGATTTACTGCCGGACCATGTTTGTTAAAAGATACAATGCAACTGAGTTCATTTTACAAAGGTAGATTTGAATTAGGTTTTGCATCAATGAAGATAAATCAAAGCATGGTAGACTTGGTTATTGAAAAAGTAGAAAATATTAAAAATTCTAAAAAAAAAAATTATTGGTATTCTTGGTGTAACTTTTAAAGCTGAAACAGACGATATTAGAGATTCTTTATCAATTGATTTGATAAAAAAATTAAAAAAAAGAAAATTTAAGGTTATATATAGCGATGTCTATTACAGAGATAAAAACTATTATAAAACGAATAGTCTTATAAAAAAATCTGATATAATAATTATTGGTGCGCCCCATAAAAAATATATGAATTTAAAATTTTCCAAAAATAAACATGTTATAGATATATGGGGTCGATCTAAAGAGTAGATGAAAAAATTAAATTATATTTTTGTTGGGGGCAAACAGCTAGGCTACAATTGCTTAAGCTATTTACTGAAAAGAAAAATTAAACCTTTATATGTTGTTTGTAATAAGGATGACAACGGTACTGACAATTCATTTAATAAATCAGTATCAAAATTATCTAAAAAAAATAAATTAAAAAAAATAGAATTAAAGAAATTAAAAAAAGTATTAGTAAAAAAAAAAATAAATTTAGATGTGATATTTTGTTTGGGTTCTACACAAATATTACCATCAGAATTAGTTAGCTATCCAAGATTTGGTGTTTTGAACATTCATCCTTCTCTACTACCAAAGTATAGAGGTAGATACTCTTTAGTTCATGCAATATTTAATGGAGAAAAATTGACAGGTATAACGGCACATTGGTTGGGAAAAAAAATAGACTCAGGCAGAATTATATCAAAAAGAAAAATTAAAATTTTAAATCATGATACAGCTGAAACTCTTTATAAAAAGTTTACGAATGAAAGTTTTAAAGAGTTCAAAAAAATTTTTAGTAAAATTTTAAAGAAACAAAAAATTTTTAGTTATAGGCTTAAAGGTCAAAATCTTAAGTATAAGAAGAAAAATTTTCCTAATAATGGAAAAATCAATTGGTCATGGAGCGGAAGAAAAATTTATAATTTTCTTAGATCAATGATTCATGAGCCTTTTCCACCACCAAAAATTACAATTGGAACCCAATCTTATTATTTTGTGAGCAAAAATTTGGTTTCTACTCATAAACTTATAAATTCGCCAAAATAAAAATGAAAAAGATAATTCTATCTAAACCCTTAATAAATATAACCGATACCATAAATATAACTAGAAATGTTCTTAAAAATAATTTTCCTAATGAAGGAAAACAAACAAAAGAATTTGAAAAAAAAATATGTAATTTTTTAAAAGTTAAGTATGCAGCTACAACAACCAGCGGAACAACAGCAATTTTTTTAGCATTGAAGGCATGCGGCGTTAAAAATAATGATGAAGTTATAATTCCAAATATAACTTTTCCAGCCACCGCTAATGCTGTAGCAATGGCAGGAGCAAAACCAGTTTTAGTTGATATCAATCAAAAAAACCTTTTGATCGATGAAAAAGCTTTATTAAAAAAAATAACTAAGAAAACAAAATTTTTAATTCCCGTTCATGTTTCTGGAAGAGGAAAAAATATTAAAAACATTGTTAATATTTGCAGAAAGAAATCAATTAAGATTATTGAGGACGCAGCTGAAGCATTTGGATCAAAATATGAAAAAAAATTTCTGGGTACCTTTGGTGAGGCAGGTTGTTTTTCATTTGCACCTAATAAAATAATTACAACTGGTCAAGGGGGAGTAGTAGTCACTAATAGTAAAAAAATTTATTTAAATCTTAAAAGATTAAAAGATCAAGGAAGAGTTGGGCTAACTTCAGGAGGAGAGGACAGTTACAGATCAAAAGGTTATAATTTTAAATTTTCAAACCTACAATCTTCATTAGGCCTTTCCCAATTAAAAAATATAAACTGGAGAATGAAAAAACTGAATAAGATACACGAATATTATGTAAAAAATATTCGCCAAAATTCAAAATTTAAAATAATAAATTTTAATTTTAAAAAAGGAGAACTTCCTTTATGGACAGATGTATATTGTGAAAAAAGAAATAAATTATTTAATTTTTTAAAAGCAAAAAATGTTATTTGTAGATATTACTGGCATCCCATGAATACTTGCTTTCCTTACAAATCTTCTTTCCAAACGTTGTCTAATTCTAAGAAAATACAAAAAAAAATGATGTGGCTTCCGTCATCTCTAGACATGAGTTTAAAAGAGCAAAAAAAAGTATGTAACTTAATAAATTTATTTTTAAAAAATAACAATTAATGAAAAAAGAATTATCAATAATTTTACCAATATTTAACGAAAGAGATAGCCTTCCTATTATGGTAAGATTGCTTAATTCTTCAATTAAATTTCCTAAAGAAATTATAATCGTTTATGACTCGGAACAAGATAACGCTATTAATGTTGCACAAAGTCTAGTTAAAGAATTTGACAATATAAAGTTGGTACATAACAAAATAGAAAAAGGCGTTAGACATGCGGTTGAGGCTGGTGTGCAGAATGCAAAATATGAAATAATTTTAATAACAGCTGTTGATGAAATATTTCCAATAGTTGCAGTTGATAAAATGATATCTCATTTTATCCAAAACGATTTAGACTTTGTAAGTGGAACTCGATATGCCAAAGGAGGTATAAGACTCGGAGGTTCATTAATTGGTTCAATTTTTTCAAGAGTTGCAAATAAATCATTTAAATTTTTTACAAAAATTCCCCTTTCGGACTGTACAACGGGTATAAAAATGATGAAAAAAAATATTTGGCAATCAATAAAATTGGAATCTAAACCCATAGGATGGGCATTTTCATTTGAACTTTCAATTAAAGTTTATCTTAAAAAATATAAAATTGACGAATTTCCCTTAAAATCAGTTGATAGGCTTTTTGGAGGTTCTTCGACTTTTAAATTTGGTCCTTGGTTAATAGAATATTTAAGATGGTTCATTTGGGGTATAAAAAATATAAAATAAAATGTTTAAAAAAAAAACTAAATCTTATCTAATAACTGGTGGTACCGGGTTTATAGGAAGAAACATTACAGAAAGTCTTATCAGACAAGGATTTAGAGTTACCATTTTTGATAATAATTTTAGGGGTTCCATTAAAAAATTAAGGTCCAAAAAAAAAATAAATTTTATTAAGGGAGACGTAAGAAATAGAAAAAAATTTTTTAAATGTTTAAACAATATTGATGCTGTTATACATCTTGCGTATGTTAATGGAACAAAATATTTTTACTCAAAACCAAATTTAGTTTTAGATGTGGCTGTAAAAGGATTGTTAAACGTTCTAGACGGATGCGTTAAATATAAAATTAAAGAGTTATATTTAGCGTCTAGTTCAGAGGTCTACCAAACACCTCTTAAAATTCCAACTACAGAAAACGAAATGTTAAAAGTACCCGACGTTTATAACCCCCGTTATTCTTATGGTGTAGGAAAGATTTTAACCGAAGTAATGGGCATTAATTTAGGAAGAAAACTTTTTAAAAAACTAATTATCTTTAGACCACACAATGTCTACGGTTTAAATATGGGAACGGAACATGTGATACCTGAATTTTTAGCAAGATTTAAAAATTTAAAGGGTAAAAAATTTAAGATTCAAGGCACTGGCAACGAGATAAGATCATTTATATTTATAGATGATTTTGTAAAAGCATTTGAACTAATAATTAAAAAAGGAAAGCACTTAAATATTTATAATATTGGAACAACAGAAAAAATCACTATGAAAAAATTAGCTTTAACAATTTCAAAAATTTTAAATAAGAAAATTATATTGAAAAAATCTCCACTCAAAAAAGGAGGAACCACAATTAGAGTTCCTGATATTAAAAAAATTAAAAAACTTGGCTTTAAACCCAGGTATAGTTTAAAGGCGGGAATAAGAAAAATATTAGAAAATTAGAAGGGGCGTTCTGTTGCCAGGTGCCCCAAACCCCGTTTACCTAATTAACAAAGTTAATTAAGCAGCAAGTGCAAATTTATTATTTGCATT
>MDSV01007243.1_pt1 | contig 11695 bp, 7 predicted proteins | sample 810851 | NCBI WGS metagenome assembly MDSV01 (sample SAMN05326640, study PRJNA326480) | marine metagenome | isolation source: seawater | place: Atlantic Ocean: North East | collected 2012 | reverse complement strand
TCATGCCGTCGTTATCCTGGAATTATCTTTGAGCAAGACCGTGAAGCGGGTGATCAGATTTTGAATGTTGAGGGTTTGTCATATAGCCTTTACGGACAAAAACTTTTTGATCAGGTTCATTTTAATATGGCTCGGGGAGATAAAGCGATTGTCTATTCAAAAGATTCTAGAGCAGTTAGTGCATTTTACGAGGTCATCAACGGGAAGCTGAAAGCCGAAAGTGGAAAGTACGAGTGGGGAATTACCACTGCTCAGGCCTATTTACCCTTGGATAATGAAGAATTTTTCATTTCGGATATATCTCTAGTTGACTGGCTCCGTCAGTGGTCAAAGACAGAGGAGGAGCGAGAAGAGGTTTACATCCGTGGGTTTTTGGGTAAAATGTTGTTTAGTGGTGACGAGGCTCTAAAGGCGTCTAATGTCCTCTCTGGCGGGGAAAAAGTACGTTGTATACTCTCTAAAATGATGATGTCAAGGGCCAATGTCTTGATGTTAGACGAACCTACAAACCACTTAGACTTAGAATCTATTACAGCAATTAACAATTCCTTGAAAAATTTCAAAGGGACTGTCCTTTGTACAACGCATGACCACGCTTTTGCGCAAACCGTAGGGAATCGTATTTTGGAATTAACTCCTAACGGCATCATTGATAGGTACACCAACTTTGATGATTATATGGGCGATCCCAAAATCAAAGAATTGAGAAATAAAATGTATTCCTAATCAGATTTTAATAAGATCTATTGACTGAATTTTAGTCAAAAACTATTATGTAAACTCAATTGAAGTTGATTTTTTCCAAACTTATTTGAAGTTTGTCTCATTATTCCAAACTGAATTTTTAAACCTTTCCTTAAAACATAGCCCAATGCTCCATACAGACGGTTTAGATCAAAAAAGGGAATGGTTTTTGCATCTCCAATTTTTCGTTGTCCGTTAATAAAAACCTCATTATAAAGAGAAATGTATACTGTTTTCGGTTCGATGATGAGATTATTGAGAGGAATGTTTAAAAAAATGCTGTAGCGATAACGAGTTCTAAAATCTTGATTTTCCACGAAACGCATTTCATAACGAAAGCGGTGGTTAGAAAAGACGCCTTTGTACAATTTGATTGGAAAAGAGGTTTCTTGATAGAATCGATGTTCGACTAAATTATCATTAATGTCTCCTTGTGATCCCATACTGATGTATCCGTATCCGAAAGTTAGTTTTAAAGGGCTTTCTTTCGGCATATAAGTAAGGCCACCGCGAATTAGCAATTGTTGTAAATCGCCTATAATATTATAGTTCCTGTACTGAATGTCACCCTGAACTCCCCAAAGACTGTCTTTTTTGAAATGGGTATTGAAGATATACATATACCAAGCGCCAATTTCATCTGGGTCGGTTTGAGCACTCGTATTACTGGGGAGAATTAACAAGAGCGCTAATGGAAGAAGTATAAACCATTTCCTCATAGGAGCAAATATAAATGTAATATTATAAATCAAGTGAATCTAGAACCTCAATGGCTATTTTCCGTTCATCTTTATGAACCCAAATATTTTGATTGCAGGTCATACTAGCAATGCCTACCGCCCATGCTGAAGTCGAGGGGTATTTCACCACAGAGGAAGGGGTAATACCAACCAGGTACAAAGGATTGAATACAGCCATTAAAGTAATGGAGTTTCCTTTAAAAATTTCAAAAAATTCAAGGGGTAAAAGAACATTTAGGTTTTATCGTAGCGATTATTCCAAATCGCTGGATTAAAGTTTTTTCCCAAAGCAAAACCGTAGAACAATACTATAGATGCAATAGCCTTAAACATAAAAAAATACAACATCCAAAAGGTAGTTGGTGTTGGGGTTTTAGTGAAAATTTGATAGGGGGTTAAAAATGTAGCAATAAAGCTGACAAATAAAACAGCGATTAGAAGGTTCCATATTTTCTTGAAGGGCCATGCCCATGCTTTTCTAAAAAAAGACAAATCATTCCCCCATTTGTGAACAAGGTAGAAGTAATTATTGCCTAAGGGGACAAACAATAAGGGATCGTCTGTTTTTTTCAATCTGAAAAGCACAGAGGGCGCCATTATCTTAAAACCATCTATAAAGGTTTGATGTTCTTTTTCCAATTGTGAGATTTTTTCAATCCCATCCTTTGGCACATTGCCTTTAAAATATTTGATGTCTAAAAAACGTAAGCGGTAATCAATGCAAACTTTTTTGATTTGATCCAAATGAAAAATTTTATGGGTTTCTAGTTGATCAAAATCAAAATTGTTAAAGGTTTGTGCACTTGTCGGTGGATTGTCTAATGTATTATTAAAGCGGATGGAGGATTCTTTTTGCGAAATTTCTTCAAGGATACGGTCAATTTGGGTGGGTGGGAAAAGTTTTCTCATCTTCATCTATCTATTTCATTATTCAAAATTAGGAAATAATTTAGGTTTTTACAAAAGTCAAAAAGAAAAACTTCTTTTTTAATTAACGCAGTTGTGCTCCTAATTCTTTTTCAAATTGGTTTTGTAATTTTAACATGATTTTATCTACAAGCTTGTCTGTAAGGGTCTTTCTGGGATCTTGAAAATAAAAGCTTACACCATACGACTTTTTACCTATTGGGAGCTTGTCACCCTCATAAACATCAAAAAGCTGCACTGAATTAAGAATATTTTTTTCGGTTTTAAAAGCAATTTTTTTTAATGCATCAAAGGGTATAGTAACATCCAGTAGAAGTGCAAAATCTCTTCGTATTTTTGGGAATTTTTGAATTTCTTGATACTGAATATTGTTGTTTTTGGCCAATTCAGCTAGAAGTATAAAGTCAAATTCTGCGTATAATACCTCTTGCTTAATGTCGAATTTATCCAGTATAGCTTTTTTTACAAATCCAAAGTGCAAAAGTGATTTTCCTTTATGAGTATAGGTTAAACCTTCGGAGAAAATATCCTTTTCTGAACTAATTTCATCCCATTGAAGCGGGCAGTTTTTTTGAATGACTTGTTGGATTATACCTTTGAAATAGAAAAAAAGTTGTGGCTGATAGCTTACATTCCAGTTTTCTGTTAAAACATCACCAGTTATGGCAAGAGAAAGATATTTATCTTCTTTAAATGTCTCATGTGACTGTTGATAAGTTTTGCCCAATTCGAACAGCTTTAAGGACTTGGACTGACGATTAAGATTAAAGGCTACAACCTCTAATGCTCCGGGGAGAAGAGTGGTCCGCATTTGAGAGAGTTCTTGACCCAGAGGATTCATGATGTTAACGCCTTTAAGGTTTTTGATGCTATCAGAAATTTCTCCGTAATCAGGGCTGTTAATGGAGTTATTCATCATTTCATTAAAACCCAAACTGACCAATTGATTGGACAATCGCTCTGCGATTTGATGATCGTCTGAATTAACAAAATCAGAAATATTGCTCTGGAGTGCATCAGATATATCCACATTATTGTATCCATACACTCTGAGTATTTCTTCAATAACATCTGCTGGACGTGTTACATCTACCCTGTAGCGAGGAATTTCAATTAACATACCCTCATCGTCGGAGTTTTCAATTTTAATATCGAGCCCCCTTAAAATACAAGAAACATCATCCTTATAAATTTCTTGTCCTATGGTTTTATTGATTTGGTCGAAGCGCAAAATGAATTTTGATGCCTCAGGCAATTCTTCTTTGAATTTGTATAATTCACCCTCTATAGTGCCGCCTGCAATCTGCACGATCATGTTGGCAGCATACTTGAGTGCATGGAGGGTAATTTCAGGGTCAATACCCCTTTCAAATCTAAATGAAGCATCTGTATTCAATCCATGTCTTTTAGCTGATTTCCTGATGCTTACGGGGTCGAAATAAGCGCTCTCTAAAAATATACTGGTCGTGCTTTCACTGACTCCGGAGTCTTGCCCTCCAAATACACCAGCAATACATAAAGGTTTTTGATGATCACAAATCATCAAATCTTCTTTATGGAGTTTACGCTCCACACCATCTAAGGTAACAAAAAGAGTATCTTGTGAAACACTTTTAACAACAATACCGCCATTGATTTTGTCCAAATCAAAAGCATGAAGTGGTTGTCCTATATGTTGCAGGACAAAGTTGGTAATATCCACAATATTATTTTTTGGACCAATCCCCAGGGATTTTAGACGGTTTTGCAACCAAGCCGGGGAGGGTTTAATATTTAAATTGGTGATGTTTACTCCCATATATCGGGGAGCCTTCTCCTTAGATTCTACGGATACACTGAATTTTTTGTCAGAGGGGACAATACTGAAATTGTCTGTTCCCGAAGAAGACCATTTGAATTCAATCCCTTTAAACTGAAAATAGGCCTTTAAATCTCGAGCTACGCCCATATGACTCATGGCATCCGCCCGGTTGGGTGTCAGTCCAATTTCAAAAACAGTATCGATTTCAACATCAAAAACCTCACTGCAAGGTGTGCCGCTTTTCAAGTCAGCATCCAAAACCATGATTCCCTCGTGTGATTCTCCCAAGCCCAGCTCATCTTTGGCACAAATCATACCTTGACTTTCTGCCCCCCTTATTTTACTCATTTTTATCAAAAAGTCTTTTCCTTCATTGTCGTAGAGCGTTGTTCCTGCTTTAGCAACTGCTACTTTTTGTCCTTGAGCAACATTGGGTGCACCACAAACGATTTGCACAGTTTCGGCTCCTAAATCAACCTCAGTGATGTACAGGCGATCGGCATTGGGATGTTGTATGCATTTTAAGACCTCGCCAACACAAACTCCTTTAAGCCCTCCTTTAATGGATTCGAACGGGCTTAATTCTTCAACCTCAAGACCCAAATCGGTCAATATTTCGGATACTTGTTCTGGGATAAGGTTTATTTCTAGAAACTGTTTGATCCAGTTGTATGATATTTTCATCGAAAAAGAATGAGTATTAAACCGAAGGGCAAATATAAGAATCTAAGATTAATCACCTTTTTTAACTGATGTAATTCCATATGTTTTGATAGGCTTTCATTTTGGCCAAGGTTTGTCTTAGAGGTGTGTTTTTTTGATCCTCCAATTGAGGGTCTTCACGTAATAATACTTGGGCATCACTGCGTGCGGTTTTTAGCCACTGATTGTCTTTGATGATGTCGGCAATTTTGAGCTGCAAGACCCCACTTTGTTGTGTGCCCATTAAGTCTCCAGGGCCACGGAGTTTTAAGTCAACTTCTGCTATTTGAAATCCATCGGTTGTAGCTGTCATGGTTTCCAAACGGGTTTTGGCATCTGAACTCAGTTTGTGACTGCTCATCAGTATGCAATAACTTTGATCATTACCCCGGCCTACACGACCACGTAATTGATGTAATTGGGACAATCCAAAGCGTTCTGCACTTTCTATGACCATCACAGAGGCGTTGGGAACATTTACGCCTACTTCGATCACAGTGGTGGCCACCATGATTTGGGTTTGTTTATTGATGAAGCGTTGCATATCATAATCCTTGTCCTTGGCAGGCATTTTACCATGAACTATGCTGATCTGATATTGAGGAGGAGGGAAGGCTCTGGTAATGCTTTCATAACCATCTATCAGGTCTTTGTAATCAATTTTTTCAGATTCTTTGATCAATGGATATACCATATAAATTTGCCTGCCTTTTTGGATTTCATCTGCAATGAATTTAAATACCTTCAAACGGTTACTGTCAAAGCGATGGATTGTTTTGACCTTCTTTCGACCGGGAGGCAATTCGTCGATGACCGAAATGTCCAAATCCCCATAGACGCTCATGGCTAGGGTACGGGGGATGGGGGTCGCAGTCATGACCAGTACATGTGGGGGGATGCTGTTTTTTCTCCAAAGCTTGGCTCTTTGAGCCACCCCAAAGCGGTGCTGTTCATCGACCACTGCCAAACCGAGATTGTTAAATTGAACTTTGTCTTCGATCACCGCATGGGTTCCGATCAAAATATTTAAATTTCCCGATTCCAATTGCTCTGTCAATTGTACTCGCTCTACTTTTTTTGAGTTTCCCGTCAATAGGCCAATAGAGATGTCCAATTTACCAATCAATGATTTAATTGATTGAAAATGCTGTTTGGCAAGAATTTCTGTAGGAGCCATTAAGCAGGATTGAAAACCATTATCTGCTGCAATCAACATCACCATAAGGGCAACTATGGTTTTTCCTGATCCCACGTCTCCCTGAAGCAAGCGGTTCATTTGCTGTCCGTCACCAATGTCTTTTCGGATTTCTCGGATGACTCTTTTTTGAGCTTCAGTCAATTCAAAAGGAAGGTTGTTATTGAAAAAAGTATTGAATTGATCACCGACCTTTTTAAAAACAAAACCTTTTATTTTTTGCTTGCGTTGAAGGTTTTTCATCAACAATTGCAATTGAATAAAAAATAACTCCTCATATTTCAATCGGTTTTGCGCAGCAGTAAGGGTATCTTGATTCTGAGGAAAATGTATGTTTTTAAGTGCTGTATTTTTATCGATCAGGTCATGTTTAGTGATCAAATCCCTAGGAATGGTCTCTGCAAATGGATTTTTTAAAGAACACAATAACTCGCCCATCATTTTGATGATGACCCTTTGAGAAATACCTTTGGAAATGAGTTTTTCAGTACTGGGGTAGACCGCCTGAAGGGCCTTGGAAAAGCCTTTGTCAAAGTTGTCTAGAGTTTCCATTTCAGGATGTGGCATGTTGGGTCGATTACCATACCAGTTGAGGCGGCCGAAAATCACATAGCATGTATTTAATTTTAAGCTTTCTTTAATCCATTTATGACCCCGAAACCATACCAATTCCATGTTGTTTTGCCCATCGGTAAAAGTGGCTACTAAACGTTTACCTTTTTTTTGTCGGATCATTTCTACCTCGACGATTTCTCCCTTGATTTGAACTTCAGAGGAGTTTTTGGGCAGATCATTGATTTTGTAAAAAGTAGAACGATCGATATAGCGGTGTGGGAAAAAATGTAACAAATCCTGAAAGGTAAACAAGTTCAGTTCTTGTTTGAGTAAATTGGCTCGACTGGGACCAACGCCTTTTAGATATTCTATGGGGGTTTGAAGTTTATCCATCTATTTACTAAAATAATTGTTTTCAGGATGATTCAATTTGTATTGTTTAAAACTTCCCTTAATTTGGGATAAAATAGATTTTAATGACTGCATTATCCATTTTCGGTGGTGGAAGCAAAGGAGCCTTTTTAGTGGGAGTACCCTAACACTTGATTTGAGTGCAGGGCAGAAAGTACAATTTGTATTTGGGCTGATCGACAGGGAGTTTACTGGTCAGTCATTTGGCCTTGAATAAAACCGAATAAATAAAAAAAGATTTTTCGAAAGTTACCCAAGAAATTATCTTTGATTATTCCCTTTTACCATTAAATCAATTAATGGAATTCAAACTTAGTAATTACATAATGTTTTCCCACTCAAGGAGGCGTTCATCAATAAATGCTTAAAAGTTAAAATTAACAGATCAACAATAATTTTTGATTTTGAAAGTCACACATATGCAGTACATTTCCATTCTAGAATCGGTTTAAAATTCATAAAAAGATGTGGATAACTATAGCGCTGAGGCTTTCTTGGGGTTTAATTATTGCCTTAATTTTAAATCGTGAACGAAACACGCACAGATTACCTCAAAGAACTCAACGAAACACAACTAGAGCCTGTGCTGCACAAGGATGGTCCGCTCATGGTGATTGCCGGAGCAGGGGCGGGAAAAACAAGGGTTTTGACCTATCGCATAGCCCATTTAATGCAACAAGGTGTGGATGCTTTTTCGATATTGTCACTGACTTTTACCAACAAGGCCTCAAGGGAAATGAAAGCCCGAATTGCAGAATTGGTAGTAGAAGGGGAGGCCAAAAACTTGTGGATGGGTACCTTCCACTCTGTTTTTGCCAGAATTCTCAGACAAGAAGCCAATAAATTGGGTTTTCCAAGGGATTTTACCATTTATGATACCCAAGACAGCAATCGTTTGATCGCCTCTATCATTAAAGAAATGGGAGTGGATAAAGATATTTACAAATACAAACAGATCCGAAACCGTATTTCTTCTTTTAAAAACAACTTGATAACCGTAAAGGCCTATCACAATGATCCTGAACTGCAGGAGGCTGACGCGATGTCACGACGACCCAAGTTAGGAGAAATTTACAAGGAGTACGTTGAGCGTTGTTTTAAAGCAGGTGCCATGGATTTTGATGATCTTTTGCTGAAAACCAATGAATTGTTGAACATCCACCCCCAGGTATTAGCCAAATATCAAGATCGTTTTCGTTATATATTGGTGGATGAGTATCAGGATACCAATCACTCACAGTATTTAATTGTCAGAGCTCTATCCGATAAATTTCAGAATATCTGTGTGGTGGGTGACGATTCACAAAGTATTTATGGCTTTCGTGGGGCCAACATCAATAACATACTGAATTTTCAAAAAGATTACCAGGACGTAAAGTTGTACCGACTGGAACAAAACTACCGTTCCACCAAAAACATTGTCAATATAGCCAATTCCATCATCAGTCACAACAAAAATAAGATTGAAAAAGTGGTTTGGACCTCCAATGTGGAAGGCAGTAAGATCAAAGTACAAAGATGTAGCACTGATGCTGATGAAGGCAGGGAGGTAGCTTCTCAAATTTTTGAGCTTAAAATGCAGGAGCAACGTCAAAATAAGGAATTTGCTATACTGTATCGAACCAATTCTCAATCGCGTGCCATAGAGGATGCACTCAGAAAAAGAGACATTCCCTATCGAATCTATGGTGGACTTTCTTTTTACCAAAGAAAAGAAATCAAAGACCTCTTGGCCTATTTACGTCTGATCATCAATTCCAAAGATGAGGAAAGCCTTAAAAGGGTTATTAACTACCCCAGTAGGGGTATTGGTCAGGCTACCTTGGATAAGCTCATCATCGGTGCCAAGAACAATGGTATTTCCCTTTTTGAAACCCTTCAGAATGCTCCCCAATTGAATCTCTCTCTTAATGCCGGAACTTTAAAGAAACTTGAAGGTTTTGTTAATTTAATTTCTAGTTTACAAATCGAAAACCAAAAATCCAATGCATTTGAAATTACCGATATGGTGACCAAAAAAAGTGGGTTGGTATTGGAGTTAAAGAAAGATGGAACACCGGAAGGGGTCTCAAAGGTCGAGAACATTGAGGAATTGCTCAACGGTATTCGAGATTTCGTCGAAGGACAAAGGGAATTGGCAGATGCAACAGGCAGGTTGTCCGAATTTTTGGAAGATGTTGCTTTGGCAACAGATTTTGATAACGAAAAAGAAGGTAACGTGGATTGTGTCTATCTTATGACCATTCACCTCTCCAAAGGGCTGGAGTTTCCTGTAGTTTTTATAGTTGGCTTGGAGGAGGATTTGTTTCCATCTGCTTTGAGTCTCAACACCCGTAGTGAATTGGAGGAAGAGCGGCGATTGTTTTATGTGGCCCTGACCCGAGCAGAACAAAAAGCAGTTTTGACCTATACACTTTCCCGTTACCGTTGGGGCAAACTGGTGGATGCAGAACCCAGTCGTTTTATTGAGGAAATGGACGAGCAGTATTTGGATTATGTTATCCCCAAAGATGACTATGTTTTTAAACCCATGTTAGACAAAGGTATCTTTGGTGGTTTTGATCCACCCAAAAAGCCAGTTGCGAAAAAACCAAAAGCGACCAGAATCAATACGGCTCCTAGTCAAAATCAATTGGGAAAACTGAGAAAAATTAATGCTTCGGAAACTCCCCAACCGGCCGTTGTTCCTTCTGAAATCGAACAACTCGAACAGGACATGACAGTAGAACACGACCGATTTGGTTATGGAAAGGTTGTTTCTATTGAAGGAAAGGGAAGTGACAAAAAAGCCCTAATTGATTTCAGAGGAGTGGGGCAAAAACACTTATTGTTGCGCTTTGCCAAACTCAAAATCAAAAATTAATGGCAGAGCTTTTAAAATTCTATCAATCCAAACCCAATCTCAAATTCCTAACAAAAACAGCAGATGCACTTGAACAAGGAGGACTGATTATTTATCCTACCGATACGGTTTATGCTTTGGGATGTTTGAGTGATAATTTACAAGGCTTGCAACGTTTGGCCAATATCAAGAAAGTCAGATTAGATAAAGCTCCCTTTAGTTTTTTTATGAGAGACTTTAGCGATTTGTCCAATTATGTCAAACCTTTGAACAATTCTACTTTTAAGCTGTTAAAACGTTGTTTACCGGGGCCATATACTTTTATTCTGCCTTGTTTAAAACTTCAAAAACCTTTCGAAAAGCGGAAGTCAATTGGTATTAGAATGGCCAAGCATCCCATACTGGAGGCTTTTACGGAGTTACTCAAAGTTCCTTTGGTTACAACTTCATTACATGATCAAGACGAAATTTTGGATTATACCACAGATCCCGATATGATTTATGAGCGCTGGGAAAGTGATATTGATCTAATGTTGGAGGATGGTTTTTGCGGTAATGTTCCATCAACCATAGTGGACTTGTGTAGTTCTGTCCCTGAGATTGTGAGGAAGGGAAAGGGGGCCTTAGATCTGTTGTAAAAAAAAACATCCGCCAATTACGGATGCTTTCTTTAAGCCGTTTGAAGGTTCTTATTTCATGCCTTGTTCAATCAAATCATAGAATTGATCTAATTTAGGAAGCACTATGATTCGAGTTCTCCTATTTCGAGCTCTGTTGGCTGCATTATCATTATCAGTAAGTGGTATAAAGTAACTCCTACCCGCAGCGGTCATTCTCGAGGGACTTACATCAAAATCGTTTTGAAGTATTCTAACAACGGAAGTGGCGCGTTTGACACTTAAATCCCAATTGTCCTCAATTCCATCAATTTTGATTGGGACATTGTCAGTATGTCCTTCTACCATAAATTCAATTTCTGGCTTGTCATTTACTACTTTAGCAACTTTACCCAGTACTTCTTTTGCCCTTTGAGTAAGTGTGAAGCTTCCACTTCTGAACAAAAGCTTGTCAGAGATGGAAACATATACGACTCCTTTTTCTACATTGATTTCTATGTCATCATCACTCATGTTGCCTAAGACTCCTTTTAAACTGGTAACCAAAGCAAGGGTAACAGAATCCTTTTTGGTAACGGCTTCTTGCATGGATTGAATTCTCATATCTTTCTCCTTCATACTTTCCAACGACATTTCTAGGTTTTCAGCCCCTTTTTGGGAGAGTGTCGTTAAATTTCCGATATTGTTTATAAGGTCTTGGTTGTTTGCCTGAAGAAAGGTAACTCTGTCTTGCAAAGAAGCCAAACGAGCTTCTGAAGCCTCTTTTTCTTCATTACAAGAGTTTAATTTGACAGTTGCGCTATCTAACAAACTTTTGGTGTTTTGTTGAAGGCTTTCGAGTTCAGTGAATTTCTTTTGAGAAACACAAGATGAAAGAAGGGCAATAGCAGTAATTGATATAATTGCAAGGTGTTTTTTCATTTTAATTTTGTTGTAACAATTTATTAAATTTCAGCTAAAATAATATAAAAACCGATAAAATGCCTTCGACTTTCAGAAATTCTTTTTTCTAAGAAGAAAATAGCTAAAAGGCAGATTAGATTGTGTATAATAGTCACCTAATAGATTGCTTTTAGAGCGTTTTCGTTTTATTTTACTGTAGTTTATATAAAATGAATAGTGGGCTCTAATAACAGCAAAAGCATTTAAAAAATTTAATGT
>MDSV01225975.1_pt1 | contig 11696 bp, 16 predicted proteins | sample 810851 | NCBI WGS metagenome assembly MDSV01 (sample SAMN05326640, study PRJNA326480) | marine metagenome | isolation source: seawater | place: Atlantic Ocean: North East | collected 2012 | reverse complement strand
ATACTTTGTACATGGAGGCGTTCCTGGTGACATGAGAGAAGAAATAAGAGGAATAGTTGAACAGCAAGAAAACTCGCTCATCGTTGCATCGTATGGTACTTTTAGCACTGGTGTTAATATTAGGCGTATCAACAACATCGTGTTCGCTGCGCCTTCCAAGTCTAAAATTAGAGTATTGCAATCCATCGGAAGGGGCCTGCGGACTCATAAAGATAAAGATTCCATTCGATTATTTGATATAGTTGACGACATTAGAAATGGTAAGTGGGTCAACTTTACTTTAAGACATTATGGAGACCGATTAAAGATATACAACGATGAGCAGTTCGACTATAAGATACATTCATATAACCTCTAGAGGATAACAAAAAATGATATCAATCTTTAAGTTGATGAACGGAGAAGAGATTATAGCAAAGATAGCCGATCATGACAGTACACAATACTTACTTGAAGATCCGGTACAGCTTTATAGAAACGTAGCTCCTAATGGAATGACGTGGATCCAATGCTCACATTGGTTGTTGTTCAGTCGTTCCAGTTTAGTTGAGGTTGAGAAAACTAAAGTGCTAGCAGTAATTTCTGATCCTAATGAGCATGTACTAAAAAACTATAATGATTTTGTTCATGGTGGTTGGCAAGAACATCAAAAACAGATGGAGGAGCTGACTAAGCAAAGGATCAAGAAGGTTGCTGAAGAGCAAGCTAGACAATATTTTGGAAAAAATGATAAGGAAACGATACATTGAGAAGCAAAAGAAAACCAGTTAACTACGTCGATAATAAGCAATTGTATGCTGTTATGATTGACTATAAAAAAGCAGTTAATGATGCAGAAGCTGTTGGAGATGATCCACCAATGATTCCAGAATATGTTGGTAGATGTTTACTTCAGATTGCAACTAGACTGGCAACAAAACAGAACTTTGCAAATTATCCAGCAAAGGATGATATGATTAGTGACGGAATAGAAAATTGTGTAAGTTATATTAACAATTTTGATCCAGAGAAATCTAAGAATCCTTTTGCTTACTTCACACAAATAATTTACTATGCCTTTCTTCGTAGGATAAAGAAAGAGAAAAAGCAACTATATATTAAACATAAAATGCTTGAAAGATCAATGTTAACAAACACTCTTGCTGATAGTGATAGTGAGGGTGTTGCTAAGGGAAGACTAGACAGCGACTATATGGTTGACTTTGTTGAGGCTTTCGAGGAGAATGAGAATAAGGCTCGCCAAAAGAGGCAAGCTAAAAAAGGTGTAGAAAAATTTTACTAGGAGCAAGAAAATGGCTGCTAAGGACTTTCTTGTACCCCAAGTTGTTCAAGATTGGGTGTCTGAAATTAATAATCCAAATGTACCGGTATGGTCAAGAGAAAACTATGCTCAGCGTTTAGATGAGCTAGCTAATCTTATTAAGAAAGAAATTGTCAGGTTCAATAGAGAACGTGATAGAAAGGCCACTAAGAAATCTAAAAAATGAAAATAGCATTAGTAACAGATTTACACTTTGGTGCTCGAAACGATAATCAAAAAGTTGCACAGCACCAAAGTAATTTTTATAATGACGTGTTCTTTCCTTACATCGATGATAACAATATTGATACTGTTATTAATCTAGGTGATACGTTTGACCGACGTAAGTTTATTTCTTATACGAGTCTGAAGTCGGCAAAAGAAATGTTCTTTGATCCTCTGTTTATTAGAGGAACGAAGTTGCATTGCATTGTTGGCAACCATGACATAACATATAAGAATACGCTAGAGGTTAATAGTATCAATCTGTTACTCGATGGTTATACTAACGTTGTTGAACATCGAGATCCAATTGAACTAGAGTTTGATGACTTAAATATTTTGTTTGTACCATGGATCTGTAAAGATAATCATGATGTAAGTTGGAGAATGATTCAAAACTCTACCTCTCAAGTTGTCATGGGTCATTTGGAACTTAATGGATTTCAAATGTATAAAGGCATGCCTAACTATGAAGGGTATGATGCTGAGGAGTTCAAAAAGTTTGATCATGTAATGAGTGGTCATTTCCACCATAGAAGTCACTCGAGTAACGTAACTTACCTTGGGACTGCTTATCAAATGACTTGGTCAGATTACGAGGATCAAAAAGGTTTTCATGTATACGATACGGATACAAGAGAGTTAGAATTTATACCTAACCCTGATTGTCTTTTCTATAAATGGTTTTATGATGATATAGATTTATCATATGATGATGTAGATGGATTACCTTTTGATAATTTAAAAGATAAGTATGTCAAGGTAGTAATCAAAAATAAACAAAATCCAGTATTGTTTGATCTTTATATTAATAGTATTGAACAACGAGATCCAATAAACCTTCAAGTGGTTGAAGATCACCTTCATCTTGATCTAGAAGATGATACTGATATTGTTGACGAGGCTGAAGATACGCTCACTATCCTTGATAACTATGTCGATGGATTAGAAGTCACAGCTGATAAGTATGAGCTTAAAAAGTTAATGCATGAACTATATAATGAAGCGCTGAATATAGAATGATTGAATTTAAATTTATTAGATGGAAGAACTTTCTTTCGTATGGAGAAGTTCTTACGGAAGTACCTTTATCTGGAAACAAGGCCACATTGGTTATTGGAGATAATGGTGCTGGTAAATCAACAATAATTGATGCACTGTGTTATGGGTTATACGGTAAAGCATTTAGAGAAATTGCTACCCCTCAGCTCATTAATACTGTTAATACTAACCACATGGAAGTGGAGGTCGAGTTTATGATAGGCCACCACGTATACCTAGTGAGAAGGGGATTAAAACCGAGATACTTCGAGGTTTACCAAGATAAGAAACTTCTCAATCAAGATGCTAGTGCAAGAGACTATCAAGAGACTCTAGAAAAACAAATCCTAAAGATCAATCATAAATCATTTAAACAAATTATTGTTTTAGGTTCAAGTAGCTTCATTCCCTTCATGCAGTTGAAATCATCTGATAGAAAGGAAGTAATAGAAGACTTACTTGATATTGGTATATTCTCTATAATGGGTTTGTTATTAAAAGATAAAGTGTCTGATACAAAACAATTGTTGACTGAGATAGGACAAGCATTGTTCCTGGCTGATGAACGTATTGATGCAATACATGAGAACATCGATCGATTACAGGCACATCAAGAAGAGAATATTAAAGCTAGAAAGGAAGTAATTTCTCAAGCAGAAAAAGAGATAAAGGATATAGAGTTTAAAATAAAAAACCTGAATGATGTAATTACTGCATTAGAGGAACAAGCAGCTGATGTTGATGGGTTGAAGAAAGATCAGAACAAAGCATCGAGAATATACGATAAGATGCTAACGAAGGTCAACAGATTAAAGAAAGAAGTTGACTTCTATAAGAATAATGATACATGTCCTACTTGTCTTCAACCTATGGATGAGGACCATAAGCATGGTAATATAGAACAGAGGAATAAAGAATCACAAGAGGTAGAAGATGGTGTTGATGGACTAAAAACAATTATCGAAGATTATGAAAACAAGATTGAACTAAATTTAGAAATACAACAAAAGATTACTGAACATCAGCATATGGTAATAGATCATCAGTCAATTGTCAACAGTAAAAACATGTTGATTAATAATTACAAAGAAGAGCTTAGTACTGTTAAGAGTAGTACAAAAATGATTGATGATGATCGTAAAAAGCTAGATATATTATTAAACGATCGGGAAGAGATTTATAAATCAAGAGCTGAGAATGTAAGACATAGTAACACACTAAGTATTGCATCGAGACTATTAAAAGACTCTGGTATTAAATCTAAGATCGTAAAGCAGTATGTACCTGTTATAAATAAACTTATAAACAAATATCTCGCTGCAATGGATTTTTATGTACAGTTTGAACTTGATGAACAATTCAACGAAACAATCAAATCAAGATATAGGGATCAGTTCAGTTACCCTTCATTCAGTGAAGGTGAGAAGATGCGGATTGATCTGGCATTGTTATTCACATGGAGAGCAATTGCAAAGTTAAAAAATAGTGCTAGTACAAACTTGTTGATTATGGATGAGGTGTTTGACAGCAGTTTGGATTCAACTGGGACGGATGAGTTTATGAAGATTGTAATGGATATAGTTTCAGACACAAATGTGTTTATTATTAGTCATAAAACAGATCAGCTCGTAGATAGATTTACAAACGTCATTCGGTTTGAAAAGCACAAGAACTTTTCGAGGATGGTGTTATGAATATAGATCAAGTCATAAGTCAGTTAAGAGAAGTATACGATCCTGAGATGGAGAGTGTCAACGTCTATGACCTTGGTTTAATTTATGATATTAAGATAGACGAGAAGAATTGCTGGGTTGAAATAACTCATACCTTAACGAGTGCATTCTGTCCATTTGCAGATGAAATTGTTGCTAATATCAGACAAGCTGGAATGGTGCCAGGAGTTGAGCATGTAGAGGTTATTACTGTATTCGATCCTCCTTTCACTATGGAGATGGTACCAGAAGAAACACGTTTGATGATGGGGTGGATATAATGTCTGAAACAACCCTGTACCAAACTATGAAGAAAAAGTATCGTGATAAGTTTAGTCACAATACTAAAACGTCTGATCTTTTTTCTCCACTTGACCTTGGTATGGAGATAAGTGACGAAACGTTTTTACGATATGATAATATCCTCAGGGTTAATAATTATTGGGATATGATTTCTAATAAAGTTGTACCATGGTTCCCTTCTGATTCAAAAGAAAACTGGGATGAAAACTATAAAAATAGAAAAGATGATTTGATTAAAGGTGGTTGGCTAGTTGATGATAAACCTGTAAAAATAGATTATGCTATTAACAAACATGGTATGAGAGTTAATGATCTGAGTGATCCTATAGAGCCTGGTGGTATATTATGGGTTGGTGATAGTAATGTTTTTGGTATGGGAAACCATTATAAAACAAACTATTCGTTAAAAGCACACTACAATTCACAATTTAAGAGCAGACCATATTATAATTTTGGCATGCCTGGAGCTGGTATAGAAACTTATTATAGAAGACTAAAACATCTAATTAGTATCTATAAGCCGCATGGTATCATATTAGAATGGCATTGGTCAACTACAAGAAGAGAAGAATTTAACCAATATGCTGAGTTTAAATTTCGTCTTATTGTAAACGAAATAGACGAGAAAGATGATGCGTCATTTTTAAAATATTATAATCTATATTCAGCTGAATCATCAGCTATGAGATATTTTACTAATTATGATGCAATCAAATGTTTATGTTATGAGAATGACGTTCGTATATTTAATATGAATGATAGTACACATTTGAATGAAAGTATGAGAAAGATTAAAAGAAGAATATGGGCTGAGCCCTGGACGAGGTATAGATTTGCTAGAGATCTTATTCACACAAATGAAGAATGGCATGATAAACGTGCTGAAAACATGATAGGAATTATTAATCAAATTTGGAGATAGAATATGGAAAGAACGGTGGGATTTACGTGTTCAACATTTGACTTGTTGCATGCAGGTCATTTGCTTATGTTGAGAGAAGCAGCCTCAGTTTGTGACCATCTTATCTGTGGCTTACAAGTTGATCCAACAAAAGATAGACCAGAAAAAAATAAACCGGTACAAAGTCTTATGGAGAGATATATTCAGCTTCAATCAATAATATATGTCGATGAGATTATTCCTTATTCAACAGAAAGAGATCTCCGTGATCTGCTCGAGCATCTACCTATAGATGTAAGAATATTAGGTGAAGATCATATGGATAAACAATTTACTGGAAATGATATAAAGCATCATCGAATCTATTTCAATAAAAGAAGACATAGGTTTAGTACTTCCAATCTAAGAAAAGCTGTATCTGATAAGAACTACAGACTTTCTAAATGGGAAGATATTCAAGATGATTAAGAAGTTGAAGGCCTGGTGGAAACGTATTCTGTTAAAACGCAGAATGAAAAAACTTAAAAAACAGGATCCTTTTATATATGAGTAAAATCTTAGGATACAGTGAAGGTTTTCATGATGCTGCTATTACTATACTTGATGGTAATAAACCAATATACGCAGCTCATAGTGAACGATATTCAAAGATAAAAAACGACAAAGAAGTTTGTGATGAGATGATGGGAGATGTAAATTTCTTCGGTTATGATGAAATAGCTTTCTACGAGAAACCACTTCTAAAGAAACTAAGACAAGCAAAAGCTGGCCAATGGAACCACGTCTTTAATAAAAGATCACCTAAACTAGGTTATGATAAAAATTTTCACCATCATCTGTCACATGCAGCAGCGGCATTCCAGTGTTCACCATTTGATAAGGCTACTGCATTAGTTGCTGATGCAATTGGTGAGTTTGATACTATGAGCACATGGGAATGTAAGTATGAGTATGGTCAAGCAAAATATAAAAAATTAAGTTCAGTGAGATATCCAAAATCATTAGGTCTATTCTATTCAGCTATGACTGATCGTGTTGGTCTTAAACCAATGGAAGAAGAATACATCATGATGGGTATGGCAGCATATGGAAAATACGATAAAGAAATATATGTTGAAATGTTCCATCAACTGAATTCAAATATGCATAGAGGGTGTAGAGAATTTATGCCCCATATAAAAAATGTTGATATAGCTAAGAACGCACAGCAATTAACTCAAGATGCATTAAAGGATGTTGTTGAGAAGATTGAAGGACCAATTGTATATGGAGGTGGAGTTGCACATAACGTGGTTGCCAATCATGAAGTGTTTAGGGGTCCTCATTATATTTTTCCTAATCCTGGTGATGCTGGTAGTTCTTTAGGTGCAGCTGCGCTTGCATATGGACGTAAGATAAAATTTGATACGTGCTTCCTAGGACATGAGGTTAATAAACTTACCAATCCGCCTGGGACGATGTGGAAGATACACAAAGCTGTTGACCTACTCAAGAAAGGTAGTATAATAGGAGTGTGTGCTGGACGAGCTGAGTTTGGGCCTAGAGCTCTGGGCAACAGGAGTCTGCTTGCAGACCCTAGAGATCCGAAAGTCAAAGACAAAGTGAATGAAATAAAAAAACGACAGAAATTTAGACCATTTGCTCCATCTATATTAAGTGAGCATGTTGATGATTATTTTGCAACTGATAAGTATCAAAATTATGATTATATGCAATATGCAATTCCATGTAAGAAGAAACACGATATACCAAGTGTCGTCCATGCAGATGGTTCGTCAAGAGTACATACAGTGACAAAAGAGTCTAAGGAACATTCACCACTTAGAGAAATTTTAGAACTGTGGTATAGAGAAACAGGCTGTCCGGTACTGTTAAATACTAGCTTGAATATCAAGGGCATGCCGATGGTAAATGATCATAAAGATGCAAAGGCATTTGAAAACAGATATGGTGTTGAGGTGCTTATATGAGTGACACACTAACATTTGATACAACTGATAGTGATGAAGCAGTTAGTTTTTGGTATGAGTTTAAACCATTCATTAATGAAAAGGATGGTAGTATGGAACTCGAGATTAAACATGACTTTCTTCATTCTAGAGAACTGGAGAGTTTTGACTTTAAGAATCCTCAGGTTGATCCTGTTAATTTATCAGCCTCGATGGTTTCGTTGATGAGAAAAGAAGTAGGTTATGGATTATCTGCAAATCAGATTGGTCTACCTCTGAAGATGTTTGTTATTGAAGGTGAACCAGCATATGCAATTTTTAATCCACGTATCACATATTATGGAGATGAAGAGGTTCTTCTTGAAGAAGGATGTTTATCTTATCCTGGCCTCTCATTAAAAATAAAAAGGCCGAGATTCATTAGGGTAAGATTCCAAGATCCATATGGTGATTTTGTTACAAAGCAATTTGATGGTATAAGCAGTAGAGTGTTTCAACATGAGTTTGATCATTCTGAAGGTGTTGACTTCATCTCAAGAGTAAGTAAACTTAAAAGAGACATGGCAATTAAAAAATGGAGAAAGAAGTATGGCCGAACCAAGCTCAGTCTACCACTATAGTGAAATTTTCTACTCTGCTCAGGGTGAGGGTCACTTTACTGGTTGCCCGACTGCATGGTTGAGATTCTTTTCATGCAATCTACAGTGTAATGGTTTTGGGCAAGAAGATCCTACTGATCCTAAGACATATGATTTACCATATACGAAGATCAATGTGGAAGACTATAAAACTTTAGAAGAGCTTCCCGTGTTTGAAAAAGGCTGTGATAGTTCTTATTCGTGGAGTAAGAAGTTTAAGCATCTGCAACGTAGTGGTACAGCTAAAGAGATTGCTGATAGGTTGTTGGATATTATTCCGTACGATGATTTCAATATGAAAGATCATCTCTCAAGACAAGATATACATCTTTGTTTTACTGGTGGTGAGCCTTTAATGAAAGTATCACAAAAGGCCGTTATGGAGATCCATGCAGCCTTAAGGCATCTTGGTAGGCAACCAAACAATATTACTTTCGAGACGAATGGTACACAACCACTATCACAAGAGTTTGTTACGCACTTCGACAATAAAGGTATATTTCCTGGCAACATCTTTTGGTCGATTAGTCCTAAGCTGTATACTGTTTCAGGTGAAGCTCGTGGAAAGGCTATCAATCCAAATGTTCTTAAAACATATAGGTTGTTGAGTAAGTATGGTCAGTTGAAGTTTGTTATGAATGCTGATCCAAGATGTTGGGATGAGTTAGACGAAGTGCTTCCAATGTTCAGAAATGCTGGTATTGATTATCCTGTATGGGTGATGCCGGTAGGAGCAACAGTTGAAGATCAATATAAAGATGCAGGCGAGGTAGCTAACATGGCACTTGCTAGAGGTTTCAACGTGTCTGCTAGGGTTCATGCTTATCTTTGGGGGAATGCAATAGGTGTTTGAGACAGTAACCACTCTTAAAATTCTTCACACAGAATTAAAGAGTATCAACAACGGAAAATTAGTTGATCTGTGTCTCGATTGGAGAGATAAAAAGATCGACGAAAGCCCAAATGCTACTGGTTATGAAGACTCAAAGATTCCTGATGATCCTGAAGTTGATAATCTAAAGAATAGAGTAATGCATGTAGTAAATGCTACTATCGATGATAGATATTACTTAAATGAAATATGGGCTCACATACTTCAACCAATGCAATCTACTATGATACATAGTCACAGGAGTCCCTATGATAGATACCACTTATTTCTATCGTGGGTGTACTATCCTCATCAACATCCTCAAGATAGAGGTGGTAGATTAAGATTTCAATATGTCGGTCATCATACTATGGCCAATCATGAAATAACACCAAGAGAAGGACATATAGTATTCTTTCCATCTTGGTTGAATCATTACACAACACCTAATACAGGTGACGATGATAGAATATCTATTAGTGGAAATTTAAAAATACAAGACAAGGATTATGACTCCGTTTATCACGATCGAGAGTCAGGTATACATGATTTTTATAGGAGCTGAACGTGGCAAAATACGTATCTACTAAAACTTACAACCATCTTGGGCCAGTTGCTTATCGTCAGTGGAGAGCTGATTCACATTGTAATATGATTCATGGATATGCTCTTTCATTCCATTTTGAGTTTGAGTCTGACACTCTTGATACTCGAAACTGGGTAATGGACTTTGGAGGTCTTCGACCTTTAAAGGATTCATTAGAGGATTGGTTTGATCATACATTGCTTGTTGCTGATGATGATCCAGACCGTGAACATCTTTTGAAACTTGGTGAGCTAGGTCTTGCTAAAATTACACAAGTAGAAAAGACTGGTTGTGAAGGCCTTGCATCATTCTTATATGAATATATCAACACAATCTTCTTGAAAGATTATGGTGAGCAAGATCGTATTTGGTGTTGTAAGGTTGAGGTAAGAGAAACTGCTAGTAACATGGCTATGAGGATTGGCCACAGAGAAGATGGAGAATTTGATGAATAGAGGTAGTGCTAATTTATTTACAGCTTTGGAAAAAAAATACGAAGCTGAGATTGCTGAAGCAGTAGCTAACATTCAAGTGTATGCTACCAATCCTGTTGGTATTGGTGAACATCCGGATTTGGTTGCAGCTGTGGATTCACAGATAGAAAGAATTGCACATGCTGAGGATAAGCTAAAAGCATTAAGTGAATACTTTCTATGATCGGTTATAGCATTGATGGATTCTATAAGGATATAAGATGGATTGCTACTAGTGTACAAGTTTATGCTGATGAAGTTAAATCTGAACTCTTGAGATGGGACCCTGATGTTATAATTGCAATTGCAAGAGGTGGTTGTGTTCCAGGCGTGTATCTATCACATTTGCTAAATAAACCATTAGAAATTGTTACTTGGCAAACAAGGGATGGAGCTAAAAAACAATCATTGGATTTTATGAGTAAAGATAAGCAAGCACTAATTGTTGATGATATAAACGATTCTGGTCTCACGTTTAATGAGATACTAGATAACATTAGTGAACTCACAAATCTTAATCAAACAAAACTATCAAGGAATGTTAAGACAGCTGCATTGTGGCAAAGAGACTCATCAAAATTTAGTGTTGATATATGTCCAAATAAAACTGACAGAGAGGATTGGATAAACTTTCCATGGGAAGTACCACCAAGTGAACCATATAGCTAAACATAAAATTGATATTGATCTTGTATCAATGAGAAACAATATCCATGATAACTGGGTAAAAATTGACTACGATAAAACTGCTGCTTTAAACTCAGCGTGGAAAAAATACTCATTAGATAATTGTGAGCAGGTTCAAGAATTAAATCAATTTTATACAGACTTGCTTGGGTGTAAGGTTACACCGCTGTGTTATATCCAACCCGCGGGGCATTCTATCCTTAAACACATAGACACATCGTGCAAGTCGTCCATAAATATTATACTGAATGATACAACATCAGCGCCTGTGCATTTCTTTGATGAAGATGATAATAAATTTATGTATTTTTACCGTTGTGCTCTACTCAATGTTGGTGGATACTATCATGAGGTACCAGTGCACAGCTATGATAGGATAATACTCAGATTTGCATTGCAGACCCCGTTTGATGATGCTAGAGAAAAATTGAACCAAGGAGTTATGAATGAGTCACCCGGATTATAAAGCTGATCCAAACTTAGGTCAAAAAGTAAAGGATCACTTAGAAAGCATTGGTCTTGAAACCCCAATGACTAATAGAGTTAATGATGCTGAAGAGCTTAAACTGATTGCAATTCGTAGCTGTATAGCTGATGCATTGACAGCTCTTGGTCTTGATCTTACTGATGACTCATTGATGGATACACCTAATCGTGTTGCTAAGATGTGGGTTAAAGAAATCTTCTGGGGTTTGGATTACACACAGTTTCCTAAGTGTACTACAATTGAGAATAAGATGGGTAAGAACTCACCTGGCTCGTTTGTAGTAGAACGAAATGTTAATGTACAGTCTAATTGTGAACACCATCTTGTTGTAATTGATGGTAAGGCTTGTGTGGCATATATTCCAAGAGATAAAGTGCTTGGATTGTCTAAGCTAAATCGTATTGTTGAGTTCTTTGCAAAGAGACCTCAAGTGCAAGAACGATTAACTGAACAAATTGCAGCTACCATTTCTTTTGTAACTGGTACGCCAGATGTTGCTGTATATCTTGAAGCAGTTCATTACTGT
>MDSV01237520.1_pt1 | contig 11697 bp, 9 predicted proteins | sample 810851 | NCBI WGS metagenome assembly MDSV01 (sample SAMN05326640, study PRJNA326480) | marine metagenome | isolation source: seawater | place: Atlantic Ocean: North East | collected 2012 | reverse complement strand
CGCATGGAGGGACTTGAACCCCCACGCCTTTCGGCACTAGAACCTAAATCTAGCGTGTCTACCAATTCCACCACATGCGCAAAAAGTTTGATTATTATATGCAGAACCTAAATCTATTCCAGAGAAGAATTATTTAAATCCTTTCTAAGTTCATCCATCTGTCTCTGAAGACTTAGGATGTTACTATTAATTTGTCTCCTAAAGGCATCTATAGAACTTATAGCCTCTTCTTGATTCTTTATTCTTTTCTCAAAATCAATATTACTTTCTGCAGAAAGATCAGTAAGACTGGTCCTTAATTTTTCTAAAGATTTCTCTAGTTTTGCAATCTCTAAATCACTTGCTCTTTGTTTAGCAGAAATTGGAGACATTTGGCCTTTTAAAGCATCAAAACTCTCCTCTATACCTTTGAGCTTAGCTTTAATGGTTGTTATATCTCTTTTATTTCTTTTATTACTTAAATCCCAAAGTAACCTTACTTGCCTATCTAAAAATTTATCTTTGTCTTCAAGTGAAGCAAAACTTTCTACAGAAGCTTCCTTACTTGTTAAAACACTTTCTTCTAAAGATCCAATCCTTTCAGAGAAATTTTCTCCTGTCTCTTGTTGGTAATCAGAATTATTAAAAAACCAGAGACCTAAAATAACCAGGCCTCCAAGATTCAAAAGCGACAGAAAAGATACAAACAATAAGCTACTGCCACCAATTCCTTTTTTACCTTTCGAAGAGACAACATTAGATCTTTCAGGTTTTATATCAGAAGTCATTTTTAATAAATTTTAGTCTTTCTTTATATTTGCTTGTGGCTACAATAGAGTAACTAATTTAAATGGTAAATAAAATAAAGAAAATAAAATTGTGAGGAAAATAAATGAATTTTGAATTTTCATCTGACCAAATGCTTCTTAAGGACCAAGCTAGAAAATTTCTTGAAGGAGAAGAGTCATTAAAAAAGGCCAGAGATGTCTTGGAAGGAGAGGCTTCCTTTGACGAAAGTCTTTGGAAATCTATTATTGAAATGGGTTTTACAGCTACAACTATTCCTGAAGAATACGATGGTCTAGGGTTAGGATATCTAGAACTTTGTGTAATTGCTGAAGAGCTAGGAAGAAGCTTAGCCCCAACTCCATTCTCTTCAAGTGTATATCTTGCTACAGAAGCTATTTTAAGATTTGGATCTGATGATCAAAAGAAAGCTTATCTACCCAAATTAGCAGCTGGGGAAATAATAGGTTGCTTTGCTCATAGTGAATCTAATACTTCTCCAACAGCAGAGAATCTCTCTTGTGCTTTTGATGGAGGTAAATTGGTAGGAAAAAAAATAGCCGTAAGTGATGGAGACATAGCAGATTTTGCAATAGTTTCTGCAGTAAATGGTGATACTCCTACTTTGTGCATTGTAGATTTAAAAAGTGATGAGGTTGATATCAATACAGAAACAACTTTAGATCCCTCAAGGTCTCACGCAAATTTTAATCTTAATTCTTCAGCTGAAGTCTTAGAAGGTACAACCTGGGAAAGTATTCAAGAGTTGTTAGATAGAGCTGCTGTTTTATTTGCATTCGAACAACTTGGAGGGGCTGAAGCATGCATGGATATGGCTAGGGAATATGCAATGGGAAGATTTGCTTTTGGTAGACCAATTGCTTCATTTCAAGCAATAAAACATAAAATTGCTGACATGTATATTGCAGTCGAACTAGCAAGATCTAATTGTTACTATGGTGCTTGGGCTTTAAGTACTGACGCTCCGGAACTTTCAACTGCTGCTGCAACTTCTCGTGTTAGTGCTAGTCAAGCATATAATGAATGCTCCAAAGAGAATATACAGGCCCATGGCGGTATGGGTTTTACCTGGGAATTTGACTGCCATCTTTATTATAGAAGATGCAGACAATTGGCTGCTAACATAGGCAGTCAATCGGTTTGGAAAGATAAATTAATAAGCTCTTTGGAAAGGGCAAATCAAATATAGGAGGAAGCATGGATTTTAATGATACAACTCAAGAAGCAGAATTTAGAAAAGAGGTTGCTGATTGGTTAAGCGCCAATGCTGAACTTAAAGATGGTTCAAAAGACTCTTTACCAGCGATGAGTGAAGAAGATGCACTAGTTAGAGCGAAAGAGTGGCAAGAAAAACTTTATGAAGGTGGATGGGCTTGTCTTCATTGGCCTCAAGAATATGGAGGAAGAGGATCTACTCCAATTGAAAGAGTTATTTGGGGACAAGAAGTTTCAAAATTTAAAGTCCCTGGAGGATTTTTTGAAATCGGTCAAGGAATGGCAGGTCCTGTTTTAATGATGTATGCCAATGAAGAACAAAAGAAGAGATTTCTACCTCCTATGGCTAAAGGAGAAGAAATCTGGTGTCAATTGTTCAGTGAACCTGGTGCTGGATCTGATTTAGCGGGACTTAAAACTAAATCTGTCTTAGACGGAGATACTTGGACTATTAATGGTCAAAAAATCTGGACCTCTGGAGCTCATTACAGCGACTACGGAATACTGGTAACAAGAAGTGATCCTACAGTAGCCAAGCATAAAGGTTTAACTTATTTCTTCCTGGACATGAAAAGTCCTGGTGTAGAAGTCAGACCGATTAAGCAAATTTCTGGGGGAGCTAATTTTAATGAAGTGTACTTTACTGATGTAAAAATTCCAGATAGCCAAAGATTAGGTGAAATAGGTGATGGATGGAAAGTTGCGTTAACTACATTAATGAATGAACGTCTGGCTGTAGGAGACGCGTCTGGCCCTGATTTTGAGGAAGCATTTAATTTAGCTTGTGGTCATGATTTAAATGGAACTTCAGCAATAAAAGATGGTTCTGTAAGAGACAAATTGGCAGATTGGTATTGCCAACAAAGTGGGCTTAAATACACCAAATATAGAAATATTTCAGCTCTATCAAGAGGTGAAACACCTGGTCCGCAAGCTTCTATCACAAAAATTGTAAGTGGAAATAAGCTTCAAGAGATCGCTAACTTCGGAATGGATCTAATGGATGCAAACGGCATAGTGAGACAAGATGATCCAGAGTATGGAATGTATCAAATGGGCTTTTTTGGAGCTGCTGGAATCAGAATTGCTGGAGGAACAGATGAGATATTAAGGAATATCATTTCTGAACAGGTTTTGGGACTCCCTCAAGACATGAGAGCTGATAAAGGAATTCCGTTTAACGAGATCCCTACTAGCAATAAGTAAAAATAACACTATAGATAGAGAAGAAGATCTTTTTTATCTAGAAAAGCCTAAACTAGATTGGGATATGGGTGAACCTATATCCCTTTCTTTCAATGATCGGTACTTCTATAAGCAAAATGGTTTAGCTGAGTCCTCTTATGTATTTATAAAAGGTAATAATCTAAAAGAAAGATGGAAAAAGCTAACTAAAGATGAATCATTTACAATCGGAGAACTTGGGTTTGGTTGTGGTTTAAACTTCTTAAACACATTAAAGAAGTGGAAAGCTCTTCAGAAAGAAGCAAAGCTTAACTTTGTTTCCATAGAAAGATTCCCTCTTACCGCACTAGATTTAGAAAAGTCCTTAATAAATTATCCTGATTTAAAAAATGAAATTAAAACTTTGCTAAAAGTTTACCCTCCTTTATCAAGAGGTTTTCATAGAATTAATTTTGAACAAGAAAACATATCATTAACCCTAATTTTTGAAGATGTACATAGAGGATTAAGCGATCTAACTAAAAGCGATGTTACTTTTGATGCTTGGTTCTTAGATGGATTTTCTCCTAAAGAAAATCCTGAAATGTGGTCAAGTCAAGTCTTAAAAAATATTTCTAGCTTAAGTCACAACCAAACGAGTTTATCTAGCTTCTCAGCTTCTTCGATGATTAAGAAATCACTTGAAGAAAATAATTTTGAGATAAGACTCACTAAAGGATATAAAAATAAAAGACATATGATCAGAGCAAACAATAAGAGCTCTGCAACAAAGCCAGAATTTAATAGAAAGAAGATAGCTGTTATTGGTGCAGGCATATCTGGTTCATGCCTAGCTAATTCACTAGCAAAAAGAGGGCATATTGTTACAGTATTTGAAAAAGATAATACTGGAATAGATATACCCTGTTTTGTCGGTAACCCTAATCTGTCTCATGCCAATACTCCATACGCTAGATTCTTACTTACCTCTTTCTTGTTCTTTAGTAGTCATTACTCAAAACAGTGTCCAAACTCTTGGAATGAAACAGGAGTCATAGTTCTCAAAAATGAAGAGAAAAATTACTGCAAACTAAATGAAATCTGTAAAAAATTAAACGACAATGAGATTGTCTCTAAAGTAGATAGCACCATATTAAAATCTTTTGATCTAAATAACTCAGGTATAGATGGGCTTTATTTTCCTAAAACTGGTTACCTCAATACACAATCAGCAATAAATGAATTATTGGAACTTAATAATATCTCACTAATACAAGAAGAAGTAATCAAGATTAATAATTCCGATAAGGATCAGAAAGAATTGATTTCAAATAAAACCAAATATTATTTCGATGAGGTTTGTTTATGTAATTCGTCTGGTGCAAATGATTTAATTAACTTAAATGGTGTCAATAAAAAGAGAGGTCAAATTACTGAAGTAAAGAAGCCCAAAAGAATTATCAAACTACCTATTTGTGGAAGAGGTTACATTTCTCCCTATACAGACACTAGTCTAGTAATAGGGTCAAGCTACTCAAACGATGGTTTAGAACAGCCACGCGATGAAGATGACCAGGAAAATACTGAAAAAATTAAAGCGATGTTAAATTTAGATTTAGAAAAGATTAAAAGCTATGTTTCTTTTAGATCTACAACAAAGGATCATCTTCCTTTATTAGGTTACAAAGAAGGCCTGATAATAAATATAGGGCATGGATCAAAGGGCTCTGTAAGTGCGCCATTATGCGCTGAAATTATAAGTGACGTTATAGACAACAACCCATTGCCCATAGATAAGACTTTATACGAAGCCCTAAACCCAAATAGATTTAATTACTGAAACTATTTAATGCTTTATCAATAAGAGAATTCACATCAGATTGATCTTTAGGAGTATTTGATCTAGAGAATCTAGAAAAGGCATACCAAATAACCTCATCGCTTTGAGAATCATGAATTCTTATAGAAAAAGAGTCTTTATCCACTCGATGATATTTTTGATTTGAGTCGTTATAAAAACCTCTTCTATAAGTATTAAAGCTTTGGCTTCTATCAATTTCTCTATCTGTAGCTAAATAAAATCTAACTATTAAATCTGAATCAGTTGATTCAGTTAGGTTTTTATTAATAAGATTTGATCTTATTGCTCTTTCAATCCTTTGATACAGAATTGGATTGAGGCTGATTTGTGAACTACCCTCATCCTTAGAAGGATTCTCAATTCTAAAAGTTTTATATTTACTTAAGTCATAAACAATATCTTGATCAGTTTCTATATTTGGACCGACTGAACATGCACTGAATAAAATTAAAAGAAATAAGCCAACAAAATTAGTAAAAATTATCTTCATGATTGTATATGCTAATTAAAAAGGTTTTAGAAGAAAAGGAAGAATTTTCTACCAAGCTTTTTCTTACAAGATTCTAACTGAAGATTATAAATTTCTGATTGCTTATTTACTTCATCAGCAACTCCTAATAGCCAAGGCTTAGTTCTATGATTACCTCTCTTAAAGCCTGACACTCCTTCGTGATATGCTAAATACAAAGCCCTTGCATCATCTCTAGAAATCCCTAATTGTTTTGCAGAGTTATTGTTGTACCAGCCTATAAAGTCAACTGCATCATCAAAATTACTTCTTTGTTTTAACCAGCCTCCTGTTTCCTTTAGATACATGTCCCAAGTTCCATCAATTGCCTGTGCATAGCCTTTAGCGCTGCTTTTTCTTTTCCAAGGTATAAAACCTAATAGCTGAGTCCTTTCAGGTCTTGCATTTGCTACAAAACTTGACTCTTGTTTTATAAAAGCCATAGTAACTGAAATTGGTATATTCCAATTGTCTTCTGATTTTTTTGCTGCTCTATACCAAGATTTCTTTTCAGTGAAAATTTGACATACATCTTTGGTGTCAGCTGGAGGACTGGAAGTACAAGAAAATAAGAATAAGAAGATAATGGTGCTTAATGTAATTTCAGCTACGAATTTCATTCTCTACATCCTCCTCTTCAAGTATTGTAATTTTTAATTCTTCAGCTTTCTTTAGTTTTGATCCAGGAGAAGTTCCTGTAATTAAATAATCTGTTTTTGAAGAAATGCTAGAAGCAACTTTAGCGCCCTTTTGAATAAATAACTCCTTAAGCTCGTTTCTAGAAAAAGAACTGAAGCTACCTGTTAAAACTATAGTTTTCCCAAAAAAGTTAGAATCTGAATTTACCGCGTTAGTTTGTAAAATCAGACCTTTATCTAATAAAGAATAAATAATATTTCTATGGTTTTTATCCTGAAAATATCTTTCTATATAGCTTGCTGCTATAGGACCAATATCATTAATTTCTAGCAGCTCCTCTTGGTTAGCATCAATTAAATTATCTATCTTAGAGAAGTGTAAAGATAAATTTAATGCGGTAGTTTCGCCTACCTCTCTTATTCCTAATGCATAAATAAACCTGTTCATAGGAATTTCTTTACTAGTTTGAATAGACTTTATTAGATTGTCTGCAGACTTATCTCCTAGACCTGTTAATCTTGTAAGTTGTTTATGTTCAAGCTTATAAAGATCATCTAACTTTTTTATTAGCTTTTCTTGGATAAGTTGTTCTAGAATTTTTTCCCCTAAACCATCTATATTCATAGCATTTCTAGATACAAAATGCTTAAAAACCTCTATGAGTTGATCAGGACATTCCTGACTGTTGCATCTTAATATTGTGCCGTCCTCATCTCTCTTCAATGCCTTCTTGCAACATGGGCAGAACTGAGGGGCTTTTATGATTTTCGAGCTTTTCCTTCTAGTTGATTGATCTACTTCTATTATTTGAGGAATAACATCTCCAGCACGTTTTACAAAGACATAATCGCCTTCTCTTACATCTAATCTCTCAACTTCATCAAAATTATGTAAGCTTGCATTTGATATTCTTACTCCCCCTACTATAACTGGATCTAATTCAGCTACTGGAGTAATTGAGCCTAGCCTTCCAACCTGGAAACTTATCTTTTTTAATAAAGTTCTGCCAACTTCCGCAGGAAATTTTCTAGCAATTGCCCACCTTGGTGCTCTTGAAATTTGACCTAATTTTTTCTGTAAATCAAATTCATTAACCTTATAGACCACTCCATCAATCTCATAAGCCAGCTTATCTCTTTTAGAACTTATAAACTCAAAATAATCAATGCTTTCTTTTAGAGATCTACAAAGTTTAGTTTCGGAATTTACTGGAAACCCCCACTCAGATACCAGAGATAACATATCATATTGATTATTCGGAAGATCTTTACCCTCCAAAATTCCAAATCCGTAGACAAATACCTTTAACGGTCTATTAGAAGTTATAGAAGGATCTAATTGCCTCAAACTACCTGCTGCTGCATTTCTTGGATTTGCAAAAACTTTCTCCTCTTTCTCTTTTGCTTCCTGATTAATCTGATAAAAGTCATCTTTTTCTATAAATACTTCGCCTCTTACCTCCAAGGTATTAGGAAAATTAGCACCTATAAGGGAAAGGGGTATTGTTTTTATAGTCTTTATGTTGTGAGTAATATCTTCTCCAATCTTGCCATCCCCTCTTGTGGATGCTTTAATAAGTTTACCTTCTTCATATAGTAAATTAACTGCCACACCATCAAGTTTTGGTTCAGCGCAATATACTAAATTCTCTTCAAATAAAGTCCTTTCTTTTATTTTCCTTTCAAAGTCCTTTAGCTCTTCATCGCTAAAAGCATTTTCTAAAGATAACATTGGAGCAAGATGCTCTGACTTTACAAAACCATCCGAGGGTTTTGAGCCTACTCTTTGAGACGGGGAATTACTATCTACTAGATCTGGATGAGATCTTTCTAATTCAAGTAATTCATAGAAATATAAATCATATTCGCTATCGCTTATCTCTGGTTTATCTTCAGTATGATAAAGATAAGCATGTTTTTGAATTAACTGTTTAAGCTCTTTATATCTCTTATTATCTCTATCTCTAGAATTCATATGGCTTCAAGCAGATTTTGCCAATTGTTTTCTTTTTAGCTCTATAATTGAAGTCCTAAGATGATCGTGCATTTGCTTAGTCAAAAAATTTCTATTTTCATCTAAAACATTACATCCGAAAAGTTCAGAAATATTATTGGCAAAACTATACATATAATCAAAAGCCTCTACAGAATTATTAATCTTATCTGTATTAAGTACTAAAGCTACGTCAGAAGAAGAATTTCCTTCCATGAAATACCCCGGCCTTTTTGCATTTAAAAGAGTGAAGATGAGTTTATTGTCTGAATCTAGAATACTCATATAGCCTTGTTCTTCTATGCGAATATTAAGAGATTTATAATTTGATAAAATGCTTTCTTGAGAGAAAACATCATTCTGAGAGCTCAAATTGATAATAATCAAATTATGTTTTTTCTCTTCTATCTTTATCTCCTCCTCCTCTTCTTCTTCTTTTTCTTCTAGATGGACCTCTTCTTTGTATTTTTTATCAAAAATTTCATTTTCCTCAAATCTGTTTTTATGATCTGAATATTCTTCATTATCCTGTAAAACTTCCTCAATAGATTCAGGGCTCATTAAGTCAACTTTTAAGCCTGCCTTTCTTGATCTTAGAGCTCTTCTAAAGCCATCAAAAATAATTAAAGATAAAAGAATTCCTAGTAAAATAGTCAGAATCTCAGGTAAGCTCATAAACTTTATGCAGTACTGGACAGACGTACTGCCTCTTCAACATCAACAGCAACTAGTTTAGATACTCCTGGCTCCTGCATGGTTACTCCCATTAGATGTTTACTTCTTTCCATTGAGATCTTATTGTGAGTAATAAAGACAAATTGCACCCTTTCTGACATCTCTTCAACTAAACTTATAAATCTCATGGTATTTAAATCATCAAGCGGGGCATCCACTTCATCTAATAGACAAAAAGGAGCTGGATTTAATTCAAAAAAAGCAAAAACCAAGGAGATTGCTGTTAGCGCTTTTTCTCCTCCAGAAAGCTGAGCAACACTAGCATTCTTTTTACCTGGAGGCCTTGCAACGATACCAACTCCTGAAGTTAATAAATCATCTCCAAGTAATATTAACTCTGCATGTCCACCACCAAAAAGTTTTGGGAAGGAAATTGCTAAACTTGAATTCAATTTATCAAATGTGTCCTTAAAGGTTGTTCTTGTTTCTTTATCTATTTTTGCAATTGCATTTTCAAGAGTTGAGAGAGCATTTAATAGCTCTTCATTTTGTGCATCTAAATGCCCTTTTCTCTTTTCTTCTTGTTCATGCTCTTCCATTGCAGCTAAATTGATAGCTCCTAGTCGAGAAATCTTTCTCTCTATTACTTCTAGATCAGATTGATAAGTTGCTAGATTAGATTTGATATCTACTTCTTTTAAAAGCTCTTCTAAATCCTGTCCCTCTTCCGAAATAATCTTTTCTATATTTTTGGCTTCTAATTTCTTTTCCTGATGCTTAAGCTTCAAATCTTGAAGTCTTTCTCTAGAAGTACTAACCAATTGCTCTTTTTCAACTCTTTGCCTCTCTATTGATCTTATTTTTTCCTGGACATCTTGGATAGAGGCCCTGGCCTCTTTCATCCTATTTTCTATCTTTAACCTATTCTGTAGAAGCCCTTCAAGCTCTTCATCTTTTTCTTTTAAAGGTTCCTCTGCTATTTTTATCTTTTCTTCAAAACTACTAATTTCTTCATTTAAGTAAGATATCTGATCTGAATTATGTTTAATTTGAGATACACATGTAGCTAGCTTTGCCTGAAGGTCAGCAAACTCCTGCGTTCTATCTAAAAGATCCAGTCTTTCTTCTTTATTTGCTTCCGAACTAGAAATCATAACTTCTTTAACTTTAGAGACTAACTTAGGAGGCTCTTTAGCTAGACTATCTAGTATCTGATGAAGTTCCTTTAGTTTAAATACAGAATTCTCTAGTTTTTCTTTATCAAGCTCTCCTTCACTAATCTTAAGGATGACTTCATGCAAATCTTTAAGTTGATTAAGTGTCATATTTACCCTTGAGTGGTAATCTTGCCAATCAGAAATAATTTGATTAATAGATACATCAATATCTGTTTCTTTTAATTGTTTATTTCTTAAATCATCTAACTTGGGTGAAATTTCTGAAATCAATCTATTTATGTCTTGTTCTTCTTCTTTTAAATCATGAATTTGATTTTTTCTTTCAGATAAAGATATATTTTTAGAATAAAGTTGATCTTGAGAACTAGTTATATTTTGTCTTTCTGTTTGAATAGCTTGTTCTGCTCTTGAAATATCCGCTCCAGCGCTGTAGAACTCTTGTTGAATTTTATCAATTGTTTGCTGAATTTCTGATTGCTTTTCTCTAAATATGTCTACTTCTGTATCTGAAGTGGTTTTAGAGGTGTTTATCTTTTCAACTTCGATTTGCTGAAGTCTAACTTCTTCCTCTAATCTAGAAGCGTTATCAGCTTCTGTCTGCCACTGAAAAGCCCTCATCTTTCCTTTCAATAAAGCTTCTTCTTTTCTTAATTCAGAATATCGCTCTGCAGCTCTTGCTTGCTGCTTTAACTTGAAGAGAAGCCTTCCAATTTCTTCACGCAAATCTTCTAATCTAGATAAATTTTCCTTTGTCCTTCTTATTCTTGATTCTGTTTCTTTTCTTCTTTCAAGATACCTCGATATTCCGGCTACCTCTTCAATATAGCCTCTCATTTCTTCAGGTTTTGAGCTCACTAATCGCTCTATCATTCCTTGTTCTATGATAGCGTAGTTTCTAGGGCCTAGACCGGTACCTAAAAAGAGATCAGTTATATCTCTTTTTCTGCAACTAGTTCCATTTAGATAATAATTTGATTGTCCTTCTATATCATGTACTCTCCTGACAGATATTTCACTATAACTGGCATATTCACCTCCTATCCTTCCCTCTGAATTATCAAAGATAAGTTCAATAGAAGCTCTAGAAACTGGTTTTCTTGATGAAGAGCCATTAAAAACAACTTCAGCCATGGATTGACTCCTAAGGTTTTTTGCTGAGCTTTCTCCTAATACCCACCTTACTGCATCTATAACATTTGATTTTCCACATCCATTTGGACCAACAATAGCAGTTAAGTCTGAAGGAAAACTAATATTTGTTGGATCAACAAAAGACTTGAATCCGGAAAGCTTTACGGTTTTTAATCTCATATTCTTATAATCTTTGGGGGGCAGAAAGCCATCGCCCTATTAGACGCAAGCGAAAGATAAAAAAACCTTTCCATTGCTTGCTAAGTCTATTCTATTTGTGACCTATAAACTACTGATTTTTTACTAAATCTATAGCATCTATTGCTATCTGAAGAGCTTCTTTTTCATTTGGATCATCTATATTTTTAATGGCTTTTAACCAATAATTCTTAGCTTCTTCTATATTGCCTTTTTCTAGGGACCCAATGCCTTTAATAGTCAGAGTAATTGGGTTATCTGGATCATTAGACATAGCAAATTCAAGATAGGCGTTTACCTCTTCAGTAAATTGCTTATTCTCTGAAAGAAAAAGAATTTGAGCACGTTCT
>MDSV01119589.1_pt1 | contig 11698 bp, 14 predicted proteins | sample 810851 | NCBI WGS metagenome assembly MDSV01 (sample SAMN05326640, study PRJNA326480) | marine metagenome | isolation source: seawater | place: Atlantic Ocean: North East | collected 2012 | reverse complement strand
GCACTCAAGCCAAATCCAGCGCCAACAATTAAAACCGACTTTGACATAAAGTTTCCTTAAGATAGACGAGAGAACCCCACAAAGGCAAGGTAAAGCCACTCAAACATAAAAATTTAGTTCAGATAACTATACTCTTGATAACACAAAAAAACATAAAAGAGAAACTTCTATTCCCAAATTTAATATGTTTTCGCAAAGAGCTTAATTATAGAACATCTTTTTAATCCTAAAGACTAAATATTGGAGCAAAAGTATTGCTCCAATATATTGATTACCTATGCAGCGCGAGTTGGTATTTGTTTGCGTTTGGAATTTATTTCGATCTTGCGCGGTAAATCTGCCTCTGGTACGATCTTAGACAATTTTACTACTAGCAGTCCATTCTCAAATACCGCTTCGTCAACTTCAACATTTTCGGCAAGCCTAAATTGTTTAGTGAAAGCCCGTGTAGCTATTCCTTTATGTAAGTAATTTCTATTTTCTGAAATTTCTTCATTAATCGTGGCTATCGTAAGTACACTTTGCTTGACTTCCAATGTTAATTGGTTCTCGTTAAAACCAGCCAAAGCGATTGTAATTTCGTAAGATAAATCTCCAGTTTTTTCGATGTTATACGCAGGGAAAGTATTTTCTTTAAAATTCGAAACTCTTTCAAGCTCATCAAACAGACTATCGAATCCCACAAACGAGCGGAAATTGGGTGTAGTGATAAATGTCATTTTTTCTCCTTTATTTAAAGCAAGCTGTCAACTTATGATCACACAACGATCCATACGATGACTATATTTGAAATGTGACCCGTTCCGGCATCACTGAATACAGGTAGTGATAATCCTTAAAATTACAAGCCCTAGGGTAAAACCAAACTATTCTAACCAATGGCTATATAGTTAATTACTGGGTAACATGGTTTTTCAATTCCAAGAAAGCAATATTAACTCAAAGAGCATTGAGAATCGTGACTCCAATTATCACTTGGCACGTAAATCCGACTAAAAAGGCGACAGTTCGCATCAAAGGAATAGCAAGCACATGCATCGCATAGTGAACAGCTCTGGCGACGAAATAAGTAACCGAAGCGATTGCGGTCAGGTTGCTACTAATTTCTAATAATAAAACTATCAAAACTAACGGTACATATACGATTAGGTTTTCAACAGCATTATTATGCGCTGATTTTGACCGCTTAGCCCAATCCGCATAATACGTGGCAGCCTCATCAGGATACAAAAAAGCCGTTCTTGACCCCGCCACAAAAATAGAATGCACGATCTGCGGTATCCAAAGCACAGCAGTCAAAAGAATTGTCAAAACGAGCCATAGGATCTCAGGAGAGTTAACATTAATCATTTTTCGTATTCCTCACATAATGAATATTTTTTTTTAATTGCATAATTTAAACTTTTTTGTGCTCTATTTCTAGTCTTGGTAAATCATTTTTCAATATTAATTATTCTTCCAACGGGCGACTTAACCAGATTAGAAAAGTGAAACTTTAAATTAAATAACTAAAGAAATTATAAGTTTTGCTGCATTCTAATTCACTAGTATCAACTTACTTTACACAAAAAAAATGTTCGCTAAATTACGGATATTAAAAACTTGGAAGATTCTTCTAAATGCTAGCCCTATTAAAACTTTATGCTGTTGAAATATTGTCTGTCGCCATGGGGCTTTGGTTACTTTGGATCTCAATAATTTACTCACATTACATTGTAAGGTTACGAAAAAAATGTACTTTAGATCCCTCAGATCCAAAGTCAAACGAGGCCCTACAAGAAGCTAGAACGCAAAGAAAACGAACTTATACTATTGCCGTAACGTTTCCGTCATATTTTATCTTTTGGGTTGTAGTCGCAATTTGGGGTTTATCTTATTTCTCGAATAATTCTTAAAATATTATATTTTTTTAAAATAAAATAACAAAAGTTGCTTAAATAAGGAAGCATGGTAAAAAAGATTAGTTAATTATGAAGTTAAGCAATGGTAAAAATTAATCAATTCATTATATAATGCGAAACTCTTGGGATCTTATTTTGACATCATGATCTTGCTCAGGTTGCAATTGTAACATTGCAGGATTTTTAGCGGTTTTAAATCAAAAAAAAAATATTCTTGCTCTTCTATTTCAATTTAGAAATCTCTATTGCAACTCACATTGTTTATGGACGACTCGGTGTTATGCCTTCTTCTTGAATTTTTTTTCGTTATTATGTTACTTCGCTGATTACAATCCCTAAGAAGTTGTCCACTATTTTTTAAAATTAAAAATGCTTAAATTTTTTGCCTTTACAACTTTATGTACCATTAAATTAAAAAAATTGAACTGCCCCCTTTTAAAGTTTAACAAATGAACTAATAATCTCTTTAAATTAAAGTGAAAAGGAAAACAGAATGCAATTAAAAAAGGGCGATGTTATAGATCAATTAAACTTACCGTCAATAAATGGAGGTTCTTTTGACATCAAAGAAATTAACGGAAAAAAGACTTTGCTAACCTTCTACAGGTTTGCAACCTGTCCCTTTTGTAATTTGAGAATTTATGAAATGAACAAACGCTTTTCTGAGTTGGAAAACAAACTACAAATAATTGCTATATTTGATGCTCCACTAAACTTTCTAGTTCAAAGCATGAAAAAGCATGATACATCTTTTACTATCCTTGCAGATGAAAATTTTGAATATTTTAAAAAATATGAAGTTGAAAAATCAACATGGAAATTTTTAATAGGAACAACAACTGGTTTCTTTCGATTCTGCAGGGCTCTCTCGAAAGGCTTCGTTCCAATCATTATGAAGGGTTCAATTAGAACTGTTCCGGTGGACATTCTCATTAATTCGAACGGAAAAATTGAGAAAGTTTACTACGGTAAAAATACGGCCGATCATATGAGTTTCGAAGAAATAAAAGATTTCTCCCTAAAATAATTCCTCACAGGAATTTAAGGGGTAGTTTTATCGTCGGCATATTTCGAAGATCATCCAGAATAATTTTTTAAAGCTGGAACCTTCATTTTACATATTAAGTATTACTTTTTAGTTAAGCCACTTTGGAAGGTTTAAATCCACCCTTCCGCTGATGGCAGCTGTCGCACAATCCTCTAAACTTCCAAAACGAATGTTTCTGCCAGTTAAGGCTTTACCATAATGAGCGTATTTTCCTGAATTAGTAATAACTACTTGAGTTTCTTCCGGAAAGATTGGTTCAGTTATCGAACACCAACAAATATCTGCGATGATTTGCACGCCTAATTTTGTTAACTGACCTGCAATACCATTGTTACAAATTTCTTTTAACGTTTCTCGACCAACTGTTACTATAGCCTTTGTTTTTTTTGCGCAGTAATTGCCAGCCAATAGATCAACAAACTTTTTACACTCTGTTGAGGATGCATGAGGACTTCCAATTGCCACCAAGTCAACATATTTTGATCCATTATTGAAATTTCTCCAAAGTTTTCTTAAATCTGATACAGTGATCTCAAGTTGATCCAAATGTCCCGATACCAAAGTATCGGCATTTGGAATATGTCCGTTCATGAAAAACATAGGCGCAGACGACGTTGTGCCAAAAGCAGCCGAGAATGCCTTAAGATCATCTTTGCTTGGTTCAACAGACTCTAAACCCATTATCATCGGTATACCATTTGGCGACTTAGATCCGACAAGCCATCCTAGCATTGGCCAAAGGGCGTCTTGAAAACCACTGGGTAAAGCCACGTTAATTTTACAAGTTGGAAAACGGTTTTTTTGTAAATATACCCCGGTTTTTGGTGCGCGACCTGTGCAAGCAATAAACAAATCTAAAAAATCAGGATGCTTTTCTGTCCAAGCCCCAAGTACAGAGTTAGCAAAAATGACCGCATTAGACTCAGACCAACCGATAACATCATTTTTTTGGGGAGCGTCACTTAGTAAATAAGGTGCACAAGTAAATGTGGGTTGTGCTCCCATATTGACGTAGGCATCAGCAAGGCGACTTGCTTTCAATCCAAATTCTACCGATTGCCCCATTGTTAACCAATTTTGTCTATCTACAGAGATTGCATTTATTGTAGTTGGAATACATGTCCTAGCTCCCATTTGGTGCATCTTTTCAGCAAACTCAAGATTTGCATTATGAGCAAGTATGCAACCATCAATGTGAGCGCGAGTTACATCAATCAGTTCGGTCGCGCGTTGAGTGGCTGCCATTAAACAAATAATCTCCATTGCCATTTTTTTTGCTTTTCCTTGATTGCCTTTTAACATTTGACTATCAGTTTTGGTTAATTTGAGGCCCTTGTTGCTTGGTAAAATTAACGGAATTGTTTTTTGTAAAAAATGCAAAGTGACATTCTTTATTTCTGCTTCTTTTGCAAGTGACAACTCTCCGTAAATTCTTCGAGGTAATCTTACGATCGCAACGGGACAGTTGAAAAGTCGGTCCGAAATTAATGCTCCAAGTGTCAACACTTGCTCATTTTCACAAAAGATTAGAGCAGCTGGGGCCAAGCCACTGAGAGCAAGTTGAAGTAAAACTCCACTACTACTACACGAACCGCGAGAGCTTGGCATCATAACAATCCTACCAGCAACACATTCTCCATGATTTGGATGATGGGTATCAACTATTTTGGCCGTATTAGGGTCAACACCACCCCAGAAACTCAACCCCTCATCACAGAAAAGTATTTTTCCAGAGACTTCAGATTCTACAAATAATGTGGCTGGGTTATTTTCATTATAAGTCATTCAATGACCATCTAAACAGAGCTCTATTACAATAATTACTGAACTTATTCTTAATAAATACTTTCAAAAAATGCCTATAAACGCAACTTAATAATAAAAATTTTTATAATCAATTACCGTAACTTTATGACTATTTATTTTGACCGTAGGTTGTTCGGATAAATAGTAACATATCGTAAAGCATAATAATAGAATCCATTTTTCAAAAAGACTGATTATTAGCCGTTATAAGACAATGCCAGTTTAATATCGAAAAAGACAAGCAGCCAGGGGATTTCTGTCGCTTTAAAATGCTAAGGTTAAATAGTTCTTTAATTTAAATGAGCGCACTATATGAATTAGATTTGTCTAGACAGATTGTATTGAGTTGTATCAGCTTAACTCAAGTAAAGGTCCCCACTTCGAAAGATTTAAAAAAAATCTAACCAATTCTACAATGTCAATTATCGCGAATATCACTTTTCAGTTGTAAACTATTCCAACAAAGTAGTGAGGTTTGATTAAAAATAGCTTAATGCTTGATCAGCAATGAGTCGGGACATTAATCAAAGAATAGTCAAGATAACTATTAATTACTCAAACATACAAAGCCATATTTTTAAGCTGAAAATGACTCAGTTTAATTTTTAATAAAATAACTCATATGAAATTTTGATTGGTCAGTTGCCCGTAAACCTTTACCAATCGGACATGAGCGTCTAACCAAGCAGCCAGATGAACAACTATCTTCGTCAGACCTAATAACAAAATCCCTGCAGCTAGCATCATCATAGGTCGCAACAGTAAGAGCCCTTGCAGGGCACGCTGAAATACAAGGTTTTTTACAAGTTTCACATGGTGAAACCTTCCTTTCAAAACTTGTCTCAGTTATCTTTTGTTGAAATCCAATAGCTCCTCTAAATGAGACGAACAACCCAATTCGCTTATGAACCAATAACTTAATTGGCGACTGAAAACTATCACCGGATCTTAAAGCCCAATTGTAAAACGGCCAATAAGGTGGACCATCAAAAGGAAAAAATACTTTAGCAGTTAGCTCGATAGCGATGTCGGTTAGGACCCTCTTACTCCACCGATCAAGTGGATGCGGTGAATTATCAATTTTTTCTGGACTGCATGAAAAGCTATCCCAAAATTTAGGTTCGTCAGGTCCTAGCAGTACTAAAGACTTGGCCCCAGTTTTACGAATTTCTGACGGGCTTAAATTTAGAAAACCTAAGTGTTGAAGATTATATTTTTTTACTAGTCGATTTAATTTTTCAAAATTATTCATGACAGTCTAAGGTTAAAGAAGTATTAATATTTCAATTGCTATTTAATAACTTTCATACATTTACATAACACGCTTTATCTGTGAAGCTACTTTTATGGGTAAAAGTTTGCGTGTCATTCTTTTCATTAGAGGACTCAATGATACTAGTTAGATATGTTTACCGGGCAATAAAACTTGATGATGAATGAATAAGATGACAAATTGGAATACAGAATATAAAATTGATTTTCATATTTTAAATGTAAGAGATGGAATTAAACAGATTGAATACAGTTCACTGATAATCGAAGGGACATCGTTGCATAACGCTAGACAACTGATTAACGCACAGTTTGTTAATGTTGTCGGTTTTTCTATTGATAAAATTACAAAAATCTGGGAGTATTAGCTGGTTCGAAAAGTTGAAAAGGTCCATCTTTAAAATATTTTAACTGCAGATCATCTTGACAATTAAAATTTAAAATCCGGTTTGATTATCACTTTGAGTTTAAAAAACTTATTTTCTTAATTTTATTCTCTGTATGCGTGAGCACCCAATAAATGCAATTAGTTTTCTTGCACCAGCCAACACATAAATATCAACTTTAGTCAACTAACTTTATTCAGATCTTATGGACACCTTGGCACTATGATACACTTTTCAGCCGATTTAGAGGGCCAACACCAGACTGATAAAAAAGGAAACTTAGTCGTTTTCATTGCATGCACCCGAAACGGTTGATTGTAAATTACACTTCCGGCATTTTTTGTCTGCCAAACCGTACTTTCGAATCGCCACTGAGTGCCCCCCGTTAAGTTTAAATACAGTTCGGGAGCTTTATGTTGATGATCTGGATAAAATACATTTGGTTCCAATAGGAATAAACCTAACCTTAATTCATCAGACTTAAAACTTCCGTAGTCTGGTCCGATTATCTCAGAGTGCATATTCCCATTTAAATATTGCTTTCCAACTTCTGCATCTTTTTCATAGAATAAACCAGAGTCAATTTTCCATTCAATCTCGAAGTACGCATTGGAAATACAGTCCTTAATTTCTTTTAATGCATTGTCTGATATGGTTGATAAGGCCTTTTTTAGAGCCCGCTCCTTAGGAATTTTTTTAATTTTTTGACTAACAAAATTTTCTTTCCCAAGTGGAACAGACTTTAACAGCCCCACGATATCTTTCTCCGATGAATTTTTCGCATTCATCGCAAAAAAGTTTGTTATTTCTATTACGAGCTTTTGGAGCATTATCATTACGCATTTACCGAATTTTGGACTTTTCTATTGTCAGAGTTATCGTTAATTTGACTTCTGGAAGCCAACAAAATTAATTGAAATCAAATAGAACAACTCCTCGGTGCGTAGATAATTTTACAGGTAGCCTATCTGTTTCCGCTAATTTTTGATTTAATATTTCTTGACATTTAATGAATGCTTTTTCATCAAGATATTCCCAATAAAAACAAAGTTTACATGATGAAGCCTTGTTCCATATTTGACTTACTGTTAAACGATACAAACCGTGCGCCTTCATCTTGTCTATAGTTTCTTTTAAAGCATTCTCTGTTCGATAGATTGATAATTCCATGTGTTCTTTTGATTGATACTCAATTATATTTGTTGATACGAGCTTTGGGGCCATTAAAACTTCCTAAGGATTCAGAGCTAATTAATTATCATTTTTATAAAAATTACGCATGTGATTGTATCACAAGAGATGCAAAATTAATAATGGTATTCAATTAAAAAGTTAGATTATATTATTCAAACAAGAAAAATAAAAAATTAACTTACAGGAGGTTTCTTTTACCAGTGGCTTCCGCCAGGAGAATATTTTGATTGATATCCTTGCAATTACTACTCCTTTTTTTTTTAATAATATTTTTAGGTAGTATCTCCTGTGTTAGAGGTTGGTTTAATGAAGAACACGGTCAAACACTTGCTCGTTTCGCATTTTTTGTTGTGCTCCCACCTTTTATGTTTATTGCAATAACTAGTAGCCCAACTGTAAACAACATTAATTTTTCGTTTTTACTTCAATATGAAATTTCAACAATCATTATTTTTTCAGTAGCAATAATAATTGCTCGTGGATTTTTTTCTCTTAAGCAAGCAGACCCCGCAATGTTTGGTTTGAACGCATCATACCCAAACTATGGATACATTGGTATCCCACTTTGCCTGCTGGCCTTCGGACATGAAGCAGCAATGCCAATGGCGCTTATATTGATAGCAGACACAATAGTGCTTTTGACTCTAGCGGCTTTATCAGCTTCACGATCAGATTCCAGCTCAATACGATCTTCATTAGTTAAAATGGCTAATTCAATGGCTCGTAACCCACTCCTGTTATCCGTGTTAATTGGTTTTTTTGCTTTAAACTTAGGTTTCAAACTTCCCAAAACACCGGCTCTTTTGCTTGAAATGTTAGCCGGAGCCGCTGCCCCAACGGCTCTCTTTGCACTTGGAATCACGTTGGTTGGGCAACCTATTTCATCTGTAAAACATGAGTTAGGAACATTAGTCACCTTAAAGTTACTTGTTCATCCGCTGTTAACAGCCACTATTTTCCTTTGTTGGCCATTTCTCGGCTTTGAGCGAACCGATACCATATGGATAAAAGTTGCCATTTTATTTTCATGCTTACCAGTAGCCGCAAATGTTTATGCTTTATCTCAATTTTATTTAACTTATAGTGGAAGAAGTGCAACTGCGATTATGGCAACCACTATTCTTGCTAGTATTACAGTACCAACAACTTTATATGTTCTAAAATTTCTGGAGTAAAATAGATGCTAGAGTCGAAATTTGGATATAAAGATAGTAAAGGAAATTATAGACCTAATAAGCGTGTTGGTTACCCACCTATTTTTATTTGGCCCATCCAACCTCAAGCTGCTCTTAGATGGTTAGTGTCATTTCCTGGTTATTTCCTGCCTTGGAATACATTTTATGTTGCAATTGGTCTGATATCTTGGTTCTATTTATCTCCAACTTTAGAGGCCTATAGTGAACCAAATGTAGAAACGTTTTTATTTATTTTTCTTCGAAATAGTATTCTAGTTGGTTTATATTTTGGTAGCTTTCATTTTCACTTATATATAAAGCGTGCTCAAAAATCTCAATTTAAATTTAATCCCAGATGGCCATCAACGAACTCCAAACAATTTATCCTCGGAAATCAAACGGTCGACAATATAATTCTAACATTTTTAAGTGGTGTCCTAATTTGGACAATATTTGAGATGGGTATTTTGTGGGTAGCAGCAACTGGATTGGTGCACGTGATAAAAATTGAAGGGAATTTAAGTTATTTTATCATAATGATTTTTCTTATACATTTATGGAGAGATTTGCACTTTTACGTAATCCACCGACTAATCCATTTTAAACCACTATATTTATTAGCGCATCGCATCCATCATAAGAATGTCAATCCAGGCCCTTGGTCCGGTTTAGCGATGCATCCAATTGAACATACATTTTATTTCTCTTGCGCTTTGATCTACCTAATCTTCCCATTTCATCCAGCATTCATTATCATAACTCTCACTCACGCCGGCCTGAGCCCTGCTCCAGGTCACGCAGGGTTTGAAAGAATCAAGATGACAAATAATAATAGTTTTGACACTGAAAGTTATGCGCACTACCTCCATCACAAATATTTTGAGTGTAATTACGCTGATGGTATACTACCACTTGATCGCTGGTTCGGAACTCTCCATGACGGAAGTGACGAAGCTCAAAAAAGGCTTAAAAATCGTTTACGAGAGAGGACCAATCAAAAACGGTAACATGATACTGAGTTCCTTAAGCTAACAAAATAATAAAATAACTTTGGAAGCGTAAGTTAAAAACCATTAATGAGCCGGGAGTACAAAGACTATTTCCTGAGACATTTTTTCGCACCAACTTTACTTTTTAAAAAAAAAGACCAATTCCTATTCATCAAACAAAAGTAAGTTAAAGGAGTTTCCGATGATACTACGTACATGTATATTTTGCGTCAGTTTGTTTGTTGGATCAAGCGCGCTGGCGAGTAACTGCTCAGACATGGCTGCATTTAAATCGCAGATTGATAAATTTTTAAATACGGCCTCCATAACAGATACTTTAAAGGCTGATGTTAAAAAACTAGCAGACGAATGCGGACTTATGCACAACCAAGGCATGGCCGTTAGCACAATCGACTCGTGTGGCGATGCACTCAAAATGATTATGATAAACTAAATAGTTAGAACAGTTCGGATTTTAAAAAAATCCGAACTGACTGTATCAATAAAATGAATGATTGACGAGCCCATCTTCTTAATAGTTAAGGTTGTAGGAATTTTTTAGATAGCGTCGCCGGCTTACAATTACACAACGGTATATTTTTCGAGTAGATCAGGATCTTTAAATAAAATATCAGCCTTGCCTCCTAAAATTGAGACCTTAACTCCCATGTCTTGCATCTGATCAAAGATCTTTCCTTTAAAATCATCAAAAACTTTTGTTGAGGCCTGCTCACTTTGCCATGTATTTATCATATATAGGCTTGTTCTATCAATATCTACAAAACATTGGGTCAATAGACCTTGCAAAAAAAACTCAGATCCTACCAATTTTAATTTCTGCTTTATTGTATCTTTCGCAAACTCGTTCTGAAATTTAAAAGAATGAATTCTAACAAACATTTTCATTGTCCCTAAACTGATAGAATTAAAATAAAAACATTTAGTTCAATCTAACTTTAATTTTTCGTTTCTTCAAATATTTTAGGTCCTTTTTTGAAGGACATATACAGCAGAACCCAGGCCCTTAGAAATCAAATGATCTCCATACTCACAAAAAACTTCTTTATAATCTCCAGATTTTGTAACCGAACTTATTGCATCCATATAAGCCCGAACATTCAGTGTATGGTCATTATATGAAAAACATATAAAACCTCCCTCTCTTAAACAGTTTAAAGATTCGCGCAACAAAGACGGTGGACCTGCGCCAGAACTAATGACACCGACGGCACAAATAGCATTAAATTGTTTTCCGAGAGGAAATGGGCTATCGATATCTGTCTCTAAAATACGTGCATATATTTTTTTTTGTTGGGCAATATTTCTCATGTTTTCATTGATTTCAGTGCCGAAAATTTTTTTAAACCCTATTTTTTTTAATGCATAACCTGACAACCCCGTTCCACAACCAAAATCTAAAATGGGCGTTTGTATTGAAACAAACTTCCCCAAGGCCGCTGCGCATCTTATTGGCGATCGATATCCCATCTGCCTTAACTCATTATCATACGAATTCGCCCAGTTGGTATAAAGCGAATTAATATCATCTTGCGTTTCTATCTGATATGCCGACGAGAAAAATTCTTTTTTTGTTGCCAAGTCTATAGCCCTTTTCAAAAGTTGAAAAACTAGGTTAGTATAGAAATAGCTAAATATTGTAATAAAGTTAATTTGTAATGCAAAATATTTTATCTATTTATCTTTTCGAGCCATATTTTAGAAATGACTTTATTTATATACCAAACATAACTGTAAAATACTTTATTAGCCGAACAAAATAGGAATGATCAATTTTTAATTGGAGGGAACAATGAATTTAGAGATACTTTTTTGTCGGACAATCCTAGTAAAAAATTTAATGCTGATGTTGATCATTGCTTGGGGTGGTTGGGTACAGATCACAAATTCTAATGAGCTTAATGCTGGG
>MDSV01010445.1_pt1 | contig 11699 bp, 9 predicted proteins | sample 810851 | NCBI WGS metagenome assembly MDSV01 (sample SAMN05326640, study PRJNA326480) | marine metagenome | isolation source: seawater | place: Atlantic Ocean: North East | collected 2012 | reverse complement strand
TGTGTAGTAGCGAGGGCTGGACTCGAACCAGCGACCTTCGGGTTATGAGCCCGACGAGCTACCTACTGCTCTACCTCGCGATATATTGCAAATTTACAAAATTAATACCCTATAACCAAGGCTTAACCAAACATTGTATCTTTGTGAAATGTCAAATACTTTTCACAAATCAGGCTATGTATCTATCGTTGGAAACCCTAATGTTGGGAAATCAACTTTAGTCAATAAACTGATTGGAAGAGACCTCACCATTACTACACCCAAGGCACAAACAACGAGGCACCGTATCTTAGGATTAATCAATGGCGAAAATTATCAGTTAGTTTTGTCGGACACTCCAGGGATAATTGATCCGGCCTATGAAATGCAAAATTCAATGATGAATTTTGTCAAAGAGTCTTTAGTTGATGCTGATGTGTTGATATACATGATAGCAATTGATGAGGATCAAACTAGAGATGAAAAACTATTAGATAAGATCAAAAAAATAAAAATTCCCCTATTAGTTTTAATAAATAAAATTGATAGTTCAAATCAAAAGGATTTGGAGTCTGCTGTAAGCTATTGGAGTTCAGTTTTCTCTAGTGCTAAAATTATCCCTATTTCTGCTTTAACTGGCTTTTTTGTTGAGGAGCTGCTTCAGATAATTATAGAACTTTTACCCGAGTCACCAGCCTATTTCCCCAAAGATCAGCTAAGTGATAAGTCAGAGCGTTTTTTTGTAAATGAGGCTATTAGAAAAAGTATTTTACAGATTTACGATAAGGAGGTACCCTATGCGGTTGAGGTCATTACTGAATCTTTTAAGGAGGAAGAAAAAATCATTCGAATACAATCAGTTATTTTTGTTGAGCGAGATACTCAAAAGGGAATAATTATAGGTCACAAAGGAGAACAGCTTAAAAGAGTTGGAACTAGTGCTAGAAAGGATATTCAAACCTTTTTTGGGAAGAAAGTTCATCTCGAACTTTTCGTCAAAGTAGAGAAAAATTGGAGATCCAATCCAAAACAACTAAAACGTTTTGGTTATAGGCAATAAACCACAAATCAATTCCCATATAATTCCCGTACTTTTGCAGTCAAATAAATAAATAGTGGGGGGAATTGTCGCAATTGTAGGTAGGCCAAACGTTGGTAAATCTACTTTTTTTAATCGCTTGATTAAAAAGAGGGAGGCAATCGTTGACTCAATAAGTGGCGTTACTCGAGATCGTCATTATGGAAAATCAGACTGGAATGGAATTGACTTTACTATTATTGATACTGGAGGTTATGTGGAAAGTAGCGATGATGTTTTCCAGAAAGAGATTGATAAGCAGGTGAATCTTGCGATTGAAGAAGCCGATGCTATATTTTTCATGGTCGATTTGGTCGACGGAATAACTGGAATGGATGAGACGATTGCCCAATTACTCCGGCGTTCTCAAAAACCTATTTTCTTAACCGCCAATAAAGGAGATAATTCAAAGAATAAAGAGAATATGAATGAATTTTATTCTTTGGGATACGAAAAAATTTACACTGTTTCTGCCATTAATGGAAGTGGTACTGGAGAATTATTAGATGAACTGGTTAAAGTATTACCAAAGGATGGTAATAATATCAAAGATGAATTACCCAGATTTGCTGTTGTAGGCAGACCCAATGCTGGAAAGTCTTCTTTTATCAATTCTCTGATTGGAGAAGAACGTTATATAGTTACTGATGTTGCTGGTACAACTAGAGATAGCATCGATACGAATTATAATCGTTTTGGTTTTGAATTTAACCTTATAGATACAGCCGGGATTAGGAAAAAAAGTAAGGTAAAGGAAGATATTGAGTTTTATTCTGTAATGCGTTCCGTTAGATCGATTGAATACTGCGATATATGCTTACTTTTAATCGATGCTACCCGTGGATTTGATGGACAGGTCCAAAATATATTTTGGCTTGCCCATAGAAATAATAAAGGAATTGTAATCCTAGTTAATAAATGGGATTTGGTTGAAAAAGAAACCTTTTCTACCAAAGTATTTGAAAATCAAATTCGTGAAAAAATTGCTCCTTTTACTGATGTACCTATCATTTTTGTTTCAGCATTAAATAAACAACGAATTTTCAAGGCCATTGAAACAGGATTATCAGTGTTCAAAAATCGCTCAAACCGGATCCCTACACGAAAGCTGAATGATATTTTACTTCCTATTATTCAGAGCCAACCACCGCCTTCATTTAAAGGGAAGTTTGTTAAAATTAAATTTTGTACTCAATTGCCTACTGGCCATCCTCAGTTTGCATTTTTCTGTAATTTACCACAATATGTTAAAGATCCATATAAGAGATTTCTTGAAAAGAAAATAAGAGAAAAATACAATTTTAATGGGGTTCCAATTCAATTATTTTTCAGAAAAAAATAATTAAAGTTTTTCCTTAATCATCTCCAAATTAGCCTTTACTATTTCGAGCTTTTGAATTATTAATTGATGGTTTCCATCAACAGAAGATTTGATTTTAAGTTGCTTTTTTGCACCCTCAATAGTCAAACCTTTTTGCTTTAGAAGCAAATAAATTTTTTCAATAATAATTACATCTTCTGGGGTATACTTTCTTGCTCCACTTTGCTTCTTTTTGGGTTGGATTTCTTTAAATTCTTTTTCCCAGAATCTCAACAGGGAGGTGTTTACATTAAATGCCTTTGCAATTTCTCCTATTGTGTAATATCTTTTTGCTGGAAGTTTAACTAGCATTAGTCCATGGATTGGTTCTCCTGATTTGCAAGATTAAGCATGATATCAAACTCCTCCGCTGTCAGGTTACCTGAATAATAGTTAAGAGGATTTACCCTTTTCCCATCCTTAAAAATCTCGTAATGAAGGTGAGGACCTACAGACCGACCTGTGCTTCCAACATAGCCTATAACATCTCCACGTTTTACCTTTTGTCTTCGTCTAACTTTGTATTCATTTAGGTGGGCATATAAACTTATATAACCAAATCCGTGATCGATTCGAATATGTTTTCCGTAACCTGCAGCTCTATTATCTGCTCTTCCAACAATACCATCACCAGAGGCATATACAGGAGTACCTCGTGGAGCAGTAAAGTCCATTCCTTGGTGGAATCTTCTTTTTTTAGTAAAAGGATCTGTACGATAGCCAAAACCTGATGCCATACGTTTCAAATCACTTTTGTGAATTGGCTGTATCGAGGGCATTGCACCCAAAAGTTCTTCTTTTCTTTTTGCTAAACTCTCAATTTCTTCAAGCGAGCGAGACTGGACAACAACTTGTTTGGTTAATATCTCTAAACGTTCGGTCGTGTTGATGATTAGATTAGAATTGTCATATCCTTCTAATTCTTTATAACGATTTATACCGCCAAATCCCATTTTTCTTTGTTCTTCTGGAATTGGGCTTGCTTCAAAATAAACCCTATAAAGATTGTTATCTCTGTCCTCGACATTAGCCATGACTGCCTCAATTTGCTCTAACTTTTTATTTAGTAGCTCATAGTGTAATTCAAAATTTTCAATTTCACGGGATTGAAGGATCTCTTTTGGTGTATTAAGGGTATCGGTATTTAGAAGGATAAATAGGGTAAAGACACCAAAAAAAATTGATGCAAACAAAAAAAGAATAAAACTAGAGAAAACAGCAAAACTATTTCCCTCTATGGGTAAATATGAGAGTGTCTCTTTATCGTAATAATATTTAACCTTAGCCATTAGTGTAATTCGAAAGGTTGAATTTATTTTTAAACTTCTCCAAATATACTAAATATATAAATCATCTCTACCCTAAGCGATTTATAGGCTTAGCTATAAAACTAAAAAACTATATTTGTACCATCCTAAAGTATCATAGCAATTAATGAAAGCAACTGAAATAAGAAAACAATTCTTTCGGTTTTTTGAATCAAAGGCTCACGCTATTGTACCTTCTGCGCCTATGGTAATCAAGGACGATCCTTCTTTGATGTTTACCAATGCTGGGATGAATCAATTCAAGTCTTATTTTCTTGGTCATCAAAAACCTAAAAGTTCTCGAATTGCTAATACACAAAAATGTTTGAGGGTATCCGGTAAGCATAATGATCTTGAGGAGGTAGGAATCGATACTTATCATCATACTTTTTTTGAAATGCTTGGAAACTGGAGCTTTGGGGACTATTTTAAAAAAGAAGCGATTTCTTGGGCCTGGGAACTCTTGACGGAAATTTATAAAATTAATCCAGAAAGCCTTTATATTACAATTTTTGAGGGGGATTCTAATGAAAACCTTGAAAAAGATCATGAAGCCTATGATATTTGGAAAGAAATTGTACCTAAAGAAAAAATATTATTGGGTAATAAAGAAAATAATTTTTGGGAAATGGGAGAGCAAGGACCTTGCGGCCCTTGCTCTGAAATTCATATTGACTTAAGAAGTACAGATGAAAAGTCTTCGGTTCCTGGGGCCAAACTAGTTAACCAAGATCATCCCCAAGTTGTTGAAGTATGGAACCTTGTCTTTGTTGAGTTCAACAGGAAGGCTGACGGTAGTCTTGAGCAATTACCTCAAAAACACGTGGATACAGGCATGGGCTTCGAAAGACTTTGTATGGCAATGCAAGGTAAGACCTCCAACTACGATACAGATGTTTTTACCCCATTGATTAAAGAAATCGAAACCCTTAGTGGTTTTAGATATGGATCAAATGAAAATACAGACCGCGCCATTCGTGTTATTTCTGATCACATTAGATCAGTCTATTTTGCAATTGCAGATGGCCAACTTCCGGCTAATAATGGTGCTGGATACGTTATTCGTAGAATCTTAAGAAGGGCTATCAGATATGGATTTACTTTTTTGAATCAAAAAGACCCTTTTATTTTTCACCTTGTTGAAACTCTAAATCAACAGTTGAATTCTGTTTTCCCAGAACTAGAAAAACAGAAAAGTATTTCTGCAAAAGTTATTCGTGAGGAGGAAGCATCTTTCTTAAAAACCTTAGATCAAGGATTGACCTTATTGGATACAATATTGGCTTCCGCTGAAATTGAAACAATAAGTGGCCTCAAAGCATTTGAGCTATACGACACATTTGGCTTCCCTTTTGATCTTACCGCATTGATTGCTAAAGAAAAAGGATTTAAAATAGACGAGAAGGGGTTTAATAAAGAGATGGCCAAACAAAAAGCGCGATCAAGAATTGCTTCTAAAGCAGTTGTAGATGACTGGCAAATAATTGCCGAGGATGACGAAGAAGAGTTTGTTGGGTATGATTTGCTTTCCACTCCAGTCAAAATCTTAAAATATCGCAAAGTAATTAACAAGCAAGAGGGAGAGTTTTTTCAATTAGTATTTAATATGACCCCTTTTTATCCTGAAAGTGGTGGTCAGGTAGGAGATAAAGGCTATTTGGAGCAATCTAATGGAGAAATTCATTATATTTTTAATACTAAAAAAGAAAATAATCTTATTATTCATTATTCTTCCACAGTTCCTATGGACTTAAATCAAAAATTAAATGCTGTAGTGGATGAGAATCAAAGACTTAAAACTGCCTGTAACCATAGTGCAACCCATTTATTGCACCAGGCTTTACGTTCTATTTTAGGAGACCATGTGGAGCAAAGAGGCTCCATGGTTCATTCGGGAATGTTTAGGTTTGACTTTTCACACTTTAAAAAACTCATACCAGAAGAAATTAAAGCCATAGAACAATTTGTCAATTCAAGAATAAAAGAACAATTACCACTTGAAGAAAGTCGAAGTGTTCCTTTTGAGCAGGCAATATCCTCTGGAGCAATAGCCTTATTTGGTGAAAAATATGGTGATGCAGTTAGGACCATTCGTTTTGGACAATCGGTGGAGCTCTGTGGAGGAACTCATGTAAAGAATACCGCAGACATTTGGCACTTTAAGATCTCTTCTGAAGCTGCAGTTGCATCTGGAGTTAGAAGAATTGAAGCTATCACAGGAGAAGCTGTATTAGCCTATTTTGATGACCGAAACCAAGAGTTAGAGGAGGTAAAATCTCTTTTTAAAAACCCTCAAGACCTTCCTAAAGCTATTGAATATATTCAGACTGAAAATAGTATTTTAAAAAAGCAGCTTGACGAATTCAAAAGATTAAAAAGTAAAATTTTAGCTGAAGAGATCAAATTAGAAATCGAAGAAGTTAAAGAAATTTCTTTTTTGGCTAAATTAGTTGATCTTGATTTACAGTCAATTAAAGATCTTAGCTTTGAGCTTGGAAAAGACTATGAAAATTTATTCATGGTATTGGGTTCTGTATCAGGCGGAAAAGCTATTTTAAGCTGTTATATATCTAAACGGTTGGTAAACAAAAAAGATCTTGACGCGGGGAAGGTAGTTCGTAAATTAGGTAAATATATTCAAGGCAGTGGAGGAGGACAACCATTTTTTGCTACTGCAGGGGGTAAAAAACCTGAGGGCATACCTGAGGCATTATCTGCATCTAAAGGTTTAATCTAGTATTACATTTCCACTTCTGGTGGATAATTTTGTAAAATTTCTTCTACAAAAGTGCCAATTCGTTCATCCCTATTTTTCATGTACTCACTGATTCCTCCCTTGCCCTTTCCTTGCCAAACTAATTGTTTTGTTTTGGCATCAATTAAATTAATATAAAGTATTCCCTCGGTTCTTGAGCTTACAGAATTAAAGTTAGGGCTCCAGAACCAGGGATTCCAGCCCCAAAAGCCATTGTTCATATTATCAATATAGACTTTTTCCTTTGCAGTTGTATTAATACTGATTAATAGATCCGGCATTTCAGACTTCATCATTGACTTTTCCGACAGCTGTAAGTCAATTGCTTTTAAAATCCTTCTCTTGTCTAAATCTGATATTTCTACTTTATCAATTCCTGGTTTGAAATAAGCATATGTTTTATATTTTGAAAAATCAACTCCTGTATCATGGTCAGTTAAAACGTAGATCGAACTACAGCTAAATAGCATCCAGAAAATAAATAAATATATATTTTTCATCATGATTTTAATTATAATTCTTCAAAAACTGTGCCGAAATTACTCACCTGTTTTGGAATCGAATCCATAGGGACAATATCTAAATTGCTTTGACAACAATACCATCTCTTAATTTCGTGTTTTACACCAAAAAACTCTCAAAACCTTTAGGGATAAATAAAAATCTTCTTTTTCTAAGAATAGGTTTGAAATCATGTTTACTTCTAAAGGTAATTATATTTCAAGTTTATCGTTTAATTTTGACTTGTATTTGTTTTCCAAGGTGTCTTTATTTCAAAATCAAAAAGTCGTAAATCAAAAACTACCTGATCTTGATGGTGTTCAAATTACTATCAAAAGAGAAGATTTATTGCACCCCACGGTTTCTGGAAACAAGTTTAGAAAACTTAAATACAATTTAGAACAAGCTATTATTGAGGGTTACAACTCGATTTTAACCTTTGGAGGACCATTTTCCAACCACCTAGCAGCTACTGCAGCTGCGGGAAGGATTCTGGGATTCAAAACCATCGGTATAATTAGGGGCGATGAAAAACGTCAAAATCCCACCTTACAATTTTGTCAAGATCAAGGCATGACTTTATTTCCAGTTAGCCGATCGACCTATTGCGAAAAAGACACTTCACGTTTCCATGAGACTTTAATAAAGAAATTCGGTAAATTTTATTTGCTTCCTGAAGGCGGGACCAATTCAATGGCTGTTCGTGGTTGTAGTGAAATTCTTACAACAGAAGATAAATATTTTGACGCAATCTGTTGTAGTGTTGGAACAGGAGGCACCCTATCGGGTTTAATCGAAAGCGCACAATCACATCAAACGGTATTGGGTTTTGCAGCCCTTCTTCATAAAGAATTAGAGTACGAAATTGAGCGGTTTACAGAAAAAAAAAATTGGAAGATCAACCACGATTATGTTTTTGGTGGGTATGCTAAAATCTCTTTACCACTGATTAAATTCATTAATCATTTTAATAAAAAATTTAAAATTCCCCTCGATCCTATTTACACTGGAAAGCTACTTTTTGGTATTTTTGATATAATAAAGCAAAAGCAATGGAACTGGGGGAAACGTATATTAGTTATTCATTCTGGTGGCCTGCAAGGAATAGCAGGAATGAATCAAATACTAAGTGAAAAAGAATGGCCAAAAATAGAAGTTTAAATAATATTTTTATCCTCTCGTTGGTTTTGTTAATAATGGGTTGCGGAGGAGCAAAAAAAGTAAGTATTCGATATGCCAAAGCACCAGAAAAGACCTTAAAAAAATTTGAAGTAAAGCCGTCAAAGGTCGAGTTAAAGTCTTACAAGACTAAAAAAGAGCTTAGTGTAGCTGAAAGAGTCAATAATTATGTAGCCACTTTCTCCCCTGTAGCAAGTGAAGAAATGAAAATTTATGATATCCCCGCAAGTATAACTCTTGCTCAGGGAATATTAGAATCTGGAATGGGCGATAGTCGTTTAGCTCTAGCGGCCAACAATCACTTTGGTATTAAATGCCATAGTGAATGGGGAGGAAAACGTATTTACCATGATGATGACGAAAAAGGAGAGTGCTTTAGGGTTTACAAAGACCCCAGAACTTCCTATCGCGATCACTCGCTGTTTTTGACCAGCAGACCCCGTTATAATTTCCTATTTGATCTCAAAATTGATGATTATAAGGGCTGGGCAAAAGGCCTAAAGAAAGCTGGCTATGCTACCGATCCCAAATATCCAGATAAATTGATTAGTTTAATTGAACGTTATCGGTTGGGTCGTTTTGATTCTAAGAAAAAAAAGAAAAGGAAAAATAATCACCCTGAATTTGTCCAGCAGCCGATAACAAAAAAAGCACATCTTGTTCAAAAAGGAGATACACTCTATTCCATTTCCAAAAAATATAAAGTAGATATTAAATCATTGGTTCAAGAAAATCAGCTTGAGAACAACACCATTTTTTTAGGTCAAAATTTAATTATTCCCATAAACTAATATTATGCTATGTAAAAGAAGTAGTGCTCTATTTCGATCAGCTCAGGCTGTCATACCTGGAGGAGTCAATTCTCCAGTAAGGGCTTTTAAAGCGGTGGGGGGTACCCCGGTTTATGTAGAAAAAGCTAAAGGGGCTTATTTGTATGACGTGGATGGAAATACCTTGATTGACTATATTTCAAGTTGGGGTCCAATGATATTAGGACACGCTTTTAAACCCGTTATTGAGGCGGTAAAAAAACGTGCAGAAAGCGGAACCTCCTTTGGCATGCCTACCGAGTTGGAAACACAAATCGCTGAGTTGGCAGTAAAAATGGTTCCTAATATCGATAAAATTAGAATGGTCAATTCAGGTACAGAGGCCTGTATGAGTGCCATTCGATTGGCTCGAGGGTTCACCCAAAGGGAAAAGATCATTAAGTTTGCGGGTTGTTATCACGGGCATTCCGATGCTTTTTTGATTCAAGCAGGAAGTGGTGCAATTACTTTTGGGGTGCCTAATAGTCCTGGGGTTACTCAAGGCACTGCGAAAGACACGCTCTTAGCACAGTACAATAATTTAGAGAGTGTCAGCAATCATTTTAAACAATATCCCGAGCAAATTGCCGCCATCATTGTTGAACCTGTCGCAGGAAATATGGGCTGTATTCCACCACAAAAGGGATTTATGGAGGGATTGCGAAAATTATGTGACGAGTACCAAACTCTCTTGATTTTTGATGAGGTCATGACAGGTTTTCGATTGGCTAAAGGAGGCGCACAAGAAAGTTTGGGTGTGGCTGCCGATCTTATTACTTATGGTAAAGTCCTTGGTGGTGGCCTACCTGTAGGAGCTTATGCAGCAAGTGCAGAATTAATGGATTATCTTGCTCCCGAAGGGCCTGTTTATCAGGCTGGAACTCTCAGTGGGAATCCACTTGCAATGGCAGCAGGTTATGCAATGCTTAAACACCTCAATGAGAACCCCGAGGTTTTTGAGCGGCTTGAAAGAAAAACTAAATCAATAGCGCAGGGTATGACAAGCTTATTAAATAAAAAAAGTATTCCCTTTCAAATCAATCGTTACGGTTCGATGATGTCACTTCATTTTACAGATCAAGCCGTAGTGAATTTTAAAACGGCTGCTTTGGGGAATAACGAAGATTTTAAAACCTATTTTCATGGTATGTTGGATCGAGGGATTTACCTTCCTCCCAGTGCTTTCGAAAGCTATTTTTTAAACGATGCTTTATCTGAAAAAGATATCGATTTTACACTATCAGCTTTTGAGGATTGGTTAAAAAACAAGTAAAAGGTCTAAATCTATATTTAATTATAAATAGAATCATGATATGATTACCAAAGTTTTTCTAGAGATGGCTTTATTTTTTTAATAAAGCCACCCGAACTTTAAACATTTTTTTGCCGGCAAATAATGGATGATATACTTCTATTAGAGTTATTTTTTTTAATTATTGTATTAATGCTTTAGAAAAATTTGGGGTTAATTAGCTATTTATTTTACCAATTTAACCCAAAGCCCTTCAACATCTTTAGTGACTATGGCAGACTTATTTTGGGTCAGCCCTTTAAGTGCTTTATCCCATTTTTTATTACTTAAATTTGCTCGTTCTTTTAGAAATGGAAGTGCAATTGGGCTTTCTTTTTTTAACAGATCATAAATCAATTTTTCCTCTTCGGTTAAGGTAATTGCTTTTTTCTTAGGTTTCATTTGTGGGAAGAACAGTACCTCTTGAATAGAGCTGTTATTTGTTAATAGCATGGTAAGCCGGTCAATACCAATACCAATGCCTGAGGTGGGTGGCATGCCGTATTCAAGAGCACTTAGAAAATCTTGATCTATAAACATAGCTTCGTCATCTCCTTTTTCGCTAAGGGTTAATTGGGCCTCAAAACGTTCCCTTTGGTCGATAGGATCATTAAGCTCTGAATAAGCATTGGCCACTTCCTTTCCATTTACGATTAGCTCGAAGCGTTCTGTTAGGTTTGGATTGCTTCGATGTTCTTTAGTCAAGGGACTCATGGACTTTGGATAGTCAGTTATAAAAGTGGGTTGAATGTAATGGTGTTCACATTTCTCACCAAAAATCTGATCGATCAACTTTCCCTCTCCCATAGTCTTGTCTACTTCAACTCCAATACTTTTAGCAGCAGCTCTAAGTTTGGTTGGATCCATACCGCCAACGTCAACACCTGTATGGATTTTGATTGCATCAAGAATCGGAATGCGCGGGTAAGGAGCTTTAAAATCTATCATATGCTCTCCTACAGGAATTACTGTATTTCCATTGGTGTCATTTGAAACTTTTTCTAATAAGCTTTCGGTCATCTCCATCATCCATAAATAATCTTTATAAGCCACGTAAAGTTCCATTACAGTGAATTCAGGATTGTGGGTACGATCCATACCCTCATTACGAAAGTCTTTGGCAAACTCATAAACCCCATCAAAACCACCAACAATTAGACGCTTGAGGTATAATTCATTTGCGATTCTTAAATAAAGAGGAATATTCATCGCATTGTGATGAGTCAAAAAAGGCCTCGCGGTAGCTCCGCCGGGAATAGGCTGAAGGATAGGAGTCTCTACTTCTAGATAGTCTTTTTCATTTAAAAAACTGCGGATACTATTAGTGATTTTTGTGCGTTTGATAAATGTATCCTTGACCTTTGGATTAACTATCAAATCTAAATATCGCTGGCGGTATCGCAATTCGGGATCATTGAATTCGTCATAGATATTGCCCTC
>MDSV01108123.1_pt1 | contig 11700 bp, 10 predicted proteins | sample 810851 | NCBI WGS metagenome assembly MDSV01 (sample SAMN05326640, study PRJNA326480) | marine metagenome | isolation source: seawater | place: Atlantic Ocean: North East | collected 2012 | reverse complement strand
TTTTTATTATTGTATAAGTTTTTCCGTCACAAACCCACTCAAGTCTGTCATTTTTTGTAATTTTTTCTGGTTCCAAAAAATCCATTGGATCAAGTACTTCAAAGCCTTCTCTAACTTCAAAATGTAAAAACGACGGATTACCAGAACCTACTGTGCCGATTATTTGGCCCCTAAATACTCGCTCTCTTTCTTTTACGGTTATGCTGCCTAAGCCACCATATACGGTTAACAGGGTTCCTTCGTGTTTTAAAATTACTATTGACGGATCTTTTGTCTCAGCAGTAATTGCAGCCACAACACCTGTTTCGGCTGCAAAAACTAATGAACCTTCTGGAGCAGATATATCTATACCATCTGTTTTGTTCTCTACGTATTCACGAAATATTTTGCCATTTACAGGATAGGCAAAACGCCCGTCATTACTTTCACTTTGCTCTATACTTTCTGGCCCACCTAAGGCTTCACTTTGGTTTAAACTTTTTGGCCCACCTAGAGCTACTCTCAATTCTTCATTTTTCCAAAGATCAAAGCGATTTCTAATTAATGCGTTCAGAGCATCATTCTGCTTCTTTTGCGAGCTGACGTCGACTCCTTCGGCAAGAAGATAAAATATTACTTCAGGTTTTGATGATCCAGCCGCAGCACTTATTAGATTAGAAAAATCAACATTTGCTCCTAGAGAGCGCAATAAAGCGAGCCTCGAAACAGTTACATGGGGATAGGCTACAGCGTGATCAAATGGTTTATCACCATAGAGGTCTGAAAAATTTACTCCTACTTTTCCGACGCACTCTATGACCTCATCGTCACTGGCTTTCCTTCCCCAAAACTGAAAACCTGCTAGTTTTCCATTATACCATTTATTGCAAAGCTCTCCACCAGTAGAAGGCAAAGGGGTCATAAGGCCCCCAGCAGAAGATAAAGAACCCGTAATGGTAAAAGCAATTATTAATATAAATCTAAAGAAACTTATCATTTTTGGAGCTCGCGAACGTTATCTTTTATCCTTGTGAGAATATCGTCAGCAAGATTTTGTGCAAATTCTTGGTCTGGGTTTGAGTAGTTATCAAAATCACTTTCAAATAATGTCACGGGGCAACCAAACTTTTGAGTTACAAGGTTCCATGCATACGCAATAGTAGGGGATGGTTTGATCATAGCTTCGGAATTTTCATTCAAATATAATCCTGCGGAAAAGAACATAGCAGGGCAATAACCAACTAGTGCAGCCTTCATATAAATATCTAATGCTTTGTGTTGATTTGAAAGCGGACGGTCTTGATTTATAGAGGGAATAATGCCCTTAAGAAGCATCGCAAACGGATCATCTTCTAAATCAGCTCCTACTAATAGGCTTTTATCAAAATGACAGACTGCAGAGGCTGCATGTAATGGAGCGTCATTTTCCCACAAATAAAGATATTTGGAAAAATTATCTTTTAGAGTATTACAAGCATCTTCAACTCCAGGTTTAAATTTATCCATACCCTTCTCATCTAAGGTAAAGAACAAATAAATTAGAGAAATTGGATTTCCTATTTCTGCATTTTTTTGAAAGGCAGCTACTGCTTCAAAATAATAACCCGATTTTAACTGACCATAAGGCTTTTCAAACTGAATACTTTCAAGTTGTAACTGTGCATCTAGTACACCCTGCACCGCAGCTTTTGACAGCCAAAATGCTGCCTTCTTATGGTTCTGTCCAACTCCCAATCCATTATAGTACATAAAACCTAAGACGGTTTGTGACTCTGAATGACCTTGCTCAGCAGCTTTTGAGAGCCAATATGCTGCCTGTTTGAAATTCTGCTCAACTCCTAATCCATCATAGTAAAATAAACCTAAATCATTCTGCGCTCTTGCATCACCTTGCACTGCAGCTTTTGTGTACCAATATACTGCTTTGTCATAATTCAGTTCTACTCCTTCCCCATATCCATACATCAAGCCTAAGGCCCATTGCGCTCCTAAGTGACCTTGTTCCCCAGCTTTTGATAACCAATATGCTCCCCGCTCATAGTCTTGCACAACGGCTTCACCAACAATGTACATAATTCCCAAATCATACTGTGCATCTACGTCACCCTGCTGAGCAGAATTACAAATAGCCTTCTCTGTCTCCGTAGTAGCTTTGTTACAGTCGAAGCTAGCTGCATACAGTGGGGACACCAGAAAGCTAAATATGAGTATGGATATAAGCCTAAAGAAACTAATCATTTTTAAGTCTGACTATTAATTTCATTCGGAGAAATCTAGAATAAGAAAATTTTTCATCGGTCTTTACCATGTAAGAGTAGCTTTCCTTAGTTTGGACTTTAAGTACAGAATACGTACTGTTTGGTAGAGCGTAATTGATGGCCAAATGATAACAAATATCCAAACATTAATTTCTTCGTAGGAAATACCTAAAAAATTAGCCAAATCTACCAAAATAAAGACACAAATTTGAAATACTCCATCAACCCAACCGATACCACTATCACCCATTGTCGCTAAAGCTCTTCGATATTCTTCACCTAACATATGTTATCTCCTTGTGACTAAGGCGTTAAGTGCATGAGCATATCCATTTTGTTTAAGTTTGCATGCGTAACTTTGTGCGAGCAATGGCGCCGCAAAACACATAAAGAAAATAAAAATAGTGCAAAGCTTTTTTAAAAGATTATTCTCTATCAATATTACTTTCTTTTGATCAGAAATACTCAATATCTGTTCCAAACATCGTATTTTTCCCAGACTTTACATGAAGAGTTTTGGATCATAAATCGACCAAAATCTACCCCATTTACTGAGCAATAACCCACAAGCCGATCATATGTTTTTGCTCCTGTAAGCTCACAAATCATTTTCGAACCTTCAAACTGCTTAGCAACTCTAGTGGCGTACCTTCCTTTTTGAGTTTTATTTTCAGGACAGTTTAAGGCTGCCAGCCTAATAGCTATTCCGTCTACTTCAACAGTATCACCGTCACGGACATGCGTTACTGTTCCAGAAAGGATACTACCGGATTTAGGGGGCTGTAAGGGAAAAGAGCTAGTTTTTCTATGACAGTGGTAAGGTTGAGAGCCGGCGTGGCAACCTTGTCTATTTAAACCGCCACTATGGGAGCCCGCAAAGGGCGCAAGCATAACTACAAATAAACTAATAAAAACTAAAGAGGCATATTTCATTATAACTTTTCCAAGCTTACCTTTTTAAATCCAAGGTCTCGAAGTTTATAGATTTGGCTTATCATTTTGGTTGTGTTTCTTCATCTGGACATAAAGATAATAACGCTTTTACCCAATTGGGAAGTTTAGACAACCGTACAGAAAACCTATGCAAGTGTATAACTAATATTCAGGAGCCAAATACGGTTATTGCATAGAATCGCTTCTTAATATTTAGTAAAGTTTCGAAATGGAACGAGATACTAAATAGCTATTGGACATAAAAAATGACTACTGAAAATCCAATGATTGCTGATTTTGCTGGTTTACTAGGCGAAGATAGTGAAAAAAAATTCGCGCGGGAACGAAGTTTCGGTAAAAAACTTTTGATAACAGCTTGGGCAGTAGAAATATTAGCTGCGCTTCTTGGATTGTTTATAGCCTTTGCTATGGCCTTTGACGCTTACCGGCTTACCCCTTCCGATGGTCAAGACGCAAGTCTGATGCTGAACGCTATTCTTGGTGCAGTTCCCTTTCTTCTTATTGCAATAATTGAACCAACAAAAATCCCTTTAGCAAGTGGTTTATATAAGGTGCGCCACTGGGGATGGAAAACGCTGATTGCAGCAGCATTATTTGGCTTAACATTTGTAACTTTCGAAACTGTTTTTACAGGTTTAGAGCGAACAGTAAAAAATCTAACTGCAATCATAATAAGAGGCGAAAATAAGATAGTAAGTTTGCAGAAAGACGTAGAAAAGATTGATCAAAAATTAGAGGAAATAGGAGCCCTTTCGATTACGTCTTTGTCTGATGATATTAGACAACAGATAGAGCAAAGCAGAACGCAAGAGGCGAACGATAATCAGGTTTTAAAGAAGAATTATGACCTAGAAAAGGGAAATTTGGAAACCGAATATGGGAAGTTTGTGGGAAACAAACAATTATTAATAGGACAAGAAGACGTAAAACGTAAACAAGAAACTGACGCAATCAATAATCAGGTATCAAGTACAAAAACTGAAATAAATACCTTACGCAAGGAAAAAAAAGAGTTAGAGCAGGAACGTGAAGCCAGCCTAAAACCAAGCCAATTAGATCCACAAATTGACCAATATAATGCGCAAATAGAGGCATTAAAAAAAGAGATAGATCAGACAGACCAGTTTCTAAGAAGTGGCGAAACAAACCAAATAAAAAAGGCCCAGACTATCATAGGTGTTGAGGCTGATGGGAAGGTTGGGGATAATACACGGGCAAACTTTGAAAGCTGGAAAATCAAAAATAGTGATGAAATTTCTGCAATAAGAGAAAAAATTTCTAACCGCCGCTCAAGTTTAGAAAAGAAACAAAGCGAAAATGAAAGCCGGCTCAATAATCAAATAAATGAACTTGAAAAACAAATAAACGATCAAAATGAATTTTTAAGCCAAAAACAAAAACAATTAGAACAAGCTCAACTCAGACAGAGTAGAGCAGAATACGCAGATCCTAAAATCAACGAAATAGATAATTTTTTAACTAAGCTCGACAACGACTTGAAGGCGCTTAACTCAAGATTTAGCTCTGCGCAGGAAAACATTCAAAAGACCAGAAAAGAAGAACGTGAAGCATTAAATGAAAAAATAGAAAAAATCACGGCTGAAGTTACAAGTGAAAAAGATAAAATTCCTACACTTATAGATACGAGAGACCAACTAAATAAAGATATAAATGAGCAAACCCAAGAACTCCGGATCAAAGCTCAAGATAACCAAATATATCGGTTTGCTCAAAAATGGAATAAACATGATGATATTTTAAAAGTAACTGATAGAGAGCTCACATTTATTTCTTTAATCTGGTATGGTTCTATCGCGTTGGTATGTGCAACGATTGGATCAATTCTAGCCTTAATTTCAAATATAATGACAGACCCTGATGCTTTTGTTGAAAAACAAAAGAAGAAATCAAACAATATCGTTGGGCGTTCACTAAGAAGGCTTAGTCTCGCTTTTCGAAAAAAACTTTTAGTCCGACCCAAAAGAATAGAGATCCCTGTCGAAGTTGAAAAGACTGTGGAAGTAGAAAAAATTGTCGAAGTAGAAAAAATTGTCGAAGTTGAAAAGATTAAAGAAGTAATCAAAGAAGTACCCGTTGAAAAAATTGAAATTAAAGAAGTACCCGTCGAAATTGTAAGGCGAGAATTAGTCCAGGTGCCTTTCTACTCAACTGAAGCAGGTATGGTGGATGTATCAGATCACTTGCGGGAAAACGCTCCAAAGTCCGAAAAACTGAAACAATCTAACCTCGACGACGCGACAAAAGAAGAAAAGAATGATTAGAAAAAATTTCATGATCATTTTTAGGAAGTTTTCTAATGGAAGATAAAGGATTAGAATATACTACTAGAGATTTTTCTGCCGTAGATGCACAGATTGCAGAAATAGCAAAGCGGGAAAAGCTACTCACTTGGCGGCTTAGAATAGAAAACCTTAAAAGGCTTGGTATGCCCTTAATATATGTTGCCGCCGCCTTGGCAATTGTTATCATCGCCCTCGGTATTTTCTTTTGGCTTATCAAAAAAGAAAGAGTTGTTGAAGTCGATAAGGTTGTCGAAGTTACAAAAGAAGTCCCTATCGTCTCTGAGAAACTTAAAATTGTTGAAGTGCCAGTTTATGTTGAAACCCCAGTCGAAAAGGTTGTCGAAGTTACAAAAGAAGTTCCAATCGTTTCTGAGAAAATTAAAATTGTTGAAGTGCCAGTTTACGTTGAAACATCACCTACGAAAGGTAATAGCCCCAAAGTAAATATTCAAATTGCAGATGGTCTGAGCGTATCTGGTTTAGAAAAAGAGGCTAGTTCTTCCTCTTGTGCAAATAATGCCAGTTACACAAATCCCTGCTTCGATACCTACCAGTATCCAAATGGATTAGTTTATAGTGGATTTTGGCAAAACGGTACTCCAGATGGAAATGGTAAACTTACTTTCAAGAATGGGGTATCGATGGAGGGATCCTGGAAGCAAGGAACGCTCGAAAAAATTAATAGTGAAATGGAACCGCAACCTCAAGCAATACAAAGTAAATCCATAGGTTTGAACTTACCACTAGTAAAAAAAGAGGCTAATTCTAAAAGCTGTGCAAAAAATTCAAGTCATGACGTTCAATGTAGTGACACACACAAATATGAAAATGGGTCTGTCTATGTTGGTTCCTGGTATCGTGGATACCCTGACGGGAATGGCCAACTGACTTTTGCTAATGGCAGTTCAATAGATGGATTTTGGAAAAAGGGCACTTTACAAAAAGTAAAAAACGAAACTTCTAAGGACATTAAAACTTTAAAAAAATCAGTGAATCTTTTTTCTACTGTCCCAGGAAAAAAGATAAATCCATTATTTGATAATATTACTGCTGGGCATAAATTTGCGAGTGGTAGTGCCGAGCGCTGGATGTCAGCATATTGCTATGTGTTTTTAAACGATCAAGGAGAGCAGATCCGAGTAAGTTTGTCGAACTATCGTTCTTTCTACAGCCGGCTTTCTAAAGAAAAATATGTTTTCGATGAGCGATATTCGTCCAGCGATTTTTCTAAAGCGCAGAATGCATGCCCGTATCAGTGGTCTGGTTTTAATTAAGAAAAATCAATATCTTAATTGGGCCGATAAATTTACAGCTTCTATAACTTTCTTTTTGATTTTCCACTGGTCTTCGATACATTTTATAAAATCAGTTTCTGGCGGAACTATTTCAAAGTTTGATGCACAGACTTCAACTGCAAGCGCGTAAGCAGTGTTTTTCTCTTTCTCTAATAACTGCTCTCCTAGTACTTCGATTATGTGAGAGTCTCTCATACCCGCATTTTTTTTGGCAAAAACAGAAGCACACTCTTGCTTGAATTCTTCTTCTGTCATATTACGAATTGTTGGATAAAAATTTTTATAGTTAGCCAACAAAGCCTTTTCCTCATTGTCAAATTTGTTATCTGACATTGCTGCAAGCACTAAAACCTGGACCATAACTTTTGACATTACTCCCCCCAGAGATGAAGATTCGATAGCTAGACCTTACAATACCAGATTGATACATCCAATAGTTTTAGATTGATCAAAATGTACGCCATTTGTGGCGTAACAACACTTGACTGAAACATTTACGTAGTTAGTCTCATTATGAAATCAAAAGAGTACTAAAAATTGCCATGTTCAAGAAGATTTTTTTAGCGCTTGTAGTTTCAATTCTTTCTGCATGTGGAGGCGGTATTGAAGATTCATCATCGCCAATAACTTACAATTACAGTCAAGGAACACCTTCGAGTGAAACCAGTGCTGATCAGACGATTGCGAATAGTCTTGCTTATAGCCTTCCTTATGATGCGCTAGACGGAACCAGCTATGCTAGCGTATCGGCAGCTAACGTTATACTTAACGCTGGTGGTGATGCGGTGGCGACTGTCGATACCAATGCGAGGTCTGCTTGGCAACAAGGTTGGACTGGTAAAAATGTAAAAGTTGGAATTGCAGACAGCTTTAATTCAAACGGTAGAATTGATGCGCATGGTGACTGGGTGGCTCTTGTGCAGTCCTCTGTAGCGCCTGAAGCAACGGTAGAATATGCAGATGTGCTATCGACTTCTACACTTGTTGGATTATTGTTAGATATTACTTCCGCATATGATTATTTTGAAACCAATGGGTACCATATCATAAATAACTCTTGGGGAATTGAAAGGGCGCAGCGTGATGCATCTGGAGCTTACACTGGAGCTGTTCATTCAGACTTTGATAGTTTGGTTAACACAACCGTACAAGGATTTCCCACAAGTGGCACTGAAAGTGCGCAAGGTCTATATATTATGGCAGGCGGCAACGGAGGCGTTTATTGTGCATCAAGACAAATTGAAAATTGTAATTGGATTGCAGCGGTAACAGATAAGCTACGTGAAAATGGATATCCTGCAGGTTCTAGACTAATTCTTGTCGGGTCTTTAGATGACAATTCGAACAACCTTGCCGGTTATTCGTATTTTGCAGGTGATTTGAAAGAGGATTTTATCGTAGCGCATGATGATATATTTTCACCGGGTGATGGAGCTGGGACCTCGTTTGCCGCACCACGAGTTGCAGGCGCTGCAGCGCTCGTAAAGCAAAAGTTTCCGAATTTGACTAGTGAACAAATAAAACAAGTAATTCTTCAAACCGCAGATGATCTTGGAGCCACGGGAGTTGATGCTGTATTTGGATATGGGAAATTAAATCTATTGAATACACTTAGCCCACAAGGAAGAGTGGTGCCGAAATGAAAATTAATTGGTTTATATTTTTTTCTCTTGTTATCGCGGTGTCCTGTAATAATCATAGCAAGGTTGTCGATAGTGACAACAGTTCACCCGCCCTTTATGACAACCAGGTACTTGCGCCATTGCCGCCAGGAAATTTCGATTACTAGGTTAATACTTGTTTGCATTGCGTGCATTTATAATTCTCTTGGTTGTGCAACGGCATTCGCTAACAAATATCCTGTAATATCTTATCCTACATCAGGTGTTAGCAGCCATTTTTACAAAGTTCCCTACACTGGATATTTTACAGCTGTTAACGGTAGCTTTTTTAATGCTTCCCAATATTACAAAAGCCAAAGAACCGAATTACACCTGTCTGGCATCACGGCTATTTTTTTAAATGAAACTTGGACGTTGAAATTCGATTGGACTTTCGATCAAGGATTTTATTCTGACCTTTATCAGGTTGGTTCATCATTAAAATCAAACATTACTTTCATAAAATCGCTTGAAAATGCCAAAATGGAGCTTGGTCTCCAAAATGCAATTTTTATGGGTGGATCTGTACAGGAAAAAGCATGTATTGATACACTCCAACGCGAATTCCATTGCGGTACTGGATTACCTTGGTCTGATTATGAAGGATATGAGTTACCTCGAGACTTAGAATTACTGTTTAGATTTAGTTTCTTTTTCTAAACACATTTAGTGATTTACTTTTAAATCATTAAAAACTTACCTCAAATCGTGCTCCTCCAAGTGTAGACTTCCCCACTGTAATAGTACCCCCATGCGCTTCAATGATTTGCCGACAGATAAAAAGACCTAAGCCTGATGCATTTTTAACAGCTGAGTTTCCACTTCTTGAGGTATAAAACCGGTCAAATATCCTTTCAGCTGAAGCTTCACTGACGCCTGGTCCGCTATCCTCCACGACAAGTAAGGGTTTCCTTCTCCACTTCTTTTTAAGTTGAACATTGATATTCCCTGTTGGCCTTGAAAAAGAAATCGCATTATCTAGAAGATTTACTAAAACCTGGCCTATGCGTTCTGGTAAACCTAATAAAACGACATTTCTGTCGATATTTGAACTCAGATTTAATTCAGCATATTCGTTTGTTTCACTATAATGACTAATAATCTCAGTAACGGTATTTGATAAGTCAAATCTCTCCTTAGATTGGGTTACTAAATCATTATCCACAATGGCAGCTTCAGAAATTTCACTTATTAATTTGTTCATCCTAATGGCTTGTTCTTTAATTTTATTAAGTGCGGCTTTGTCTTCATCATCTTTTGGAGTGAAGTTTTCAACATTAGCAATTATACTGGCAATAGGATTTTTTAATTCATGGGAAACCTCAGAGGCAAACCGCTCCTTCTCTTCAAATAATAAAGAAATTTGTGAAGTTAATTTGTTGAGATTTTTGTAAAGCAGACCGACTTCATCTTTTCTTGATTTTAGTTTTTGATCACTGAAAGTTTTTAATTGGCTGGCAATATCGTCAGGAGTTAACTTTCTATCTAAACGCTTAGAAAGTTTTCTTATTGGTCGAGCAATGCTGAAAGCAAGAAAAACTCCGAAAAGTAACGTAATAAAACTTACTCCAAACAACATGATCAAACGTGCGTTGTTTCTATTTACATAAGCCTCTTTTATGGAGAATTCCTCCCAAATTTCTATAATACCCAAGGTCATGGCGTCTTCCCGGATTGGGGCTACAACTCTGACCCGATAATTTTCACTTTCGCCTTGAATAACTTCAGTTTGATGGAAGAAGCGCGATCGTTTCTCAACTAAAGGATCAGTCAGAATTCTTACATTTAGCAAAGGTTGGTAAAATTCAAAAAGTCTAGACGCTATATTTAGATTGTTTTTTTCCCAATCTTGATTTTTTGAGTTTTCTTGAAGTGAGCCAGTAGTTTTCAGATTTTCTACTCTTCTTCTTTCTTCTCCATCAAAATATACGAATAGCTCTGAAAGATATTCTTTTGCCTCAAACTTATAAATTCTCATCTGCTCGTGACTATACAGTTTTTTATCGCCAAGCAGATTTTCTATACGGATTGTCTTTTCAAAATGGGAAATGTTTTCAGTTAAGAGAACAGGCTTAATAATCTTGGCGAAAAAATTACCCTTGAGCACTAATTGATCTGTTTTATTTTTGATTTCGTTCGGAATATAATCATCAAAAGAAAAAAAGAGCCCAAGCACAGCAATATTAAAGATAATTAATAGTCCAGCAATTTTTGAATAAATACTGTTCATTCTAAATTTTGAGCTTATATCCCAATCCCTGGACGGTTCCAATTAGATCTACAGTTTCATCAACGTCACTAAACTTTTTACGAATATTGCGAATGTGGCTATCTATTGTTCTGTCAGAAACGTGAACAGAACCGTCATAAGCAGCATCCATCAGTTGGTCTCTTTTCTTAACTGTACCTGGCCTTTCCGCTAGACTAATTAGAAGCATACATTCAGTAACAGTAAGTGAAACTTCTTCTCCGTACCAATTAACCAAATGACGTTCTTTATCTATAACGAGGTCCCCAACTTCGATCGGTTTGATAGTAGGTGCCAAATTAGGCATGTGCCGTTTAAGAACAGATTTGATACGGAACAGCAGTAAATGTTTGCTGAAAGGTTTTCCGACAAAGTCATCAGCACCAAGAGTGAAACCTATTATTTGATCCTGCTCTTCCTGCTTACTACTCAAAAAAATGACGGGAAGGCCAGGACGAATGGCTCTAGAGGCTTGAAGTAATTCATAGCCATTCATTTCAGGCATTTTAATATCAAAGATAGCCAAGTCAAACTCTTGAGTGCGCAATAACTCTAATGCTTTTAGAGGACTATCAAATGCTCGGACGCGGTACTCTTCTCCTTTAAGCATTTCTTCTAAGGGCGCTAGAATACTTTCTTCATCATCAACAATCAGAATTTTTGTCATTTTTTTTCTCGTTTCACTACTTGGGTGGCGGAAAAAAAGCTTCTTATCAAGATAATTTTAGCCATCTGCATAGTTTCTGCACAAAGTACCATTAAAATTTCATATTGGCACCATTGGGCCTGCACGCCTTTCTCCTAAATTCCTTTTACGGGTGTGAAACCTTAGAGTAGATATCTGCTCCCCTCGGCGAGGCCTACCTCCCACCTCACCGGGGGCAACACTTAAGGAGATGGAAAATGGGATTAATAACCGCGATAAGCTTAGCTGCACCTCTTCTCACAATTATTTTTTACGTAACCGTAATGTTTTTTATGAAGTGGTAGCAAAATGAAGAG